>Ga0255053_10000054_pt1 | contig 50169 bp, 41 predicted proteins | sample JV7_2_22_MG_FD_188635 | JGI IMG/M metagenome (GOLD analysis project Ga0255053, IMG submission 188635) | Seawater microbial communities from Jervis Inlet, British Columbia, Canada - JV7_2_22 | ecosystem: Environmental > Aquatic > Marine > Inlet | place: Canada: British Columbia | collected... | reverse complement strand
CGAGCAGAACCCGCTTACCTTTACCGCGACTGGCTCCGACCCCGATCTCGACGGCTTGACGTTCTCACTGTCTGGTGAGCCGACCGGTGCTGCGATCACCAGTGGTGGAGTGTTCACCTGGACACCGTCCGAGGCGCAGGGTCCCGGTGTCTACGTTTTCGATGTTGTTGTCACAGACGACGGCACACCGAATCTGGATGACTCCGAGACGATCACTGTGACTGTCACCGATGACAATTTGCCTCCGGTTCTCGACCCGATCGGGAACAGGGCAGTCACCGAGCAGAACCCGCTTACCTTTACCGCGACTGGCTCCGACCCCGATCTCGACGGCTTGACGTTCTCACTGTCTGGTGAGCCGACCGGTGCTGCGATCACCAGTGGTGGAGTGTTCACCTGGACACCGACTGAGGCCCAGGGTCCCGGTGTCTACGTTTTTGATGTGGTGGTCACCGACAACGGTTCACCGAACCTGAACGACTCGGAGACGATCACAGTCACGGTCAGCGAAGGCAATGTTGCTCCTGTTGTGACCGACCCTGGCAGCCAGGTTGGCGTCGCCGGCGACACCGTCTCGCTGATGATCGTTGCGACAGATAGCGACGAGCCCGCCAATGTTCTTACATGGTCCGCAAGCGACTTGCCGGCCGGACTGTCCATCGACCCTGACACCGGAGAGATATCGGGCACGTTGACCGTTCCTGGCCCGATCGCCCGGATCTACACGGTTTCGATCACGGTCGACGACGGAACCGGCGAGACTTCGACCGTCGTGTTCTCCTGGACGGTCGGAAGCGGCAATCTCGACCCCATCGCTAATGATGACTTCTACTCGGTGATCGAGGGCGAGACACTCGAGGTTCCTGCTTCTGGTGTCCTCACCAACGACACCGATCCCGATGGCAACGCTCTGTTCGCGACGTTGCTGGTGGGTCCCAAGCAGGGTGTCCTCTCGTTGAACTCTGATGGTTCCTTTGACTACATGCATACGAGCAGCACTGACACCAACGACAGCTTCACCTATCAGGTTTCCGATGGACTTGGTGGCGTCGACACCGGAGTGGTCACGATCAGTGTGCTTCCGAGGAATGCCGATCCGGTGGCCATCGTCGATGTCTACGTGGTGAGCGAGGACACGTCGCTGCTGTTCGATCCCCTTGCCAATGACTTTGATCCCGACGGAGATCCACTTGCGCTGGGGAATCTGATCCAGCCAGACGTTGGTGTCATCACACCACAGCCCAGCGGCCAGTTGCGCTACGACCCGCCGGAAAACTTCGCCGGCTCCACAACTGCGACCTATACCGCTCGTGACTTCAACGGAGGCTCCGCGACGGCCCAGATTCAGATCACGGTCACGCCTGTGAACGACGCTCCGGTCGGCTCATCCGATACCTTCATCCTCACCGGCTATCTGCCGCAGGTCATCGCCGTGCTTTCCAATGACGTCGATGTTGACGGGGACACGCTGTCCATCGTCTCTTTTGATGACCCGGCTGTCGGCACACTGACCCTGGAATCGGGGGTCATCACCTTCACGCCACCCGACGACTGGGTGGGGACCACCACCTTCAGCTACACCCTCGTCGACGCGGCCGGAGCGACTGACACCGCGGTCGTCACCGTGACTTTGCCGAACAAGGTCCTTGTCGGCGCACGGGCCCTCGCCGCCGAACTCGGTGTCGAAGTGCTCCCGCTCGCGACCATCGCACCTCCCTTCGTCAGCGAGGGTCTCTCCCTGACAGTCGTGAATAGCGTCAACCTTCTTGCCAACGTCTTCTTCCAGACCATCGATGCGTTCCAGTTGCCGCTGATCTTCCTCGCTATGAGCCTTGTGATGCTCGTTGCGATGGGTGGAGTGGCTAGGGTGCCGGTTCTCCTCGGTGGCCGTCGCAGCCGTGAGCATTGGTCGGGCGTCTTCTTGAATCGAGAGACGCCGCTCCATGTCTATGAGGAGCCCACGACCGAGAGCCAGGTCATCTACAACTTCAACCCGACGACCGAGAGCATTCTGAGCACAGGTCGCTCCAAGACCGTGGATCGCACCGAGTGGAAGCCAGTCCACACCGCGAGGGGCGAGGGTTGGGTCAAGGCCGACCATCTCACCGAGCAGGTGGACATGGAGGAATTCGTCGGAGACAAGCGTCGTATGAAGGTGGTCGACGAATTTGCCGACCGTCTCCGCACAGGCGGTGACGTGACGGGTCTCATCTCGGACCGTGGAATCGTCCTGGCCCTGACCGGCGCACCGGCCCGGTTGGCTCCCCAGCAGTTTGCCGCTCTCATGGGTGGCAGCCGCCTGAGGCGCCTCCCGACCGACGGTGGCGTGCTCCACGACCAGGAAGACTTCCAGGTCGCCGTCGCCGAGCCATTCCTGGCCGCACTCGACGCGACCACCCGCTCAGGCGTCAGCGTTGAGCACTCCCAAGCCGCTCTTATCCCGGCAGAGCTTCGGAACTTCCGCTACATCTCGGTCGGACGTGAGACCAGCCAACCGTGGCTCGTGTTCTTCGAGTACCAGGATGGCAAGCCCCGGATCGTCGGCCTCGGTATCGACGAGTAAGAGCCCACCGGCCGCTACTCGTCCTCCTCCTGCTCTCTGGCGATTCCTCTCAGGCCAAATCCGACAAACAACGGAAGCAGGGTCCCGATGATGAAGAGGGCTACCACGAAGGTGCCCGATGCTCCTCCATAGCTGTCACGGAGGAAAGCGATCGAGTAGAGCCCGGCCAGGGCGACGATCCCGGCAATGGCGAAGAAGATGTATGAAGCGACCCTCATGAGCACTGCAAGCTAATCATTCTCGAGACGCCCACGTTGCCACCACCAGATCAGGCCGGCTCCGGAGGCGAGGGCGAGCCCACCCCACAAGACCCATTGGCGGTCGTCTGTCATGAAGCTCTTAGGGGCAAATGCGACGTCGAAACCCTGGAGAATCCACACGACTCCGGCAATGACGAGGATGATCCCTGCTGCGATTTTCATCGGTTTGACCGAACCTAGCCCTGCTCCGTCACCCATGTCTGGAGTCGGAGGTCGGGAGTCAGAGCCCGTGAGGCCACGATTGTCACGATGGTTACGACCGCTATTGCGACCGATCCCAGGATCAGATACATGATCACCAACTGTATGAGCACGGCGTCGAGGGCGTCAGCTCCCGCCAGCAACATGCCGGTCATTGCCCCGGGGAGCGCGATCAGACCCACGACCTTGGTTCTCTCGATGTGAGGGATCAGGGCCTGGCGCACAGCCTGGGGCGTCATGAACCGGGCAACCATGTCGCGATCGAGACCAAGCGAAAGCAATCCTTCGATCCGCTCCGGATTGTCCCTGTATGTCTTTGAGGCGGTGTTGGCCCCGAGGACTGCCGAGGGCATCGTGTTACCCAGGGTGATGCCTGCAATCACGATGAGGGTGATGGGTTCGAGGTCGAAGACACCCAGACCAAACACCAAACCCAGCGAAACAGCGAGTGCTCCGCCCAGCGAGGCGAGGGCACTGAACCGGAGCCTCGGGATCCCCCTGGCGCGCCGCGTAACCGTCTCTGCAGAAATCAGCGTCATTGCCACTACCCAGATGACGGCCCAGACCATTGCGATGTCCGACCCGAATATCAGACGGAAGACGGCCCCAACTGCGAGAAGTTGGACGGCGGCGCGCAGCGAGGCCGATAGAATCGATCTCTCGACTCCCAGCCCCTTCCACAATGAGAGCCCCACCGCCACAAGGACGAGGGTCAGGGAAGCGACGATTTCGACCCATCCGATGGTTGTCATGACTCTTGATCCTCCTCTGGGCCCGAGCCCTCTACCAACAATGAGGCTTGACATGGCCGGGGTTACACACAGATAATGCTCGCAGATGAGGACGACCCAAGCTTCCGCACTCTCCAGCGCCGGTCGGCGCTTCTTTGGGTATGTCTATTTCGGCGCCTAGCGTCGAACCACCTCACCTCCGCTGTTCCTGTGTACCCCGACCTCAATTCGACGCGCAAGTGAGAACCTTATGAATACCCAGCCAAATCGAGAACCTGAAGACATCGACGAAATCCGACAAAACATCGACGCCGTTGACTCCGAGATCCTCAAGCTGCTCGCGGAGCGCCGCGCCCATAGCGCCCGGATGGCCAAGGAGAAGGGTCTCCAAGATCGCCCATCGCGCGATCAGGCGAGGGAGGAGGACCTGATCTCGGATCGCATTGCTTCGGGAATGGACCACGACCTCGATTCGGGAATGGTCAACCGTCTCTGGCGGGAAATCATCAATGACTCGGTGCGTTTGCAGCAGGAGGCTCTCGGCAGATCCGAGGCCGACCCTGAAGCGGTCAGCGTCGCCATCCAGGGCATCGAAGGCTCGTACAGCCAACTTGCCGCCAAGCAGTTCTTCGACGCCAAGGGGATCGCGGCCAACTACGTCCGATCGGCAACCTTTGCCGATGCGGTTGCCGCCGTGCAGGAAGATCGAGCCGATGTCGCCGTGCTCCCCATCGAGAACACAACGTCGGGCGCTATCTCGGAGGTCTATGACCTGTTGCTGGACAGCCAACTGCATTTCGTGGGTGATGTCCGATTCCGGGTTCGCCATTGTCTCCTCGGTATCGCCGGTTCCTCGCTCTCCGATCTTCGTAGGGTCTACTGCCACCCCCAAACTGTTGCGCAGTGCTCCGGGTTCCTGGCATCCCTCGATGACTGCGAGATCGTCTACTTCTCGGATACGGCGGGATCGGGCAAGAGAATCAGGGACCTGAACGACCCGAGCGTGGCGGCAATCGCCAGCGAGGATGCCGGACGTTTGTTCGGGCTCGACGTCCTCAAGACCGGGATCGCCAATCGCGACGAGTCCTACACGAGGTTCGTCGTCGTGGCCGCACAGCCGGCCGAAGTGCCCGAGGGCATTGCTGCCAAGACTTCGATCGTCATGGCTGTCGGAAACCATCCGGGTGCGCTCATGGACTCATTGGCCGTGTTCAGGGAAGCCGAGATAAACCTCGTCATGCTCGAGTCACGACCCATCCCACACAATCCGCACGAGGAGTTGTTCTATCTGGACTTCGACGGTGACCTTGCCGACCCGCGTGTTCAGAGCGTTATGGACACTCTGACCCGACAGGTGAGATTCCTCAAAAAGCTCGGCAGCTATCCGTCTCGAGATCTCAGACCCAAACCCGCTGAGACTGCGACCAAACTCGGTGAGCCTCGCGGGCGAAAGGAGCTAATCGAGCCGCCGTTGTCTACCTCGAGTCCCCAGGGCTACAAACTGGGGAGCAGGGGGCATAAGGCGCAAAGCACGATCGTCGAGGTTGGCGCTGCTCGCTTTGGTGGCGACGACATGGTGATGATTGCCGGCCCTTGCGCGGTCGAGTCCTGGGATCAGGTGATGGCCACCGCAAAGGTCGTCAAGGAAGCCGGAGCAACCGTGCTGCGTGGCGGGTGCTTCAAGCCGCGGACGTCGCCTTACTCATTCCAGGGCCTCGGGTTTGAGGGTCTGGAGATGCTGGTCGAGGCGGGCAAGGCACACGGTCTCCCGATAGTCACTGAGATTCTCTCGCCCGAGGATGTTGAGCAAGTCGCCAAGACCGCTGACATCCTCCAGATCGGAACTCGCAACATGCAGAACTTCTCGCTGCTCTCGGCCGCAGGCAGGACGCACCGTCCGGTGCTGTTGAAAAGGGGTATGAGCGCCTCACTCAACGAGTTGCTCCAGGCCGCCGAGTACATCCTCGCCGAGGGGAATCAGCAGGTGATCCTGTGCGAACGCGGCATCAGGACTTTCGAGACTTCCACGAGAAACACTCTCGATCTCTCAGCGGTTCCGGTGTTGCGGCAAAGAACACACTTGCCGATAGTGGTCGATCCGTCCCATGCAGCGGGCGACCGCGACCTGGTCCCGCCGCTGACGATGGCCGCGCATGCGATCGGTGCGGATGGCGTGATGGTTGAGATACATCCCGATCCGGAGAAGGCTCTCAGCGATGGACCACAGTCGCTCACGTTCGACCAGTTCAGGGCATTGATGGCCGGTCTTGGTTTCCCGTCAGCCGGCGATTGAAGGACAGTCGCTACTCGACCGCGGTGTTTGGCAGAGGGTGGGCCCGTTGGCTCTCGAACTCGTCTATGTCCGCGCTGTATTCGAGAGTCATCGAGATGTCGTCTTGACCCTTCTGCAGACGTGATTTGATGAATGGGTCGATCTCGAAGCCGACGCTCCAATCGCCGTCGATGGTTGCGACTGTCTGATTCCCGAGATCGACTTCGATCTCGGCGTCAGGGTTCGACTCCGAGAGGCTCATCAGATAGTCGACGTCTTCCGGGGGAAGTTCGACCGTGAGGAGCCCACTCTGGAAGCAGTTGGTCTTGAAGATGTCCGCGAAGCTCACACCGACCAGCGCCTCTATTCCGATTCCGTTCAGCGCCCAAACGGCGTGCTCACGGCTGGAGCCCGATCCGAAATTTTCCCGGGTCAACAATATGTTCGCCCCTTCATATGCGGGGTTGTTGAGCACGAAGTCAGGATCCTCACGCCACGCTTCGAAGGCGTGAGGGCCATACCCGGTGCGGTCGACTCTCTTCAAATGCTTGGCGGGGATGATTTGATCAGTGTCGACATTGGCTCGATTCAGAGGAACCGCCTTACCTCGAACAAACGAGACCTGTCTCACGCCGGCACCTCGTCGGGTCCTTCCCCAACGTCTACAAAGTGCCCGGCCAGGGCTGCGGCGGCCGCCATTTCGGGACTGAGCAGATGTGTTCGTCCCCCGGGCCCCTGGCGACCCTCGAAATTTCGGTTGGACGTAGATGCGCTCCGCTGTCCCGGCATCAATATGTCGGGGTTCATGCCGAGACACATCGAGCAACCAGCATCGCGCCACTCGAAACCGGCGGCGACGAAGACGTCGTTGAGGCCTTCTTCTTCGGCCTGGCGCTTCACAAGCCCGGACCCGGGCACCACCATCGCGTTCACGCCGTTGGCGACCTTCTTGCCGTCAATCACCCCCGCCGCGGCGCGCAAATCCTCGATGCGACCGTTGGTGCACGACCCGATGAACACACGGTCTATCGAGATGTCGCGTATCGGTGTTCCCGGGGTGAGATTCATGTAGGTCAATGCCCGTTCCACAGACTCACGCTGAGCTACCGGGACCTCCTCGGGATGAGGAACGATGCCGTCGATGGGGACACTCTGGGAGGGGTTGGTGCCCCAGGTGACAAACGGTCGGATCCTGGATCCGTCGATCACCACTTCGCGATCGAATGTGGCGTTCTCATCACTCGGAAGCTGACGCCATCTCTCCACAGCGTTGTCCCAGTCATCGCCCTTCGGAGCCTTGGGACGTCCCCGCATGTATTCGAAGGTTGTCTCGTCGGGAGCGATGAGACCAGCCCGGGCGCCCGCTTCGATAGACATGTTGCAGATTGTCATCCGGCCTTCCATCGAAAGGCTGCGGATAACCTCACCCCGATACTCGATGACGTGTCCGATCCCGCCGTGCACGCCGATCTCGTTGATGATCGCCAGGATGACGTCTTTAGCCGTCACTCCGGGGCCGAGTTCACCGGTGACCTCGACCGACATCGTCTTTGGTTGGGATTGTCGGAGGGTCTGAGTCGCCAGGACGTGCTCGACCTCTGAGGTTCCGATGCCGAATGCGAGCGCTCCGAAAGCACCGTGAGTCGAGGTATGACTATCTCCGCAAACGATGGTCATCCCTGGTTGAGTGAATCCCTGTTCGGGGCCGATGATGTGAACGATGCCCTGACGCTCATCGAAGATGTCATAGAGCGTTACCCCGCAATCCTGGGTGTTGGTCTGCATGACCTCGATCTGTTTGGCAGAAAGTGGATCCGGGTTGGGAAGCTCTCGTCCGATGGTCGGAACGTTGTGATCGACCGTGCCCAGGGTCAGGTCTGGTCGACGCACCGACCGCCCCGCCTGACGCAGCCCCTCAAATGCCTGTGGTGAGGTCACTTCATGAATCAGGTGCAGGTCGACATAAAGGAGAACCTGTCGTTCGCCGAGCATCTCTTCGTGATCCGCCAGACCACTTTCGGCCAGTGCCTCACGCCGCGCAGCCTCCTGTAATGGGCTGTCTACGACGTGCTCGTCCCATACCTTCTCGAAGAGGGTCTTGCTCACGGCGATACTTCAATCGTCGTTGGACTTGCCACGTGCGCTGCAACCCGATTGCCGATCTGTGTAGTCGTCATGGTCAACTCGCCGGCTCTTTGTGAACCGAGAGCGCCGGCGACGTCGCCGACCGCGAAGTCAATTGTTTTCCCGGCCTCGCTGTGCCCGAGCGCGGCCATCATCATCCCTGCGGCCCCGATTGCTGCCAGCGGGTTGATCTGACCGGTCCCTTCGAACCCTGGCGCAGTGCCGCCGATCGGCTCGAACATCGAGACTCCAGCAGGATTCACGTTGGCCCCGGAGGCAACACCGAGACCGCCTTGAATTGCGGCGCCAAGGTCGGTGATGATGTCACCGAACATGTTGTCGGTGACGATTACGTCGAACCTGCCAGGGTCTTCGACCATCCAAAGGCAGGCGGCGTCTATGTGGGCATAAGCAGTCTCGACTTCGGGGTACTCGTCCGCGATCTCTTCGAAAACGCGTGTCCAGAGATCCCATGCGAATGTCAGCACGTTGGTCTTCCCACACATGGTCAGATGTGAGCGCGGGCGTGTGGCTGCCAATTCGAAGGCGTATCGGACGCAGCGCTCCACCGCGAAGCGGGAGTTCACCGAAACCTGGGTGGCTACCTCGAATGGAGAGCCCTTCGCGGTGAAGTCGCCCTTACCTACATATAGGCCCTCGCTGTTCTCCCTGACGACGACAAAGTCCACGTTTTCGGGGGTCGCATCCGTAAGGGGGGAGTGAACGCCCGGATGAAGCTTGATCGGGCGCAAGTTGATGTATTGGTCGAGTTCCTTGCGCATGCGCAGGATGATCTCTTGTTCGAGAACCCCGGGCGGGACGTCGGGATGACCAACGGCTCCGAAAAGGATTGCGTCCGAAGCGCGGAGAGCCTCGAGGTCACGTCCGGTCAGGGTTTCTCCGGTGCGCAGGTATCGCTCGCCACCAAAGTCGTAATACTGGTACTCCAGGGCGATGTCGAAGCGCTCGGCGGCGGCGTCGACCACCTTGACTGCTTCTGCGACTACTTCGGGCCCTGTGCCATCTCCAGGCACTACTGCAATTCGATGGGTGCTCACTCGAACGACGCCGCTACTCCGTCCATGGTCTCAATGTCGGCGACCACCTCGTCGACGATCGACTTGATTTGAGCGTCGGAGACCTCGCCACTGGTGTCGGCGACCTCCTTCATCCTCCCAAACGCCTCTTCAAAGTCCTTGTCCCTGAGATCGATCCCCATGTTGTCGAGCGAATGCTTGAAAGCTGCCCGTCCCGAATGCTTGCCGATGACTATCGACGATCCGTTCTTGCCAACGGCGACAGGATCCATGATCTCGTATGTGGTCCGTTCCCGAAGCACACCGTGCTGATGGATTCCCGACTCGTGGGCGAAGGCGTTCCTTCCCACTACGGCCTTGTTGTACTGAACCGGGTAGCCGGTCTCCTCTGAAACCATTCGAGAAGTCTCATAGATCTCCTCGGTTGCCACATTGACGTCGACGCCGTATGCGTCACCGCGCACCCGGATAGCCATGACGACCTCTTCGATGGACGTGTTGCCGGCCCGTTCGCCAATTCCGTTGATAGCACCCTCGACCTGGCGGGCACCCGCTTCTATCGCCGCAAGGGAGTTGGCCACCGCCAGACCAAGGTCGTTGTGGCAGTGGGTCGAGACGATCACGTCGTCGCGGTCACCTTTTACCTCGTGGACGACACGTGAGATCAGTGCGCCGTAATCGGCGGGTGTTCCGTAACCGACGGTGTCGGGGATGTTGATGGTGGTCGCACCCGCGGCTACCGCAGCCTGACAGACTGCCATTACGAAGTCTGGATCGGAGCGGGTTGCATCCTCGGGCGAGTACTCGACGTTGGCGGTGTAGCCACGGGCCCGTTCTACTCCCTCCTTGACTGCGGACATCACTTCCTCGGGACTCATCCGGAGCTTGTGCTCCATATGAATCGGAGAGGTGGCTATGAACACGTGGATTCTGGGATCGTTCGAGAATCGGATCGCATCCCAGGCTCGATCGATGTCTCCTGGTTCGGTCCTTGCGAGAGCCGCAATGGTCGGTCCGTCGATTTCCTTTGCGATCCGGCTCACGGACTCGAAGTCGCCAGCTGACGCGACCGGGAAGCCAGCCTCGATGATGTCGACACCGAGCCGGGCAAGCTGGCTCGCGATGGCCACTTTCTGATTGGGATCGAGAGCGATGCCTGGTGCCTGCTCTCCATCCCTGAGGGTGCTGTCGAAAATTCGTACGTGTTCAGTCATGAGATCTCCATTGAGTGTTTGGGGGGTCTGTGGTCTCGGGCTGCCGGTCCGCCGTGTCTGTGGCGTTCCGGCTACGGAAGGGCGAGAAGCCCCCGGAGACCCCGGGTGGAGAGAACTAAGGAGAGGAGGCGCAGGGTCATGCGCTCGATCCCGCTGACATCGTGGGAGTCAGTTCGGACTCCTTGCGAAGGGCGATACGGCCCGACTTGACGAGATCGACGATCCCGTACGGGGAAATGTGGTCGAGGAAAGTTCCGAGATGCTCGGGGGTGCCGGCCAATTCGAAGGTGATAGATGAACTGGACAGATCGATGACCCTGGCCTCGAAAAGCGATGCTGTGTCTCTGACCTGGCCCCGGGATGCCGGGTTGCAGGAGATGCGAGCGATCATCACTTCTCGTTCTAGTGCGACCTCGGGCGCCAGTTCTTGGACCTTGATGACGTTCACCAGCTTGTGCAGTTGCTTCTTCAACTGCTCCAACTCGGGGGCGTCGACGACGAGGGTGATTCTCGAACGGCCCTCCTGATGGGTCGGTCCGACAGCCAGGGAGTGAATGTTGAAGCCACGGTTGGAGAACATTGCCGAGACCCTGGCCAGAACACCGGGCTTGTTCTCAACGAGGACGGTGAGCGTGTGCTGCATCAGAGGTCCTCGGGTCCCATGACGATCTGGTCGTTTGACCCGCCGGCGGGAACCATCGGGAAACACATCTCTTCAGGGTCGACAACGACTTCGATCAACACTGGCGTGTCAGAAATCGAGAGTGCTTTATCGATAGCAGGATCTACCTCGGAGGGATGCTCCACCCTCATGCCGACGGCGCCCATCGCTTCGGCCAGTTGTGGGTAGTCGGGTGTGTCGCTGGACAACTCGACCGCCGAAAGCCGCCCCCCGTAGAACAGGTTCTGCCACTGCTTGACCATTCCGTAGCCGCCGTTGTTGAAGACAACGACCTTCACAGGGATGTTCTCGGTGGCGGCGGTGATCATCTCCTGACAGGTCATCTGGAAGCAGCCGTCTCCATCGAGCGCAAACACGAGCTCATCCGGCCGGGCGGCCTTGACCCCGATGGCCGCGGGGAGCGCAAACCCCATCGTCCCGAGGCCTCCCGAATTGATCCAGGATCGGGGCCTTGAGAATTCCCAAAACTGCGAGACCCACATCTGGTGCTGCCCTACTCCGGCAGCCACAAGGGCGTCGCCGCCAGTCAGGGAGTGGAGTCGCTCGATGAAGTATTGGGCCTTGATCGGTCCCTCCGGCGTCTGGTCGTACGACAGGGGCTTTTCTTCCTGCCAGGTGGCCAACTGGTCGAACCAGGGCTTTCGCTCCGGTGCCTCTTCAGGGGAGCGACGTTTCCCGAGCTCGGCGTTCATGGCATCGAGGACCGCTCGAGCATCACCGACGATCGGGATCTCTGCCTTCCTGACCTTCCCGATCTCGGCAGGGTCGACATCAATGTGGATGACCTGAGCGCCGGGTGCGAACGCATCGACCCTTCCCGTCACCCGGTCGTCGAAACGAGCCGCCACGCTGACAAGAACGTCGCTCTGTTGGATTGCGGTGGTAGCCGTGTAGACGCCATGCATCCCTGGCATGCCCAGCGCGAGCCGGTGGGTATCGGGGAAGACGCCACGGGCCATGAGAGTCGTGACCACCGGTGCGTTCGCTGCTTCAGCGAAGGCCAGCAACTCTTCGTGCGCTCCTGCCTTGATGACACCGCCACCGACGTAGAGGACCGGTCGTTCCGCTGACTCGATCAGGTCGATCGCCGACTTGATCTGCATCGGGTGCCCGGACTTGGTCGGCTTGTATCCCGGCAGACCGGCCAGAGTCGGCTCTCTCCATTCGGTAGGGCTGTTCAGTACGTCTTTCGGCACATCGATCAAAACCGGCCCGGGGCGTCCGGTCGAAGCCAGGTGGAACGCTTCATGGACTATGTCCGGGATCTCGTCTGCATTTGCCACCAGGTATGAGTGCTTTGTGCAGTGCATCGCAAGCCCGGTCGTGTACGCCTCCTGGAACGCATCGCTGCCGATCGATCCGGTCGGCACCTGGCCTGTGATCGCCACAAGGGGAGTGGAGTCCATCAGTGCGTTCTGAAGCGGGGTGATCAGGTTGGTAGCCCCGGGCCCGGAGGTGGCCATGGCCACGCCCACTCTTCCAGTCGCCTGGGCATAGCCTTCAGCCATGTGCCCGGCGCCCTGTTCATGCCGGGCCAGTACATGACGAATAGGACTGGAGAGGAGGGGATCGTAGGCGGGAAGGATTGCACCTCCGGGCACACCAAAAATGATCTCGACTCCTTCGTGCTCGAGGCTGCGAAGGAGGGAGTCCGATCCGGTGAATGGTTTGCTGGTCATTGGGTAAGAACCTAGGTATCAAAAAACCCTCCGTTTTGGCGGAGGGCTCGGCGCACGCAGGGTTTGTTTGCGCGCGCTATTCGATAAGAAGGAGTACTGCGGTGGCGAGAAGTGTGTTCATGTGCGTGTTGGAGTATGTACCTGTCGTTTTCCTGCTGTCAAGACTAGACAGTCATTAGTGATAATCGGTCGATCTTCCCGTTTTCTGTAGAAACACCGCTTTCGGGATCCATGCCTGTACCTAGGGTGACGGAGTGAGCATCCCCAGGCTGCAAGTTCGCTCTGGTCATCCCTCATTTCTGGACCTCCCATGGGAGGAGTCGATAGCGGAATGGGACAGTCCCCGGATGGTGGAAATGCCCGTCGGTGTCCACCGGCATCCCGTCGTCTTCGTCAGCTACGACGAGGGTGTCTACGCCATCAAGGAACTGCCGGTTCGATTCGCTCAAAGGGAATTCAATGTTCTGAGTGCACTGGAAGAGCGAAGCACGAGGTCGGCCCACCCCGTGGGCCTTGTCGTCAGAGACTGGCTCGACGACCACGCCGAGGCATCAGCAGCTGTCATCACCCGGTTTGTCGATCATGCCTTCCCCTATCGGAGGCTCGTCGACGGATCCGGTTTCGGGGATAGACGCAAGCAAGTCCTCGACGCCCTTGCCGGTCTGCTTGTCGAGCTCCATCTCGCAGGCTGCTTTTGGGGTGATTTCTCGCTCTCCAACGCCCTGTATCGATATGACGCCGGTGCAATCGAGGCGGTCATGATCGATGCGGAGACCGCGGCACTGCACGAGTCGCTCACTGATGGCCAACGGGAGCATGACCTCGAGATAATGATCGAAAACCTGGCAGGGGCCATGGCGGACATCTCCGCCAGCTTTGATACCGGGATCGACCAGGCCGACCTCGGTTTCGGAGAGGACGTCGCAGCCCGATACACCGAGCTTTGGGCGGAGTTGAGCGAGGATCTCGTCATCGCTTCGGGTGAGAGCTATCTGATACGGACCCGTATCTCACGGCTCAACGATCTTGGATTCTCAGTTGATGAGGTTGACCTGGAGCCGACGGAGGACGGAAATCGGGTCACCATGCGAGCCAAGGTGGGCGGTTTGAGTTTCCACTCCGACAGGCTCCATGAGCTAACGGGGATCGACGCCTCGGAGAACCAGGCTCGTCAAATCCTGAGCGACGTGAACTACCACCTGACCAAGCATCATGAAACCACCCCAACCCTCAAGAGTGTCGGGGTCGTCAAGTGGCGTCTCGGTGTGTTCGAGCCAATGGTCTCTGCGATCGCCGAGGTCTACACAGGAGATCCGATTCAGGGCTTCTGCGACTTCTTGAACCATCGGATTGCCCTGGCCCGGGAGCGGGCGGCGGACGTTGCCAACGACGAGGCACTCCAATCATGGATCGAGAACGGGATGCCGGGATTCCCGGTGGGGGTGGTAGACCCCTAATTGGGTTGAAAACGCGTCGAAAGTGACGCGTTTTCAACCCAATTACGGAGAAGGCGGCCGCTCGAAGACGATGTCCCCGGCGACAACTGTCATCGCAACCAGGTTGTCTTCGTCGAGAATCACCAGGTCGCCGCGGAGCCCCTTCTCGAGCCTTCCCCGGTCGTCCAGTCCGAGCAGATCAGCCGGGGAGGCTGTGGCGGAAACGATCGCCTCCTCGAGGCTTGCAGTGGTCCACTTGGCCATATTGGATACGGCCTTGTCCATAGTGAGTGTGCTCCCGGCGAGCCGACCCTCGGCCGTCCGCGGTCCCTCTGGCCCAACGACGACCTCCCGATCTCCCAGTAGATATGTGCCGGGCCCGAGACCGGTGGCCTGCATAGCGTCGGTAATGAGGATGGTGCGGTCGGGTCCCAACTCATTCCAGGCCAATTGAAGTGCGCTGGGATCAGAATGAAGACCGTCGACGATCAGCCCGCATAGCGCATTTGAGGTGAGCGCTGCGCCGACCATCCCTGGTTGCCTGTGGTTGAACGGGCTCATCTGATTGTAGAGGTGGGTAACCGCGCTCCAGGAGCCGGCCAGGGCCGTGGAGGCTGTCTGGTGGTCTGCACCCGAGTGGCCGGCCGAGACCACAACTCCGGCATCGGCGAGAAGACGGGCCACGTCATCCGCCCCTTCTAGTTCCGGGGCGATCGTCACCATCGAGACGGCACCGGACGCCACCCAACGTTGCGCCACATCGATGTCGGGAAGTCGCAGGTGGGCCGGGTTGTGAGCGCCGCTCCAGTCGGGCGAGATCCACGGTCCTTCGAAGTGAAGACCGATTGCCTCGGCACCCACGTACCCATCTGGAGGTCCCGAGTTGAACAAGTTCGCGGCCTCTTCGTACACCTCGTAGGGCGAGGTGATGATCGTGGGCACGAAGGAAGTCACTCCGGTTTCGGGCAGGCGCTGTCCGACCTGCCAGATGGTGCTCGGGTCGGCCGAGAAGTCGTGGCCCCATCCTCCGTTGACCTGAATGTCGATAAAGCCAGGGGAGACCGTGTGATCGGTTACGTCGATGGAAGATCCGTCCGAGACGAGACTGACCAGCTTTCCATCCGCTATGTGGACATGGCCGGTAGTCGGACCGGACGGTGTCAGGACGGTGCCTCCCCGGATGGTCTTCATCCGCCTTCTCCGTGTCCGGTGGGATACAGACCCGGGATGGCGGCCGGGAGACGGCCGGGAAAGGCGGCACGCCCGAAGAGGGCCTTCGCAACCGCCTCCATCGACGGTGTGTGCGAGCCGTAGGTGCAGATGTGTGTCGGAGCGGTGGGGTACATCGCCAGGTCAAATGGAGTACGCAGCGCGACTGTGACAGTCGGGCAACCCGTAGCCAGAAGTGCTTCTACCAGGCTTGCCTGATCCTCGTTGGCGAAGTCCGTTCCGACGACCAACAGATCACATTCCATGGCTGCAGTACGGGCACCCTCGATGTCGTTCACGCCGGGACTGTGCGGATACACGATCCCGGAAACATCCTGGTGATGCTCCCGGAGGGCGGTCGCGAGACCGGGTGGGTAGCGCGAAGTCGTGTCGGCGGGGGTGATATCTGAAGGCTCCGGCTCGAGCACGAGGACCCGGGCCCCCGCGCCGAGTTGCAGAGGAACCAGGCCGTCTTCATTGCGGACCAGAGTGATCGACCTCCGCGCCAGTTCATTCGCCAGTTCATGGTGCTCACTGTTGCCGACCACCGACGGGTCCAGCATGAGCGGAGCTATGGATGATCGCACCGAAGTGATCCTGTCCCGGGATACTGAGAGAGTCGACTCCGGGATGAGCCCTCGAGAATACCCGCGCTCGACGGCCTGCCGCACCCGTTCCTGGAGGTCGGGATCGGGCATGCATAACAGAAGGTCGGTGCCCGCGCGCATCATGGCGATGATTTCGACGACCTGTGCAGGCCCCTGGTCGAGAGCGCCCATGTCGAGTGCGTCAGTGATGACGATGCCGCTGAAACCGAGTTCGGTCCTCGCGAGACCGTCGATTCCCTTCTCCGAAGCCGAGATCGGAACCTCGGTGCTGTCGGTGATCGCAGGGACCAGGTAGTGACCCATCATCAGGATTCGTGCTCCAGCCTTCATAGCTGCAGCAAAAGGTGGTAGCTCCACCGAGTCGATCCGGTCGCGGGGCTGATCGAGATACGGAAGGTCGAAGTGGGGGTCTACGAGAGCCTCTCCTTTGCCCGGAAAGTGCTTGATGCCTGACAGTATTCCGGCATCACTTAATCCTGACACGGTGGCTGCGCCTAGACGCGCTACCTCTGCCGGATCGTCGCCAAAGCTCCGAATTCCCAGTGATGGGTTCATGGCCTGGGTTGCCACATCGACCGCGGGCGCGTAGTTGACATTGATGCCGACTGATCTCAGCTCTCGACCGATCGCCAGAGCCACGCGATAAGCCAGGTCTGCATCGCCGGTCGCCCCAATTGCCATGTTTCCCGCGAACGGGGTTGAACCAACAAGGCTGAGAAGCTGGCCGCCCTCCTGGTCTGCGGCGATCAGGAGAGGGAGGGGCCCGGCGTTGAGTCGCTGCAGCTCCGAGGTGAGCTCGGCAGTCTGTTCAGAGCTCTCGATGTTCCATTCACGGAAAAGCGAGACACCCGCGATATCGGAGGAGTGCAGGCGGTCGGCCAGCCAGGTTGGTATCGACGGCTGGTCGAAGGCGAGCATCAGATGCGGATCGGCGACGCCTCCCGCATGGAGTGGGGTGTTGCTGGTCATCCCTTGACTGAGCCGGCGAGGAGCCCTCGGACGAAGAATCTCTGCAGAGCAAGGAAAACGATCAACGGGACGATCATTGAAACGAACGCACCTGCCGTCAGCAAGTGCCAGTCCTGACCTCTGCTTCCCACCAACTCATTGAGTTGGGCGGTGAGGACTGCCGTCTCCGAGCCCGTGCCCAGGAAGACCAATGCCACCAGGAGATCGTTCCATACCCAGAGGAACTGAAAGATGGCGAAAGCAGCCAGCGCCGGGAATGAGAGCGGAAGAACCAATCTGGTGAAGGTGGTGAAGTGGTTCGCACCGTCGATTGCGGCGGACTCGAAGATGTCTTTGGGCAGTGTGGCCATGTAGTTGTAGAGGAGGTATATGGCCAACGGGAGCCCGAAGCCCGTGTGGGCCAGCCACACACCGAGAAATGTTCCGGTCAGTCCTACGTCTCCGTAGAGCCTGAGCAATGGGACAAGTGTCATTTGTAGCGGCACCACCAGAAGTCCGATGACGATGGCGAACAAGAGAGATCTGCCAGGGAACTTCATCCAGGCGAATGCATATGCGGCGAACGCTGCGATGGTGATCGGGATCACCGTGGCGGGGATGGTCACCAACAAGCTATTCAAGAACGCGTCCAGCATGCCGCTGCTGGTCAGAACCTCGCTGTAGTTCTCGAGTGTCCACTGGCTGGCTTCAAATGGATGGGCGAACACAGTCCACCAACCGGACTGCTTGATCGCATTCTCTTCTCTGAACGAGGAGATGAAGATCCCGGCCGTCGGGATTGTCCACATCACGGCGATCGAGAAGACAGTGGCCCGCACCCAGATATTGGAGGTGGCCCTCTTGAAGAAGCTGGGTCGAATCGGCTCGAGGTCCTTTCCAACCGCTGCCGTCGGTGCGCGACCGGAGGCGAAGCTCACGACTCGATCCCCTGACGGCGAAGGTTCCGAATGTTCACAATGATGATCGGCAGAACGACGATCATCAGAATCACCGCGAGCGCGCTGGCACGGCCAAAGCTGCGGAACTTGAACATCTCAGCGAACATCCGGTTTGCGATGACTTCGGTCTCGAATCGCCCACCGGTCATGACAAATACGATGTCGAAGACTTTGAGGATGGCGATAAAGATGGTCGTCGCCACCGTGATGATTGCTCCCCTGATCGAAGGCAGGACAACCTTGAAGAAGAGTTGAGATTCGCTTGCACCGTCGATGCGGCCCGCTTCGATTATCTCGGTCGAGACTCCCTTGAGTGCCGCCGAGAGGACGACCATCGCGAACCCGGTCTGCAGCCAAATCATGATGACTATCAGGAATATGTTGTTCCACGGTTGGACCTGAAGGAATGCGACGGGCTCATTGCCAAAGGCCGTCAAGGTCGCGTTGATGATCCCGATTTGCTCGCTACCTTCGGGTCGCCACACGTAGACGAATCTCCAGATGACCGAGGCTCCCACCAACGAGATAGCGAGGGGCAAGAACACAAAGGTCTTCGCAAACGCCTCGCGACGGACACGGTCGACAAGAACGGCGAAGAGCAGACCGATGACGACACTGCCCGAGGTCCCGAGCAACAGCCACAAGAAGTTGTTCCTCAATGCGATCTGCATCTCAGGATCGGTGAATACGAACGAGTAGTTCTCTACGAAGCCACCGTCTTCGGTGAAGCTGAGGATGACGGTTTGGATGGTCGGGAAGATCAGATAGATGACGAGAATCAGAAGCGCCGGGAGGATGAACACCCATGGGCGGAGATGTGGCTGGAGCTTGTAAGGGGCGACGTCGATCAACCTGTTGAAGATCGTGTAGACGACCCACACCCCACCGACGCCGACGATCAGGGCGAAAATAGCGATGGCAGCGCGGGTGATGCCATCCTGCAGGCCGGCCTCTCGAATTGCATCGGCCTGGGCGTCGAGACCGATGAAGTCGTAGATGTTGACGATGATCCGCTCGACGGCATCGGAGTCGAGGAGGATCGTGATTCCTACCCAGAGAAGACCGAGAGCGAAGACTCCGATCGCACCGAACGACAGCGTCCTCAGGAATTGGACTCGCCGACTCTGGTACTGATCGTCTCGAATTTCGGTCATCGGGCGTTGTTCACTCCCGGGTCAGGAGACCCGGGAGTGAACTTAGTCGTCGGTTGGTTAGCCGGCTGGCCAGCTGTCCTCGATCTTCTGGAAGATCTCTTCGGTATTCGTGCCGTCGGCGGCTACCCAATTCACCATCTCGGACCAGAAGGTCCCAGCGCCGACTTCTGCCGGCATGGCGTCGGATCCGTCGAAACGGAACGTTGTTGCAGCGCTGAGCATCGCTGCAAGCTGATCGTTTGGATAGTCGGTGTACCAATCAAGGGGCACGGACCTGTTCGGTGACATGAATCCACCAGCGTCGATCCACGGCTTGGCGGCTTCCGGCGTTGCCAGATACTCCATGATTGCCCGTACTTCGGGGCGATCATCGAACATCAGGAACATGTCGGCGGCGCCCAGCACCGGGCTTCCTTGCTCGGCCTTGATCGGCGGGAAGTAGAAGAAGTCCACATCCCCGGGGAACTCGGTTCCCTCGGTGAAGAAGTCCCTGATCCACGCCGCTTGCTTATGCATCCAGCACTCGGTCTCTCCCTCTGCGGTGAGCAAGGGGATTGGTATGTCCGCGATATTCGTCGCGTTGATTCCGGTGCTTCCACCCCAGGCGTAGTCCTCGGTGAAGAAGAGCTCACCCATGAATCCAGCGGCCTCCAGGATCTGAGGGTCGTTGAACGGGATGTCGTGATTGACCCATTGGTCGTAGACGTCGCCTCCGGCCGTGCGAAGGACGATGTCCTCCATCCAGTCGGTTGCGGGCCAACCTGTTGCATCACCAGACTCGATACCGATACAGAACGGGTTTCCGTTGCCATCGGCGACTATCTGGTCGCTGAGCGCAATCAACTCGTCGTACGTAGTTGGAACTTCGTATCCGTTGTCGGCGAATGCCTGCACCGGGTACCAGACGATCGACTTCAAGTCGCCCTTGAACCAGACGGAGTAGATACCGCCTTCGTACTCGGACAGACTCAAGAAGGAATCGATGTAGTCCTCCGCCAGCTGATCCATGTTTATCCACTGAGAGAGGTCCACCAACTGGCCCTCCTCGGCGAATTGACGCATCTTGCCCGGCTGGGCGAGCTGCGCGATATCCGGAGGATCTCCACCATCGACTCGGACGGTGAGTACTGTCTCGTGATCTCCCGTGATCGCCTCATGGGCGACGGTGATTCCGGTCATGTCGGTGAACTGAGCGAACACCGCGTCGATCTTTTCCTTCTCGGACTCGAGCCCCCACTGTGTCTGGACCGTCACCTCGGCGCCTGCATACTCGCCGCCTATTGCTGCGTTCAGGTGCTCGTATGCGGTGTCGCCACCGGCAGGTTCTTCCTCGTCGGCTGCCACGGTCGTGGCCACGTCCTCGTCGGCTGTCGCCGCGGTCGTGGCTACATCCTCGGCAGCTCCGGTAGTCGTGGTCGACTCGGTGGTGTCGGCGCAAGCTCCGACGATGAGGGCAAATGCTGCCAGCATCGCGATAAGCCATCTCTTACTCATGGGATAGTTCCTTCCTCCCATCTGCTTTCACTACTTCAATCATTGACCGGTTGTGGACCTCGACCCGACTTGATGGCGCTGGATGCGCCGGGGTCAATCTCGGGCGAATGTCGGAACTCGATCAAGTACTCGAAACCTACCGCCCTGTACCGCCTTGGACTAATCGAATGGGACGATTTCGTGTGCACACATGTCCGTATGGCGCGCACGGCTGCACACGCAGGGCTCCAGTTCGTCATGGGGTGCCGGTGCGGGTAATCCTGCCACCGGGCACGAAGACGGGCGAGTCCGGCGCGACTGAGACGATATTGCCCCAAACCTGGACAACGAGTGGCCCACCTGAGACCTCCAGGGCGACGCCATCAGACGATGACGTCACTGTCAGGCGGCACCCTCGGTAACGGAGGCTGAACCGCAGCGAATTCCAGTCCTCGGGGAGCTTGGGGTCGAGAACCAGGGTCTCGTCGGTGACTTGCAGACCTCCCACGCCCCTCACCAGCGCCATCCAGAGACCGCCGGCAGACGCCAAATGTAGGCCGTCCCTGGTGTTGCCTTGGAGATCGGCGAGATCGATGAACGCGGTATTTCTGAGATAGTCGAGCGCCTCAGCCTCGTAACCGATCCGGGCCGCAACGGTCGCCTGGACCGCCGAGGACAGCGACGAGTCACCGGTGGTCAGCAGGTCGTAATAGTCGAAGTTGGCTCGCTGCAACTCCTCTGAGAACTCGTCGGGCAGCAACAGCATCGCCATGACGACGTCCGGCTGCTTGAGCACCTGGTAGCGGTAAATGACCAACGGATGAAAATGAAGAAGGAGGGGGTACTTGTCCGCGGGTGTCTCTTCGAAATCCCAGATCTCTTTGGACAGGAAGCTCGAGTCTTGAGGAGTCACACCGAGTTCCTCGTCATATCCGACGTACATCGAATCGGCAGCCCCGATCCACTCCGCCGGCTCACTGGCATCGAGACCTATCGCCTTTTGCAGTTTGGTATAGCGGTCGGGCACCATTTGGTGCATGAGTTCGACCACCCGGGCGGCGAACTGCAGGTTCTGACTCGCCATCAGATTGGTGTAGGCGTTGTCGTTCACGAGCGCCGTGTACTCGTCGGGCCCCGTCACAAGGTGGATGTGGAACGTGCCGCGGTCATAGAAGCCCAGATCCGCCCACAATCGAGCGGTTTCGATAACGACTTCGGCGCCGCCGTTCCATAGAAACTCATAGTCCCCCGTGGCCGCGATGTATTGGCGGATGGCATAACTGATGTCGGCGTTGATGTGGTATTGAGCAGTGCCTGAGGGGTGATAGGACCCAGCGGCCTGTCCATTGATCGTCCGCCATGGAAACAGTGCACCCCGCAGAGCCAGTTCTCGGGCGCGCCGCCTTGCCTCCGGGAGCATTCGCACCCGAAAGCGGAGCAATTCACGGGCCCGGTCCGGGTTGGTGAAGGCGAGGAACGGCAGGAAGAACATCTCCGAGTCCCAGAAGTAGTGGCCCTCGTAGGCGTCGCCGCTCAAACCCTTGGCCGGAACACTCAGCCCCTCGATGCCGGCCGTCGCCTGGTGGAGCTGAAATAGGGCCCATCGGGCCGCCTCTTGCATCTCGTCGTCGCCATCAATGTCTATGGCTGCTTCGACCCAGAAGTCGTCGAGGTCCGAACGCTGCTGGTTGGCCAGCCTGTCGAAACCTGACTGGACAGCACCATTCAGCGTGAGCGCGACCTCCCCGGCCATGTCCTTGCCAGACCTCTCCAGGTCGGCGTGGTAGGCGACGAACTTGGCAATTCGCACCGACTCGCTCTCCGCCTGGGCCCTGATGACGACGGTTGTGCCATCGGGGTCTATCTCGGCTGCGGCCCCGCCAACAACGTGGTCGATCCCACACGCGAGCGCCAACCTGCTCTGCTCTGTCACGAAGCTCGAGATCAACCGCCCGTCTTCGCTCAGACTGCCTGCCGGGCTCAACGGGCTCCAGCCAAGAAGGCGGGTGCGGCGGGGGTCCTGGGCATCGTGGTGGGGATAAGCCTGATATGAGTTGGCCCGGTCCACCAGGTCGGAGCGGATCTCAACGGTTCGGCCTGCGACTCCGATCACCTCGACGAGAATGGCCATCAGATGCCGGTCGCTCAGGGAGACAATCCGCGTCGTCTCCAGCGAAACCACGGTCCCGTCCGCCAGGCGATGGCTGCTTTTCGTCTTCACAGTTCCGGCGCGCATGTCCAGGCGTCGCTCGAATTCGGCCACGGCGGGACCTTGGATCCCGAGGAGCTCTCCCTCGACACGTACTTCGATCACAGTCGCATCAGGGACGCGGACTATTGTCTGTCCGGTCGTGGCGTAACCGAAGGCCGGTTCCGCATAGAGAATTGGCCAGGTTTCGTGGACGCCGTTGATCACTGTGGTGGGTTGCCAGACAGGCTCTCCCTGATCGAAACAACCCCGAACACCGACGTAGCCGTTGGCAAGGGAAAACAGGCTCTCGGCCAGGCCCACCGTCTCGGGCTCGATCGAGTGCTGAACAAGCGACCAGTCCTGCAGGGAGTAGACGCCGAAGTCGATCGGGTGACTCATCGGGTGAGGTCTTCGAGTTGGTCGATGGTGACCTCATCCAGAGAAGTGACAACGAGATCGGCCTCCCGCAAGAACCCGGAATTCTTCTCTCTGGCGACGCCCACCGACAAGAACTCGCCCTTGTTGGCTGCGGTTATGCCTGCTTCCGAATCTTCGAAGACGACACACTGAGCAGGGGTCAGCCCCAAGCGGTCGGCGGCAGCCAGAAAGATCTCCGGGTCGGGCTTGCCCGAAGTGATCTCAGCACCCGTCACAACCGTCTCGAAACGGCCAAGGAGGCCGATCTTCTCGAGGACCCAGAGGGCGTTGGCGCTTCCCGAGGCAGCCGCAAGGTGAAGGCCAGAGCCCTCTGCCGCGGTGAGCAACTCCTTGGCGTCGGGATAGGGCTCGAGGCTGGTCATTTCGAGTTCCTGCAAGTAATACGCTTGCTTCTGCGCCCCGGCGGCCTCGACCACTTCGTCTGTGGCGTCGACCATCACGCCGCGTACGCCTTGGCCACGATTCTTACCGTCGACTCGCTGACGGTAGATGTGCTGATCGAATTCGAAGCCCCACTCCGTGAACATCCTCTCCCAGGCGCGGTAATGCAGCGGCACGGTATCGACCAGCACGCCATCGACGTCGAGTATCAATCCCTGGATGAGCATCGCCGCCGCACACTAGGCGAACCCGAAGACTGTCCATTCGCCATGTGAAGCGCTGCAGGAAGCCATCGGCGAGGCAGTGATATTCGTACCCGACCGTGACTGATCCCGCGTATCCCGCTATCTTCTTTCGCAATAGGAGTTGAAGGAGTCGTATGGCTGAGATAACGCTTGACGGTATAGGGAAGATCTACCCGGACGGAACACGCGCCGTCGGTGAACTCGATCTGACCATCCTGGACGGCGAATTCCTCGTTTTCGTCGGACCATCCGGATGTGGCAAGACCACTGCGCTCCGAATGATCGCCGGTCTCGAGGAGATCACCGAGGGGACAATTTCCATTGGCGATAGGATCGTCAACGATGTCCAGCCGAAGGATCGCGACATCGCCATGGTATTCCAGAATTACGCGCTGTACCCGCACATGACGGTTCGCGACAACATGGCCTTCGGTCTCAAGCTGAGAAAGTTCAAGAAGGACGAGATAAATCGAAGGGTGGGCGACGCCGCCGAGATCCTGGAGATAACCGACTACCTGGATCGGAAGCCAAAGGCCCTGTCAGGTGGTCAGCGTCAGAGGGTGGCGATGGGTCGCGCAATCGTTCGTGAGCCGGCCGCTTTTCTTATGGACGAGCCGCTCTCCAACCTCGACGCCAAACTTCGCGTTCAGATGAGAGCCGAACTCGAGCGATTGAGTGCCCGACTTCGAACCACAACCGTCTATGTGACACACGACCAGGTCGAGGCGATGACGCTTGGCGACAGGGTGGCGGTGCTTCGTCCGGTCTCCGCACTCCGTCCATACAACCTCCAGCAGGTGGGACCACCCACGGAGTTGTTCGATTCTCCTGTGAACCTGTTTGTTGCCGGCTTCATCGGCAGCCCTGCCATGAATCTGATGTACGGGACGCTCGAGAACCGGGGACAGGACGTCTGGCTGAAGGCCGGAGAGTACGAGATCAAGGTTCACCAGCGCTCACTGGAGGCGCACCCCGGTCTCGAGAAGCGGATGAATGACGAGCTCGTGGTCGGAATCAGGCCTCACTCACTGGAAGCTGCGTCTGTTGCCGGCCCGGACGAAGAGCGAACCCTTCGGGTCACCGTGGAGGTAACCGAGATGCTCGGCGCCGAGACCTTCGTTCACTTCTCCGGGAAGCGGCCTCCGGTTATGACCCCCGACATCGAAGAGCTGCTGGCCGACACCGGTCAGGACGCATCTTCCCTGGGCGACACGTCCATTTTCATAGCGAGGGTCAGCGCCGATGCCCAGGTGCGAAGAGGCGACGAAGTCGATCTGATCGTGGACACGGCCAAACTCCACTTCTTTGACCCCGCCACGGGTGACCGGATCGGTGTCAAGCAAGCAGCAGAAGTCGGTGGCTGAGAGCCAATCCAGCAATAGCTCTGGTTTGATTTCATGACCGAGACCTTCTCCTGGGGTGTCGCTACGTCGGCATACCAGATCGAAGGAGCCCGCTACGAAGGCGGTAAAGGGGAGTCGATCTGGGATCGTTTCAGCGACGAAGGCCGCATGAAGGTCAAGGGCGATGTGGCCTGTGATCACTACCACCACCTCGAAAGCGACCTCGATCTTCTGGCCGACCTCGGCGTCGACGCCTATCGGTTCTCCGTGGCCTGGACCCGGATCATGCCCAGTGGGGAAGGCCCGGTCAGCTCCGACGGTCTCGACTTCTACTCACGCCTGATCGAAGGTCTCGTCGAGCGTGACATCGAGCCCTGGCTCACTCTTTATCACTGGGATCTGCCCCAGGCGCTACAGGATCGTGGGGGATGGGCCTCCCGAAACACCGCCAGCGCGTTCGCTCGTTACGCCGGTGTGGTGGCCGACGCGTTTGGCGACAGGGTCCACCACTGGATCACCCAGAATGAACCCTGGGTGGCCACCTATCTCGGGCATCTCTACGGAGACTTCGCGCCCGGCATCACCGATTGGCCTACGGCTTTGGATGTTGGCCACAATCTCTTGTTGTCACATGGCCGGGCGGTTGAGGCGATACGTGAGAACGCACCGGGGTCTTCGGTTGGCATCGCTCTCGATTGCCGGCCGGCCCGACCCAAATCGGACTCTGCTGAGGACCGAGAGGCTGCCCGGCATTTCGATGGGTTCAGAAACCGCTGGTTTTTCGACCCGGTATTCGGGAAGGGGTACCCCGAGGACATGCTTCGCGCCTTCTTTGTTGAGGATCGGACCGACGACCTGGAGCCTGCCTTTATCAGATCGGGTGACATGGACCAGATCGCGACACCGATCGACTTTCTCGGGCTCAACTACTACACGACACTTCCTGTAGGGGCCGGTGCTGAGGAACGCGACGACCCGGAAAGCCCGCCTGGCCCCAATCAACCCGACGGATTCACCGAGATGGGCTGGGCGATCGATCCGGACGGGTTGCGGGACTATCTGGGCGAGATTCACCGAAGGTATCGGCCAAAGTCGATTGTCGTTACCGAGAATGGCGCCAGCTTCTCCGACGCACCGGATTCAGGGGACGTCATCGCCGACCGCGCACGAATCGATTACCTGCGCAGACACATCGATGCGGTGCGTCTCGCCGCTGAGGCCGGCGTGCCGGTGGACGGCTACTTCGTATGGAGCCTGATGGACAACCTGGAGTGGACTCAGGGATTCGATCAGAGGTTCGGGCTGGTCCTCGTCGATCAGAACACTCAGCAGAGGATTCCCAAGGAGAGTTTCGCCTGGTATCGCGACCTCGTGGCATCGGAGAGCGAAGAGTCGGTTGCCCTGGAGGCGGCAAGATCCGTCGTGGCCCGCGATGTTGGTATTCGGCTTGTCGTGGATTCAGGAGGACCGGAGATGAGTGAGCACCTTGAGAGATGGATGGATGGATACGTTCTTGCGTGGTCGACAGGCAGGGCCGACCAGATCGCTGCGCTCTTCTCACCGGACGCGATATATGACCCCCAGACCGCCGACGGTGAGTTGCACGGATTAGACGAGATCGTGACCTGGTGGCAGGGGACCGGCGACGACCCCGACGGCTGGGACTTTGCCTGGCTTCCGGTCGTTGATACCGATGAGGTCGCAGTGGTCAGCGCGACCACCAAGTACTCAGACCCACCCGTGAGCTATCGCAACCTCTTCATCATCAAGTGGGGCGACGACCAGCGTTGCATCGACTTCACCGAGTGGTACATCGAGGAAGATGCCTGATCGAGCATGACAGAACGGACGGCCTTTGTGTTCGGTGGAGGGGGTCGGTGGGGTGCGGTTGAGGTCGGAATGCTCCAGGCACTCGAAGAGGCGGACATTCGGCCCGATTTGGTTCTTGGCACTTCCATTGGCGCGTTCAACGGTTCGGTGATTGCCGACGACGCAGGTCCCGGTGGCGTGAAGCGTCTCACCGATCTCTGGAACGAGATTTCCGGCTCTGCGATATTCAAAGGAGGCCTTGTCGATCGGATGATGAACGTCGCCACGATGAAGCCGGCGATTCACGAGACCAGTGAGCTCCGGCTCATTCTTCAGCATGTGCACGGCGCCGACCGCCGCATCGAAGATTTGGAGACACCCTTTCAGTGCGTCGCCGCTTCAATCGAGAAGGCGGCCGAGCACTGGTTCACCGAAGGGCCCTTGATCGACGCCATCCTGGCAAGTTCTGCGATACCTGCTCTTTTCCCTCCAGTCGAGATCGATGGCGAGCACTTCTACGACGGAGGGCTGGTCAACTCTGTACCCGTCGGTCGAGCCGTCGAGTTTGGGGCGACACGCATCTTCGTCCTTCAGGTTGGCCGGGTCGAGGCGCCCTTGAGGCCACCGGAGCGTCTCCACGAGGCGGCCCTCATCTCCTTTGAGATCGCGCGACGTCACCGTTTCTCCCAGGATGTGAGGAATCTTCCCGAGGGCATCGACTTCCACCTTCTTCCGTCGGGCAATCCGGTCAGCTTCGACGATCGGCGACAGCTGAAGTGGAGGGACACCGGCTCGACCCAGGAGCTGATCGACGGCGCACTTGAGGCAACCACGCTATATCTTTCGGATGTGGGCCTGACATGAGACTTCCCCCAAAGTGGCTTCGCCGAATCATCATCGACCCGTTGTTCGTCATCGGAACCGGCCTGCTCATCGTGGTCATGCCCTTGTGGCTCCTGATAGTGACATTCATGTCCAGGTACGTGCCCGGGAATTGGCGGCCACTTCGGGTTGCGTGGTTCATATTTCTCTATCTCCTCATTGAGGTGGTGTCGCTGATCGCGTTGTTCTTTACCTGGATCGCCTCCGGCTTCGGCTGGAAACTGCGGTCCGAGGCATTCATGGGGGCCCATTACGCGGTTCTCGGCTGGATGCTGCGCCGGGTCGTTGGGTCCGCGCTGAAGACTTTCAAAATCAAACTGGAAGGCGAAGGCGAACGTCCCCAGGCTCTCGGTGCAGGGCCGCTGGGAAGGACGCGGCCGATTCTCGTCTGCAGCCGTCATGCGGGACCTGGCGATTCCATCCTGTTGATGAACGGTCTCTACAACACGTATCACCGTAGGCCACGCATTGTCATGAAGGAGTTCCTGCAGTGGGATCCCGCCATCGATGTGATGCTGAATCGTCTTCCGGTCGCCTTCGTCCCAGCGGGGCGCAAAGGTCGCGACAGTCTTCTCGAGGCGATTGGCGATCTGGCTGCGACCATGGGCGTCGACAACGCCTATGTCATCTTTCCCGAGGGCGCCAACTTCACAGAGCGACGCCGGGAGCGGGCCATCGAGAAGCTCAAGGAGATCGGCAGAGCCGATCTCGCCGAGCGTGCCAAGGACCTGAAGGAGACCCTCCCGCCGCGATCAACCGGTGTAAAGACGGCTCTGGCCCACGCGGCGGGGCCGGTCGACGTCTTCTTCGTCGGCCACGCCGGCTTGGAGAGCTTTGTGTCGATTGGGGATATCTGGCGAGGGATGCCCATGGACACAAACGTCCATGTCCGTATCTGGCATGTTCCGGCCGAGGAGATACCACCACCCGACGACCAGGAAGCCTGGCTGTTCGACGTTTGGGCCGAGATCGACGGTTGGATCACATCACGTCTGGAACAGACGGCGTGAGGAGTCCGCGGCTAGCGTCTCACGCCGGAGGCAGGCATTGACCACATTTGGAAACATTCTCTGGCTCGTCTTGTGCGGTGTTTGGATGTCGATCGTCTACTTCATCGCAGGTGTTGTGGCGTTCGTGCTGATCATCACGATCCCGTTTGGTGTCCAGGCGTTCAAGATGTCGAACTACGTGCTTTGGCCGTTCGGGCGCACGGTCGTGACACGCGAGGATGCCACTACCTTCTGGACGTTGGTCGGGAATGTGATCTGGATCCTGATCGGCGCATGGTGGCTGGCCATCATCCATCTCCTCATCGCGGTTCTCTTCTTCATCACCATTGTTGGCATCCCGTTCGCCAAGGCCAACGTGAAGTTCGCTCGAATCATCCTGACCCCCTTCGGGCTTCGGGTTGTCGACGAGATCGACATGACCGACAACGCCTTGTTGATCATCGATCAGTTGGGTGTCACAACACCCAACCCCGTTCGCTACGACTAGGCGTCGGGAGCCTCCTTCGGCTCCAGGAACGGCATCATCTGGCGAAGCTCTGCGCCAACGGACTCAATCTGGTGCTCCCGGTTTCTGGCACGCTGCTCATGGAGGAACGGGGCGCCCTCTCTGGCTTGCGCCAGCCACTCGTTGGCGAACGCACCCGACTGGATCTCGCTTAGGGCGTCTCTCATCGCTTGCTTTGTCTCGTCTGTGACGATGCGCTTGCCACGCGTGTAGTCGCCGTACTCGGCCGTATCGCTGATCGAGTAGCGCATCCAGGACAGCCCTCCTTCGTAGAGGAGGTCGACGATGAGCTTGAGCTCGTGAAGTGTCTCGAAATATGCCGACTCGGGTTGGTATCCGGCCTCGACGAGTATCTCGAATGAAGCCTTGATGAGTTCGGAGATCCCACCGCAGAGGATTACTTGCTCGCCGAACAGGTCTGTTTCGGTTTCCTCCTGGAATGTCGTCTCGAGGATTCCGGCGCGTCCCCCTCCGATGGCAGATGCGTACGACAGCGCAACGTCATGAGCGCTCCCCGAAGCGTCCTGGTCGACGGCTATCAGGCATGGGACTCCGGACCCATCCTCGTAGGTGCGTCTCACCAGATGTCCCGGGCCCTTGGGCGCGATCATCGAGACGTCAACGTCTTCAGGTGCCTTGATCTCGCCGAAGTGCACGTTGAATCCGTGAGCGAACATCAGCGTGTCACCGGAACTGAGGTTTGGCTCAATCGCCTCGCGGTAGATGCCACCCATGATCTGGTCCGGGACCAACATCATGATCAGGTCCGCCCACTCGGCGGCTTCCTCGGGCGTCCTTACGTCGAGATCGGCGGCTTCTGCTTCCTGACGGCTTGCTGATCCCTCGCGGAGCCCAACCACGACCTCGCCCCCTGACTCCTTGAGATTCAGGGCATGGGCGTGACCCTGGCTGCCGTATCCGATGATGGCGACCTTCTTGGCCTGGATAAGGCTGAGGTCGCAGTCGCTGTCGTAATAGATCGTTGCCATGATCGGATTGTGGTCGGTTTCTTCTCAGGTACAAACCGGTGGTCGTAAGATTCAGCTACGTATGGCAACCAAGATCAGATCACAGGACGTAACCGAAGGTCCGGCAAAAGCGGGGGCAAGGGCGATGCTTCGGGCGGTCGGCCTCACCGAGGAAGACTTCGACAAATCCCAGGTGGGGATAGTTTCGGCGGGCAATGAAGTCACGCCGTGCAACCTCACCGGCCCCGAGTTGGCAAAGCACGCCAAGGTCGGTGTGGCGGAAGGGGGTGGAGTCGGGCTGACGTTTGCGACTATTGCCGTCTCCGATGGCATCTCCATGGGTCACGAGGGGATGCGTGCGTCGCTCGTCTCCCGCGAGGTTATTGCCGACTCGGTCGAACTGGTGATGCATGCCGAAAGGTTCGATGCGCTGGTCGCAATAGCTGGTTGTGACAAATCTCTGCCCGGGATGCTGATGGCGGCTGCGCGTCTCGATCTGCCAGCGGTGTTCCTGTACGGCGGGTCGTCATTGCCCGGCCGCTACAAGGGCAAGGACATTTCAATCGTCGATGTGTTCGAAGGGATCGGCGCAGAGTCAGAGGGCCGCATATCGGCCGACGAGTTGCTTGCCATCGAACGGGCGGCATGTCCTGGGGCCGGGTCGTGCGCCGGGATGTTCACTGCCAACACCATGGCATCGGTCGGCGAAGCGCTCGGATTGTCACTGCCCGGGTCCTCAACAGTGCCGGCGGTTGACCCCCGTCTCGCCGAATACGCCAAACGATCTGGCGAAGCCGCAATGAATCTTCTCGACTCGGATGTCCGTCCCCATGAGATCCTCACCAGACCCGCATTCATCAACGCGATAACAACGGTCATGGCTCTGGGCGGATCGACAAATGCAGTTCTTCATCTGCTGGCGATAGCCAACGAGGCGGGAGTGGACGTTCGTCTCGAGGACTTCGACGCGGTCTCCCGATCCACACCCCATGTCGGTGACCTGAAGCCATTCGGTCGCTATCACATGGTTGACCTCGATCGGATCGGGGGAGTTCCAGTCGTGCTTCGTGCCCTGCTCGACGAGGGGTTGATCGACGGCGAAGCCCTCACCGTGACCGGGAAGACCATGGCCGAGAACCTCGAAGGGGTCTCCTTCCCCGCCGATCAGGACGTCATCGCAGCGCCATCCGACCCGCTCTCTCGTGAGGGCGGTATAGCCGTCTTGCATGGCAATATCGCCGAGGAGGGCGCCGTGGTGAAGGTGGCCGGGATCGAATTAGAAACCTTCCAGGGGCCCGCCCGGGTTTTCGAAGGTGAGCAGGGGGCTCTTGATGCCCTCTTTCACCACAGAATCGAGCATGGAGATGTGGTGGTCATCCGCACGGAAGGGCCGAAAGGTGGCCCCGGGATGAGAGAGATGCTCCAGATCACAGCGGCGATCAAAGGTGCCGGCTTCGGTGATGACGTGATGCTGATTACGGATGGGCGTTTCTCCGGCGGCACCACCGGGCTCTGCATTGGTCATGTCGCACCCGAGTCCGAGGTGGGCGGTTCCCTTGGGCTCATTGAGGATGGCGACACGGTTCGAATCGACCTTCCAAGCCGATCTCTCGACGTCCTGGTCGACGACGAGACTCTGGCGACACGACGCGAGAACTGGTCGGCTCAGCCAGCTCGGTACTCGTCGGGAGCCCTTGCGAAATACGCCCGGTTGGTCGGCTCGGCGAAATCAGGTGCCGTCACCAACTAGAGGCTTCTCAATCGAAGTGGTGCGCATCTCCTGAGGAGCGGTTAGCTTTCCCCTGTGGCTGCACCGGAAACGAATAGGGGCGGGGAGCGTCAGAGCCTGGTCAAGAGGGCTGCCCGCGGTGCAAGTGAGCGGGTTCTCGACCTCGTCGATCCGGACATCGTCCTGGAGTACGTTGACATCAACGCCCTGCTGGCTCGAATCGATGTCAATGCTCTCCTCGACAGAGTCGAGATGAACGAGTTGCTCGATCGGGTCGACGTCGATGCCCTCCTGCAACGCGCCGATATCGATGCGCTTCTGGACCAGGTCGACCTGGCGGCGGCGATCGAGCGAGCCGGCATCCCGCAGATCGTGGCGGATAGCACAAGTCATCTTGGAGGTGCGGCCCTAGATCTGTTCCGACGTCCGGTGGTCGGTCTCGACGAGATCATTTCAAGAGTTCTCAACGGTCTCGTGAGGAGGGACTTCAGTAAGTTCCCTGCCGGTCCCGGAGACCTGACCGCGTGGGCGGACGAGCGGGCCAAAGAGACGGCGGTCAAGACGGGTCGTTACGCAGGCCCCTTGACCCGGCTGCTGGCGGTGTTGGTGGACGCCGTCGTCGTCGCTTTTGGTTTCACTCTCATCATGGCTGGACTGGCATTTCTCATCGGCCTTTTTGTCGAGGGTGATTATGAGTTCCCCGCCAACCAGGGGCTTTGGTTTAGCGCGGCACTTGTTGTGTGGGCCTTCATCTATCTCTGGTTCAGTTTGGCCGTTTTTGGCAAGACATTTGGCAAGGCCGTCCTCGGCGTCCGTGTCGTCGGATCCGACGGAACTATCACCCTTCGGGCAGGACAGGCTTTCGTGCGGGCCCTTTCTTATCCGCTCAGCTTTGCCATATTTGGACTCGGGCTCTTGGAGATTGTCTTCGGACGTGAGCGACGTGCCTGGCACGACCACTTCGCCGGATCGGCGGTGGTCTACGACTGGGGGAGTAGGACCGCCCAGATGCCTTCCCCATTGGCCGAATTCCTCGAACGCCGCGGCGGCGATCCGGAAGAGGAAGAGGAATAGCGCGCCCCGAGGCGGTGGCTAAGCCGCGCTAGCTTTCACCCATGATCAGTCGTGTAACGGTGACCGTGATTGCAGTGGTCACAACCCTCGTCTGGCAGGTGCTGCTTCATGTTGTGTTCGCCTTGATCATGATCGGCGGGTTCTGGACCACCTGGGACGAGGCGGCCGCTGGCGAGGCTGAGACAGTGGCGGCGGCCACTGGTATGGACGGGAGCGCCGGGGACGATGATGACCCAAATCCCGAGTAGCGGGTAGCGGGTAGCCGTCGAGCGAATCCTCGGGGGAATTAGCGGAATCGGGCGGGGGAGGTGACTCCCGGGTCGACCCCTGCTTTGGCCAGGTCGGCAGGCAACTCGCCCCCGATGATCTGGCTGGCGAGAAGCGCTCCGACCGCCGGTGAGATCGAGATGCCGGTGCCTCCCTGGCCAACACTCCAGTAGAAGCCTGTAGCGGTTGGCTCTTCGCCGATCACCAGCTCACGATCCGGAGAGAATGTGCGGAGACCGGTCCATTGCGAGTTGACGGTTCTGATGTCAAGCGAGGTGGCTTCGTTGATACGCTCGATCGTCAAAGCCACGTCCTCCATGCGGGGTCTGGGATCGGTAGGAGGTGATGGCTCCTCCTCGGCCAGTGAGCAAAGAAGCTGAACGCCGTCCGGCCGGAAGTAGAAGTTGTGGTCCACGTCAACCAGCATTGGCCAGTCGGCGTAGTCCTCATGGCCGGGAACCATGAATGCGGTTCGTCGCATTGGCTGGAGCCCGATCGGGTCGATCCCGGCGAGCGCGGCGACTTCGTCACCCCAAGCGCCCCCAGCATTCACCACTGCGTCGCACTCGACCGTCCCTTCGGTTGTGTGCACAGACCATCCAGTGCCCTTTCTCGTCAACCCCACAACCCGGGCGCCGGTGAAGATGTCGGAGCCGTGGCGGCGGGAGATGCGCACGAAGGCCTGGTGGAGACCCGCCACGTCGATGTCCCGGCCCATCGGCTCGTAGAGACCGCCGGCTGCGTAATCGGGGTTGAGCACCGGCACCAGGCCGAGAACCTCATCCGGGCCAATCAACTTCGAGCCTGCCCCCGAGGCCTGGCCTTCCTCGGCAATCTGATGGAGATAGTCGAGTCTGTCCTCCGGGGCGGTCCACAGGATCCCTCGATCGGTCAGGATCTCGTTATCACTCGAGTAGTCGGGAGGTTCCTCCAGGAAGCCCTGGCTGGCCCTGGCCAGGGGCCGGGAGGCATCGCCCCCGTAGTTGACGACGAAGATGGCCGCCGAGCGCCCTGTTGTGTGAAAGGCGAGAGTGCTCTCCATTTCCAACAGCGTGACCGATCCATGTGGTGCTAGGTGTGCCGCCGCCGATACCCCCGCGATTCCCCCGCCGATGACCACGAAGTCGGTCATGGAGTGACGACTACCCGGCCTATCACTTTGCGGTCGGCAACCCAGGCGATGGCGTCGGCGGCCTCGTCGAGGGAGAAGGTCTTTTGGACATGCGGATTCAGCTTTCCGTCGGCGACCCAGTCGACGATCTTCTGCAGGTCTTCGGCGCTCTTGTCGGGCTCTTCCATGACGTGTCTGCCATAGAACACCCCGACAATCGAATTGCCCTTCACAAGACTCAAGTTGATCGGGATGCGTGGGATCGTCCCGGAGGCAAAACCGATTACCAGAAGCATTCCGTTCCACTTTGTGTCGCGCAGCGCCAACTCCGTCATCTCGCCGCCGACCGGATCGAAGACGACGTCCACTCCAGCACCACCGGTAGCTTCCTTGATCCCCTCTCTCAACGGAACCTCGTCGTAACGGATGACGTAGTCGGCGCCCGCCTCGCGAACCATCGCCGCTTTCTCTTCCGAGGAGACGGCGGCTATCACCTTCGCGCCGATGACACTCCCAACTTCGACTGCGGCAAGGCCGACGCCACCGGCCGCTCCGAGGACGAGCAGGGTGTCGTCGGGGTCGAGGTCGGCACGATCGACAAGGGCGTGATACGAAGTTCCGTAGGCAACCGGGATCGCGGCGCCAGTCTCGAAAGACACCTCGTCCGGGAGGGACGCCATGGTGTTTGGAAAGAGGATCCCCTTCTCGGCCATCCCACCTACCAATCCGACAAATCCGCACACGCGATCGCCAACCGAGACGGTGTCGAGACCATCTGCTGACTCGATGACTCCCGCTACCTCGCTGCCCGGCGCGAACGGGACTTCGGGAAGAACCTGGTATTGGCCGGACACCGTCAGACTGTCGGCGAAGTTGACGGCTACCGCCTCGATCTTCACCAGCACCGTGCCCGGAAACGGCTCCGGGTCGGGTAACTCGCCGACCCTCAAGTCCTTGATTCCGGTGTAATCGTCACATATCAGTGCTCGCATCGGGCCCACCCTACGGGCAGCCACTGCCACTCTCTGGAAGAATCGGACATGTGAACGTAGAACCGATGCCTTCGCAGTTCGAGTTGCCCGATCCTCGGAGGGCTGATGGTGATGTTGTTGGTGTCGGTGGAGATCTGTCGCCGGGGACGATTCTTCAGGCGTATCGGAAGGGAATGTTCCCGATGTACCTTCCGGATGGGCACCTTGGCTGGTGGTCGCCTGTCGAGCGTGCCGTGCTCCCACTCCACGGTCTGAATGTCAGTCGCTCGCTCCGGAAATCGACTCGCCGCTTTCAAGTGTCGGTCGATGCCGACTTCGAAGCTGTCATTGAAGGTTGCGCCGACCCGATTCGGCCCGACGGTTGGATCACCGACGACTTTGTCGAGGCGTATGTGGAGCTGCACAGGCTCGGTTGGGCTCACTCCATTGAAGTCTGGGACAACGAAGGGGAACTCGTTGGTGGGCTCTACGGGCTCGCCATCGGTGGACTGTTCGCCGGCGAGTCGATGTTCCACCGGGTGAGCGACGCCTCCAAGGTGGCGCTGGTCCATCTTGTGGTTGTTATGAACCAGGGTGGCGGGCGGGTGATCGACGTGCAGTGGCTCACCCAGCATCTCGAGTCACTGGGAGCAGTGGTTATCGGTCGAAACGCCTATCTCGACGGTCTAGGCGAGGCCCTGGCGGGACCGGACCCGTTTCTCTCCGCACACGAAGTCGACAGTATGTAAGGTCTCGCTCGCCACGTCGCCAGGAGGAGCGCGTTTGGGGGCCATTGTCGCCGGAGTGGACTTGACAGCAATGGGTCGGCGAGTAGCCGACCGAGCCCGGATGATGGCTGAGTCATCCGGTGCAGATATCAATCTTGTGCACGTCCTGGAGACTGTGGGGGAGGCCATGATCGAGCCGGGTCTCGCCAGGCTCATGCACGACCACCAACGGGCCCAGGCCGAGAAACTGGCCGCGTGGGTCCAGGAGCGAACCAGTGCGACGGTCAATCTCGACGTCGTCAAGGGCTCACCGTCGTGGGAGTTGGCGGCACGTGGCAAGACGGCGCACTTGATCGTGGTCGGTTCGTCATCGATTGACGCATTCCGGGCCGGCCCGATAGCCAGGCGGGTGGCACGCAAGTCGTCTGCGGACACCTTGATCGTCCGACGTCAACCCCGCGTCCCTTACAGACGCATCATTGCCGCTGTCGACTTCTCCGAAGCTTCCAGGGTGGCAGTCAATCGGGCCATGGAAGAGTTTCCCAAAGCCGAAGTCACCGCCCTCTACTCGTTGCCGACGAGGTTCGACCCGATCCTTTCCGATGCCGGCCTGTTCAAGGAGGAAGTCGAGGCCTCGCGTGAAGTCCGACTAGGTGTCGCAAAGGAAGCAATGGCGGACTTCACCACTGAGTGGGACGGCAAGCTAAGAACCCTGGTCGTCGACGGTCCGCCCATGGAGACGATCGACGAGGTGGTGAGACGTCGTAACGCCGACCTGGTCGTGGTCGCGAACAGAGGAGCAACAGCCACACGGATGGTCTTGTTGGGCACTGTTGCCGAAGGTTTGGTGACAGCGGCGCCGTGTGACGTCCTGGTCGCCAGGACCAGGGCACCATTCCGCAGACCCTGACCGGTATTCAGTTGAGGGCGGGTAACGACACGTCCACCCCGTGATCGGACTTGATCTGGGAGGCGAGATTGACGGAGGCCTCGGTGACGCCTGCTAGCCAATCCGAGCCTGTCTGCTCCCACCAGCCCTCGAGGCTCTTCGGCATCGGGCCGACACGCATAGCCAATCGTGTCCCGGTCTCTGTTTCGGTGAATTCTTGCGTCAGAGTCCACGAGCCGCCGAGAACCGGGTTCGGGTACTCCTTGGTCATATAAGAGAAGGGCCGCCAATCAGCGACGTGTTCCACGATCACGTCCGGTCCGTGCATGCAGTGGTTGGTTGATCCTGTGCCGAGTCGGCCGTCGGTAACGAGGTCGATGCCGGTGAGGCCAACCTGCCACTGGAGGCGCTTCTCCGGATCTGCCATGTATTCCCACAAAACCGCTGGCGGAAGCGGGATGTCCCACTCCAACTCGACGATGGCCTCGCTCGACGTCACATAGACCCGATTGCGCTCCTGCTCGTAGGCCCATCGCATATTCAGATCCTGAACGAACAACTCGACGTCACCGATGTCCTCGAAGTGGTCGGTATGTGGCAGGAAGCGGAGCATTTCCGGGTCCATGCCCATGGCATCGAGGGTGGCGGCCGTGTAGGCCGCATAGGCCGGCTTGCCAATCGCCTCACCCGCGGATCCCTTCATGAGACGATGAACAAGGATCACGTCCGGTCCGGTCAGTTCTTCATTGCCTGCGATTCTTCTGACCACGAACTCGCCGTAGTGAACAAAGAACTTCAGGTCGAGAGAGGGGATCAGCACACAGGCATTGCATTCACAACTGGTCGCGTTGTCGATATCTCTCAGACGCCTGCGGAAGGCGAAATAGCCGGCCTCGACAGTGTCCATGACCAGAGTCGGGTTGAGAGAAGAATCGGAGGCATAAGCGAACGCCGCGTCGCCCTCGAGTTTGGAGAGCTTGAAAATCGGCTGGAGAGTCTCGACGATGGTCTCGAGAAGGTCCGCCAGAACATCCTGGGCGTGCTCCAGTTCGGTCGCCTGCAAATAGCTGGTGTAACCCGAGATGTCGCCGAGCAGCAAGCATCCCGATTCGGACGGTGTCAGGTTGAGGGTCACGCCGCCAGGCTACTCCGGGGCGAGCGCTGGGAAACTGAGGATGAAGGTCGTGCCCTCAGGGCTGCTCTCAACCGAGATGTCGCCACCGCAGCGGCCGATGATCGTATGAACGGTGTGAAGTCCCAGGCCGGTGCCTTTGCCGGGCTCCTTGGTGGTGAAAAAGGGATCGAAGATTCTCTCCGCGGTTTCATCGTCCATGCCCGGGCCGGTGTCGGCGACGAGTACTTCGACCCGGTCGTCGACGTTCTTGGCTGTGATAGTGAGCGTTCCCTTGTTGTCCATGGCGTCCGCGGCGTTGTCAATCAGATTGGTCCAGATCTGATTGAGGTCACGGCCCGGCGCCTCGATTGTCGAGAGCCCGTCCTCGTACTCGGTGACGACGTCAACTTCCTTCAGCTTGTGTTTGAGCAGAATGAGTGTGTCCCCGATGCCTTCGGTGATGTCGATCTCCTGGACCGGTGCCTGGTCCAGGAAGGAGTATCCCTTCACAACCCGAACTAATTCGGACACGCGGTTGGCTGCGATTCGGAGTTCGTCCAGGATCTGGCCGGCTAATGATCTCATCCCGAGCCAGCGGGCGAGGGTTGTGGCATCCCCATCGTCGAGTCCTGCGGTCGCCTCCGTCAACAGATCGGCGGTCCATCCTTCGGCTGCCAGAGAGGGGCCGATGTCCCAGGCGTCTTCGACGTTCAGGGTCTCCAGAACCGCAACGACCCCGTCTTCGACATCGGACCGCTCCAAAGGGTTGAGATCGGGTGCGCTCAATTGAGGCATACGCTCATGAACGTCGATCTTCGTCGCTGATAGCTCGAGCCCGACTTCGCCGAGAGCCTGATAGACCTCGGATGCCCGTGCCGCATTGCGGCCAACGGCGGCCGAAGGATTGTTGAGCTCATGCATCAACTGGGCGGCCATCTTTCCCAGTGCGGCCATTCGCTCGTCATGACGGAGGTTGATCTCGATTCCACGGAGTCGGGCGGTGACGGTCCTGAACATGCGACGCACCACCCGTGCGTCGCCGATCAAGTCTTCGAAAGCAGCCGCCGGTATGCGGATAATGGTGGAGTCGGACTCTGCGGTGACTGTGGCCGTTCGGGGTGCGTCGTCGAGAAGCGCGATCTCGCCCACCACGTCACCGGCGGACAACACGGCTAGCTGAACGTCACGGGATGATCCGGCTTTGGTGACTGCCAACTCGCCCGAGACGACCACGTACATCTCCTCGGACGTTGTGCCTTCTTTGATGATGACTTGACCGCGGGGAATGTCGATCTGCTCGGAGGCCTGGCATACCCGGTCGAGTAACTCATACGGCAGGTCGGCGAAGTATGGGAGCCCGCGCAGGACGTCGGCAATCTCGGTCACAGGTCGGCTAGGTGTTGGTGCACGAAGCGAATGGCCGTCGCACCTTCTCCGGTCGCTCCCGCCACTCTGCGAATCGCACCGTGCCGCACGTCCCCTGCCGCAAAGATTCCGGGGACACTGGTTTCGAGGGGAAGTGGATCACGATCTGCGGTCCAACCTTTGACCGTTCCGAGATCGAGTCCGGTGAGGATGAAGCCGAGGTCGTCGAGTTTCACCACGTCCTTGATCCAGTCGGTGTGGGCTGTCTGACCGATGAAGATGAACAGCGCGCCGGCATCGACCGTTTCGTCCTGTTCTGTGCTCAGATCCCGGATGGTCAGCTTGTTCAGGTGAGTATCTCCGTGGGCAGCGACAATTTGTGAGTGGGGGCGGACACTGACCGCGTCGTTGGCTTCCAGGTTGTCGATCAGGTATTGGGACATTGTCTCGGCCAGGTCGTCGCGACGAATCAGAATCGTCACCGAATCGGTGAACCGTGACAGGAAGAGGGAGGCCTGTCCCGCCGAGTTGCCCCCACCGGCTACATACATCGGCCTGTCGGCATGCCGTGCTCCCTCGATTTGTGAGGTCCCGTAATAGATGCCCATGCCGATCAGATCGTCGAGGCCTTCCGCGGAGAGACGTCGATATTCGACGCCGCTTGTGCAAACCAGCGCCTTGGCGGTGATCACCGAGTCATCAGCGAGATGAATCGTCTTGAACGGATCATTCCGGACGACGCTGGTGACAGTTGCCGGCACCAGGATCTCGGCGCCAAATCGGGTTGCCTGGGCTGTGGCGCGACGAGCGAGGTCGTCTCCGGAGAGCCCCTTGGGAAACCCGAGGTAGTTCTCGATCAGGGAGCTCTGCCCGGCCTGTCCGCCCGGGGCTTCCTCTTCGATGAGGAGCGTGGAAAGACCTTCCGAAGCCCCGTAGACAGCCGCAGCGAGCCCGGCGGGCCCTCCGCCGACGATGACTACGTCATATATGTCCGACTCGGCGTGAGTCTTGAGGCCGACCCGGTCGGCCACCTCGGCGGCCGTCGGGTTGAGCAGGGGAGGGCCGTCACTGAACAGAGCCAGGGGAAGGTCGTCCAGAGTCGCTCCGGCCTCTTCGGTCAGGATCCAGGCCTTGGGATCGGACTCGATGTCCAAGGACAGATAGGGGACCTGGTTGCGGGCCAGGAACGCTTTTAGCTCGTGCGCCTCCTTCGACCACTGGTGTCCGATCACTCTGACTCCGTCGAAGTGGGGCCGGTAGCCGGCAGACCAGTCTTCGAGGAGGTCGTCGAGTATCGGATAGAGGCCCTTCTCGGGGGGATCCCAGGGCTTGGTTATGTAGTTGTCGAGATGAACCTCGTTGATGGCCTCGACCGCCACGTCAATGTCGGCATAGCCAGTGAGCAGCGCAGTTTTGGCCAGGGGATGAAGATCGGCCGACTGACGGACTACGTCGATACCGGTCACATCAGGCATCCGCTGGTCGGTGAGAATGAGGGCAACTGGTGTGTTTTGGAGTGCCAGGTGGCCGAGCGTATCGATCGCTTCCGCCCCACCATTCGCCCAGACGATGCGATATTCAGATGCGTATCTCTTCCGCAAATCGCGCTGAATGACCTGGACGACTTCGGGGTCGTCGTCGACAACGAGGATCACCGGCTTGATGTCGGTCATTCGACAAATACGTCGTCGGGAAAGCAGTACTGCCAGGACTCGCCCGGTTCGGCGGATTGAATCAGGGGATGACCGTGGTCTTCCCAATGTTTGCGAGCGTGGGTGTTCTTTGAGTTGTCACAACAACCGACCTGTCCACATCCGAGACATGAGCGAAGATGCACCCAGGTGTCACCCATCTCGATGCACTGTTTGCAGACAGAGCCGATGGGCTCGGCGATCGTCTCGATGGACTCGAAGTGCTCACACAGGTGTTGTCGCATGACGACTCGTCTCCTTTGTAGCTCGGAAGTTAGCGGGGCCTGGGACAACGCGAAGCAGCGCCGGTGTTCCGGCGCTGCCTCCCAGTCCGATTTCCGTCAGTCGGCGTTGGCGAGTGCCGCTTTGACGGCTCGGGCCACATACACAGTGGCCAGATGTGCTTTGTACTCCTCTGATCCGTAGAGATCCTCGAGAACCGTCACACCATCAACGGCGTGAGCAGCGGCCTCGCTGATCGCCGCGTCGGACCCGTCGGTCCCGATGAGCGCAGCCGATACACCCTCGGCGAGCGATGCCTTGGTGCCCACCCCGGTGAGGCCGATACGAGCATCCTCGATCGAGCCGTTCGACTTCTTCACCCAGGCGGCCGCCCCTGCCACCGCATAGTCGCTGCGTCCGCCACGACGGCCCAGCTTGTCGTATGCCGAGCCTTCGCCTGGTCCCGCCTTCGGAATACGGATTCCGACCAGGATCTCATCGGAGTTGAGAGCAGAGGTCAGGGCGTCGACAAAGAAGTCGGCCGCTGCGATGTCACGTGTGCCTGACGCCGACTGAGCGACCATGGTCGCTCCCGCCGCGATGGCTGCCGCCGGCTGATCGGCTGCAACGTCTGAGTGAGCCAGCGAACCACATGTGGTTCCCCGGTTTCTCACTTGAACATCGCCGGTCAGAGCGGCCGCTGTGGCCAGCGCCGCCGCGTTCGCCGCTACGACGTCGCTGGATGCGGTGTCGGCATGACGCACCAGAGCTCCTATGGAGATGTGGTCGCCCTTGTCCTCGATTGCGTCCAGACCCGGGATTCTCCCGATGTCGACGACCGTGGCGGGGGAGAACAGCCTCATCTTCATCAGAGGCAGCAGGCTCATCCCGCCGGCCATCACCTTGGAATCGTCGCCGAGAGCACCAAGGGCCTCATCGAGGCTGGCAGGCGCTACGTAGTCAAATTGACGTGGATACATCTCAGCTCCTCGCTTCCTGCATCGCATCCCAAACCCGTTTTGGCCTGAGCGGCATGTCGATATGTTTCACACCCATCGGCGCGAGCGCATCGACCACGGCATTGACCACAGTTTGGGCAGTCCCGATAGTGCCAGCTTCACCGATTCCCTTGACTCCGGTGGAGTTGATGTTGGTTGGCGTAACCGTGCTGCTCAACTCGAAGAACGGCACGTCACCTGCGGTTGGGATCGGGTAGTCGATTAGTGATCCGGTCAACAGGTTGCCATCGTCGTCGTAGATGGCTTCTTCGAATATCGCTTGACCGATGCCCTGGGCGACGCCCCCATGGACCTGTCCGGCCACGATCATCGGGTTGATGACGGTGCCACAGTCATCGACGGTCAGATAGCGGAGGATCTCTATATCCCCGGTGTCCGGATCGATTTCGACCATTGCCAGATGGGCCCCAAAAGGCCAGGTCGCGTTTGGTGGGTCGAATATGACGTGGGACTCCAGACCCCCTTCGATTTCGCTCTCACCGAGACGATGGGGAAGGTAGGCAGCGGCCGCGATATCGGCCCATTCGACACTGCTGTCGGGGGACCCGGCAACATGGGCACCTTCTGCATCGAGTTCCATGTCCTCGGCGGATGCCTCTAGAAGGTGGGCAGCGATGTCCCTGGCCTTCACTGCAACCCGCTCCGCGGCATCGTAAGTGGCGGTGCCGTCGACGGCCGCGGAGCGGCTGCCAAAAGTCCCGATCCCCATCGGTGACTCTTCGGTGTCACCATGTATGACGCGGATCCTGTCCACCGGAATCCCGAGTCTGTCGTTCACTAGCTGAGCCCATGTGGTTTGGTGGCCCTGTCCGCTCGGACCGGTACCTGTGACCACCGTGACCGAGGCGTCGGGATTGACCCGCACCAGACTGGTTCCATAGAACCCGGCGGGCAGCCCATAGGTGGCCCAGGAGAAGCCGAGTTCGGAAAGCGCAGTCGGCGCGAAACCACAGACCTCGCAGTACGTGGCGACCCCGATGCCGACGAGACGTCCCTCTGCTCGGGCCGCGTCACGCTCTTCCTTCAGCCCCTTGTAGTTGGAGACATCGACGAGCTTGTCGAGGTTGGTTGCGTAGTCGCCGGTGTCGATGGCGAACCCGATCGGGGAAACCACTGCCTCGTCGAATTTCTCCAGGAAGTTCTTCTTGCGAACTTCCACAGGGTCGACTCCAATTTCTCGCGCAAACGCGTCGATGGCACGTTCCAGGTAGTAGGCAGCCTCAGGTCTGCCCGCCCCCCGGTAGGCATCTGTGGTCATCATGTTTGTGAAGACACACGTCACCTTCCAGTGGGTTGGGAAACCGTACTGACCGGATCCGATGAATAGGCCAAGGAAGGGGATGGCGGCAGTGAAGTTCTGCTCGTATGCCCCCATGTCGGCGATCGCATCGAGTTCGTACCCGAGGATCTCCCCGTCCCTGGTGCCGGTGATGGTCGCCGTGCCCACCCAACCACGTCCGTGGGTAGATGAGCCCGCCGCTTCCCGCCGGGTCTCGGTCCACTTGACCGGACGACCAAGCTTCTGGGCGGCAAAACAAGCCAGGATCTCATCGCTGTAGACCTGGAGCTTGACACCAAACCCACCTCCTACCTCCGGTGCGGTCACATGTACCTGGTTTGCGTCGAGGCCAAACGTGGTCTTGATCGCACCCATCAGGGCATGGGGGACCTGCGAGCTGGAGTAGACCCTGAACCGCTGGTAGCCAGGGCTCCACTCGGCCACGACGGAACGGGGCTCGATCGCCACCGGGATGAGACGCTGATTGACCGCCTCGATACTCACGGCGACGGTGTCGTCTTGCGCCTTGGCGTCGGCGATGGTCTGCTTGGTGGCGGCGATGCCTTCTTCATCGCCCCATGGCCCGGCTTCCCAGGCGAGTAGAACATTTGATTCCAGATCATCATGGATGACGGTGGTGTCGGAGGCCGCTTCCTTGAGATCGAGCACCGGCTGCAGCGGCTCGTAGTCGACATCGACCAGATCGGCGGCGTCACGAGCCTGGACCGCGCTCTCGGCGACCACCATCGCCACGGCCTCGCCGACGTGGTTGACCTTGGCACCCGCGATGAGCGGACGTCCTTTGGCGACCACGACTTGTGCGATCAAATCTCCGAGATGTGCTACGTCTTCATGGGTGTAGACGGCGACGACCCCAGGGGCCGCCGAGGCGGCGCTGGTGGCGATCGAGTTGACTCTGGCGTGTGCATAGGGGCTCCGGGTGAAGGCCACGTACGCGGTCCCGTGTGGCGTCACATCGTCTGTATAGAGCCCCGCTCCCTGGATGAGGGCGGGATCTTCTCTACGTCGTACCGCACCACCAAGGGCACTTGTGGTGGCAGCCATTATTCGCCTCCCTCCCAGTCGGGTGGTGCCGGCTCGTCGCCGCGCACCTTTGCTCCGGCATACTCAACTGCCCGAACGATGTTGTGATACCCGGTGCAACGGCAGAGGTTTCCTTCGATGCCGTGTCGGATCTCGGCCTCGGAGGGATTGTTGTTCTCTTCGAGGAGAGCAGCCGATGTCATGATCATCCCCGGGGTGCAGAATCCGCACTGGAGACCGTGACGCTCCCAGAAGCCTTCCTGGACAGGATGGAGGTCACCGTTACTGGCCAAACCTTCGATGGTCGCAACGGTGGAGCCGTCGGCTTGCACGGCGAGCATGGTGCATGACTTGATCGCCTTGCCGTCGACATGGACCGTGCAGGCCCCGCAGTAGCCGCTCTCGCATCCGACGTGAGTTCCCGTCAGCCGCAGGTCTTCCCTCAGGAAGTGGACGAGCAGAGTGCGGGATTCGACATCACCTGATACGTCCTTTCCGTTGACCGTCATAGACACTTTCATAAGAGCTCCTTCTTGGGCCGCAGTCGTTACATGGAACATATCAAATGTTGCACTGCGCGTGTCGGCTGGAGTGATGGATTTCCGACCAAATACGGAGAAGGTCCCCGGTCTGACGACCGGGGACCTTCGTTGCTCGGTTCGTTGATGCTCAGCGTGCGACGTAAGCCCTGCTGCCACCCGTGCCCTGATCCTGGTCCTCGAATTCGTGGGCGAGGGCCTCACGGATGGAGACAGGGTCTGTCTCTTCCCCTTGGGCACTCACTGCGAACTCATGGGCCAGTGCGGCCTGGATTGACACGACCTCGACCTGTGGTGTGGCCGCTCCGGTTTGAGCGTTTGGTGGCAATGCACATGCTCCTAGGGAGATTGACGCTGCTGCCAGAAACAATCCTGTCCTCTTTGCTATACGACTCATGACGATCCTTCCATCTCTGTGCCGGCTTGTTCCGGTCACAGGAGGAACCATGCGATATGGGTGTCCAGGGATCGCGGGAGGAGGGTCAAGACACTGTCAAGAAACACCAGAAGACCGCTCAACCCCACCTCAAGAAGGATTGTCGGGTGTGTTTTCGCTAAGTTCGACCGACATGTACTCAGATCAGCATCGACGCAGCCTCGAAGACCCCGGCGGATTCTGGATCGAGGCCGCTGATTCGATTGACTGGGTCAAGGAGCCTGAGGTCGTTCTCGACGACTCGAATCCTCCCTTTTACCGCTGGTTCGCCGATGGAGAGCTCAACACGTCTTTCAACATGCTCGACCGTCACGTCGCCAGTGGTCGCGCAGAACAGGTTGCCGTTATCTACGACAGTCCTGTCACAGAAACCGTCGAGAAGATCACTTATGCCGAGATGCTGGCCCGGGTTGCCAGGTTCGCCGGAGGGCTGAGGTCTCTCGGAGTGACCAAGGGCGACAGGGTCGTCATCTATATGCCAATGATTCCCGAGGCGATAGTGGCGATGCTGGCCTGCGCCCGGCTTGGTGCCGTCCACTCTGTGGTCTTCGGTGGATTTGCTCCAAAGGAGCTGGCTATCCGGATCGACGATGCTGAGCCTAAGATCATCGTCGCAGCGTCATGTGGCATCGAGGTCGACAGGGTTATCGAATACAAGCCCTTGATCGACTCGGCTCTGGAGATCGCCGAGCATCAGCCCACCAACACTGTTGTCTATCAGCGGCCTCAGGCGACGGCATCGATGGTTCCCGGTCGCGATGTCGATTGGAACGAACTGGTTGAAGCCGCCGAACCGGCTGACTGTGTGACTGTCAAGGCGACAGATCCGCTCTACATCCTCTACACGTCAGGCACCACTGCCATCCCCAAGGGTGTGGTTCGTGACAATGGAGGTCACGCTGTTGCCTTGCGATGGAGCATGCCCAATGTCTACGACGTTGAGCCGGGCGACGTTTATTGGGCGGCGTCGGACGTGGGATGGGTGGTCGGGCACTCCTACATCGTCTACGCACCACTGCTGACCGGATGCACGACGGTCCTCTATGAGGGAAAGCCGGTAGGTACTCCCGACCCTGGCGCCTTCTGGAGGGTGATATCCGAACATGGCGTATCAAGCCTGTTTTGCGCGCCGACCGCCTTTCGGGCCATCAAGCGAGAAGACCCGAACGGCGAGTACGCCGAGAAGTATGACCTTTCCTCGCTGCGGTCTCTCTTTCTGGCGGGGGAGCGACTGGATCCAGACACCTACCACTGGGCATTTGATCTACTCGGAGTCCCGGTGATAGATCACTGGTGGCAGACCGAATCCGGGTGGCCGATCGTCTCCAACTGTCTCGGGATCGAGCCGATGACAGTCAAACCGGGCTCGTCGTCGAAACCCGTGCCCGGATATGACGTCCGGATCCTGGATGGGGAAGGGGAGGAGGTCGAGACCGGAGGCGACGGCCTGGTGGCCGTAAAGCTGCCCCTGCCGCCGGGAACCTTGCCCACACTGTGGCGTGACGACGAGCGATTCATGAGTTCCTATATGGCGGCATTCCCCGGCTATTACCTGACCGGGGACGGCGGCTACATCGACGAGGACGGCTATGTCTTCATCATGGGTCGTGTCGATGACGTCATCAATGTCGCCGGGCACCGGCTCTCGACAGGAGCGATGGAGGCGGTGCTTGCTGACCACCCCGATGTTGCGGAGTGCGCTGTGATCGGAATATCGGACGAGCTAAAAGGCCAGATCCCACTCGGATTTGTCGTGCTCAAAGCGGGAGCCGATCGAGATGCCGTTGAGGTACAGACCGAGTTGGTTCTGATGGTGCGTGATCAGATTGGGGCGGTCGCCTCGTTGAAGCGGGTCCTGGTTGTTCAGCGTCTCCCCAAGACGAGGTCGGGGAAGATCCTGAGACGGGTTATGCGCTCGATCGTTGCCGGCGAAGAGTATGAGATTCCTTCGACGATCGACGACCCCGCCATTCTTGGTGAGATCGCAGACTCGGTTCAGACGATCGGTTGATTGGCCCGATCAGCCGACGATACGCAGCGCCGCAAAGGCGATAAAGGCGACGAGCGGAAGGTAAGGGCCGTACTTCTTGAGGGTTTTCATGATCCTTGGACGTTCGAAAGTGGACTGGCGATTGCACGCAGTCCAGCAGATCGAGGCCGCTACATCGAACCAGGTGTGTCGTGGTTGGGAGAGTCGGCCCGGTCGATGTCCTCGTGCGGCTCCTCGCCACGGGTGCTGTAGTGATACTTGACCGCAGACCCGATGGTCGGGAAGAAGGCCTCGTCTCCAATCCTGTCGTATAGCCCGTAACTCCGGAGACGGTCCTTGATCGGGCCCTTCAATCCGGCGAACGCGAACTTCAACTCACGGCGATCGAGATAGTCGAGGACGTCGGTAAGTATCTCCGCGCCGGTTGTGTCGATGTCGGTCATGGCGTCGCCCGCGACCAGGACCCGCTCGATCGGCCTGTCAGCATTCTCGATAAAGCCCTGGAGGCGTCGCCCAAAGGTTGGTGCGTTGGCAAAGAACAGAGGGGCTTCGAATCGGACTATGAGCAGGCCGGGAATCATCCATCCTTCAGGGTGACGCTCCCGATCGTGATAGCCCTTCATCCCGTCGACACGAGTCAGTTCGGTGCTGTGCGGGCGCCAGGCCCGGCGGACGAAGTTGGCCAGGGAGAGAAGAATCGCAATGACTATGCCTTCCAGGATCCCCACAAGAACCACACCGAGGAGCCCGCCCATGGCGAGGAGAAACTCGGAGCGGCGGACCTTCCACAGCCAGACAAGCGTCTTGGCATCGAAGAGGACGAACGAAGCCGAGATCACGATTGCGGCCAGGGTCGCCGAGGGGAGGTCGGCAAGGAGGTCGGGGAACCAGATGAGAAGCGACATCACACCTATCGCCGCCAGGACTCCCGTGAACTGAGTTCGCGAGCCGACTGACATTGCAACTGCCGTCCTCGACGAACTGGCACTGGTGGGAAAACCCTGGAACAACCCGGAGAGCAGGTTTGCCGCCCCCAGAGCCTTGATTTCGGAGTTGGGATCAACCCTCCGCCCCGATTGGAGGGCGGTTGCAGTTGATAGGGCACCGGTGTCGGCGAATGAGACAAGAGCCACCGCGAAGGCTCCAGCCGTCAGAGTGCCGAGGACGTCGAGGCCAACCGAGGGGAAGGTGAGAGTGGGCAACCCCTGGGGCAGGGAACCAACGGTGTCTACCGCCAGGTCGAAAAGACCCACCATGGCGATCGAGACGATCGTGGCCACGAGTATCCCCGGGCTACCGGGTCGAAGGAAGCGCATGCCCTGAATGATGATCAGACTGACCACAGCGACCAGCAACGCGGTGGCAACGACCTCGCCGTCCACGATCGCAGTCAGAGTGGCGACGAAAACCTCGAGTGTCGATTCCCCGTCGACAGAGAATCCGAGGGCTTTGGGAAACTGGGACACAAAGACGACGATTGCGATCCCGTTCAGGTATCCGACGCGCACCGGTTTGGAGAGCAGTTCGGTGAGGACTCCGGCCCTTGCGAACCCGGCACCGATACAAATCACACCCGTGATCAGACTGAGGGCGGAGGCAAGGACAACCGCAGCCACCGGGTCGCCAGCGGCGAGGGGAAGAACAATCACCGCGATGATCGGGGCTAATGAAGAGTCAGGGCCGAGCACCAGGACTCGGTTGGGCCCGAATACCGCGTAGGCAAGAAGAGCGGCGACCGTCGTGTAGAGCCCGGTGACCGAAGGAAGACCGGTCAACTCTGCGTAGGCCATGCCCTGGGGGACCAGCATCGTCGCCAGGACGACTCCGGCGAGCACGTCCCTGCCCAGATCCTTTCGCTGGTAATTGCGCGCCAGGTGCACTCCGGGTATTCGGTCAGCTCTTGTGCCAAATGTCGACAGAAGTTCTTCCTCGCTCAGATCATGGCGACGCTACCGCGAGAAGTGTCAGCAAGTCCCATCCAAAACGTTCTTCTTGTTCGCGGAAGTCCTAGTTGTGGATAAGTCGACCCCACCGAAGCTCCAGCAACTTGCCCCGGTCTACCCTTGATCGGAAGCGAGGCAGCGGAGGTTCAGGTTGAGCGCACGGGCCGGTCGATTCGACCCGTACGTGTCGCGCGTGGCATCTGAGTGGGACAGTGAGTCTCCCGGCTCTCTATGGCGCGTGGTCAACGGTTCGCTGGTCTTCGTTGACATCTCCGGGTTCACCAGCCTCTCCGAGCGACTCGCCCGCAAGGGGCGGATCGGTGCCGAGGAGTTGACCGTTGTCCTCGACCGCGTCTTTGGTCGGATGCTTGAAGTCGTGTTCGAGCGTGGCGGTTCACTCCTCAAGTTCGGTGGCGATGCCCTTCTTCTGCTTTTC
>Ga0255053_10000053_pt1 | contig 50198 bp, 89 predicted proteins | sample JV7_2_22_MG_FD_188635 | JGI IMG/M metagenome (GOLD analysis project Ga0255053, IMG submission 188635) | Seawater microbial communities from Jervis Inlet, British Columbia, Canada - JV7_2_22 | ecosystem: Environmental > Aquatic > Marine > Inlet | place: Canada: British Columbia | collected... | reverse complement strand
CATTGTTATATTGTGTTCTCATTATTTTAATCCTCCAACAAATAATCCGCCCACAACGAACATACAAAACTAATCGCTGAACATATCATTATAAATTTAAGTGCTATCATCGTTCTATCCTTTCAAAATTTAACCAATAAGGCACAAGCAAGCGGAAACATCGTCTTGCTCGGCCTTGCTGATTAGTCTTGCACAGGATGTACCGGGCAGCAACCAGCTACGTGTTGTTTTACATCAATACCCTGATTCCGAGCATCATAAAACACAGCCCGCTTAAACTCTGTTTCAGCCTTTGGTAAATCTCCGGCTTTCTCATGCTCTGCTGCCAAATTCAAATGATGGTCAATTTTCTCATTATAATCTAACATATTTTATCCTTTCATTAAACTATCAAAATTCGGTGAAATCTTTTACTCTATACCATATTATAACAACTTTTTACCACTAATGCAAATAAAAAATCCGATAAAATAAAAAATATTTCAACAAACCTAAGTCCTTGTGTTGTATGGCTTTAGCCTTTGGTATATAAGCGAATACTTATATCCATCTCAATTTTTTTCCTCTCAATTCCAATTTTTCCCTTGACAAACCCGAAAACCTATGTTAGAATAGTTGTATCTACTACAGTTGTAATACTACAAACGTAGTAGATAGATTCTTTGGCAAGTTTATAAAAACCATATAATTGCAACTGTGCCACAATCAGACAGTTTGACGGCCATTGCACTATTGTTACTAATGCTAATAACCCCGTCCATGTTGGGGTCATCTACTCGCATACATTCAGACAAATCCCACAAAACATGTTTGGTCGGATTTTGGCTTGCAAGTGGTTCTAAGTAGTTTGTATCTTCATAGTCATTACTGTTTGATCTTGCTTCGGCTTGCCATTTTGTTGACAATTCATAGTATGAGACTATGTTGCGTGTTTTGCCCCACACTACTTTGTCGCCGTTCATACCTATTTTTACTCTTGACATTTTTCAATTCTCCTCCAATTCGGCACTATCGCCATACATAAACTATAACATATAAAGAAACAAAATGCAAACAGAAAATAAAAAACTTTCCGGTTTAATCAAACGTCTGTTAGGCCTTAACCAAACACCATGTACCGTACTAAGCGGCGAACAATACAGTTGGCCCATTCCGCTTGAGCGTTGTTTGACAGATAGTGAACCAATAACATGGGCAAGCTATTGTCCGCATCGCTTTGGCTACTACTACATTGACAGTGGCACGGCCATTAGTGCTTGGCTCGGCAGCGTTGATCGGCCAACGGTTGAACATAAAGCCATACAATCATTCGTTCATGCAACACACTACATCTCATGCACACAAGCGGGAGGGGGGAGGTACGTCCCTTGATGAATCGGAGTGAGAAGGGTGGTATACTGTTAGAGAAATATTTCTCAATTTTGGATGAGAAAAAAGGTATAGTCCTATAATGTTTTGAAAGAGTGACATGAAAACTGGAGATAAGATTGAATTTGAAGAAGAAAAGAGGCCATATAAAATTAGGGCTTTAGGAAAAAGATATGCCGTGTGTACTAAACCATTCAATCTGCAAGGAACTGTGCTTTACACGGTTGTTGATTTTGTGGATAAGATTAGAGGAACAGAGAATCTTGTGTTTGGTTTAGGTGCTGAAACAGATGAACAATGTAATAAAATGCTTAGTCGCCTTGAAATTGGGCGTACAGAAGTATCACACAGAAATCGCATTAGTTTGAATATCGTATAACCCTATAATACTTTGAGTAGATGTGAAGCTATAATGAATATAGCCGAATTAGGAGACAAGAAATGACTAAGAATATTGTTATTTTTGCGTTGGGAATATGTTTGACTTTATTCACAATAGATTATCTAAAACTTAAAAACAAAACACAAGTAATCAATGAAATGGCATATAGATGTAGTCAAGCATTATTTGATAATAATGAAGACTGGAATGAGTATGCCATTCATGTATGTCAGACTTTGTGTGAATTAGATAGTCGTATAGATAAATTAGAAGAATGAAAACACACTTTAACTTTGATGATTATACATATATTTATCCGATTGGGGAAGGGGAGTCACGGATACTGATGACACCCTTCCCATTTTTTAATTCAAATGGCTAAAAACAAAGAAAAAACAGAAGCAGAAGTTAAGCGGGTCAAGTGGCAGCCAGGAGATGAACGTGCCCCACAAGGCCATTGGACTTCAATGTATAAGTCTGAATACGATGATATAGCAGCACGATTGATAGGGGCTGGTTTTAGCGAAAATGATTTAGGATATACGTTTGATGTGCCAGCATCAGCGATAAAAGGATGGAAAAGAAGTTTTCCGAGTTTTAAGAAGGCGTGTAATGACGGTAAACGGGGGCAGTTGAAGAGATTGGCCGCGAGTGGAATGAGAGAGGCCACTGGTTATGATTGGACAGCCACTAAGACCAAAACTGAGTATGATGCCAAAGGAAATGTGTTAAAGACTGAAAAGCAGGACATACCAATGCACCAAGCTGGTAATGCTACTTTGGCTACGTTTATGATGTGTAATTTGTCCAATCAATTGAAGTTGGCTGATGAAGAAGCGTTTAAGAGTAAGCAGAAGGTTGAGGTGGAGAACAAAAATCTTAATTTGAACATAACTGCCGAATTGATTGGAGACCAAATAGATAGGTTGGCCGGTAAATTGCTAAGCGGTGGGGACACTAAACAGATTGAAGCTGAGGTAGTTGAAAAGGAGACAAAGAAATGATTAAGAAAACTTTATGTATTATTGCTATTTTTGTATTTATCTACATTGGAACATATACAACATTAATACTTGGTACTTTTAATGAGTGGGAAGGCCCACGCACTCTTGCGTTAGTGCAAAATATACTTTTAGGCATTATAGCAAGTGTTTTGATATTTAAGAGATAAATGAACGCAGAGAAGTACAACAAAATAAGTAAGTCTATTAATAAGTTTCTTGCGGCAATACCAAAAGACGCTTTTGAGAATATAGCATTCAGGAAAGACCTGCATGGGTATTTATGTACTGATAAAGAGGCTACTGCGAACTACTTGGCCTTGTCATTTCTCGATCCTGTGATTTTCTTCAATTCTTCTTTGTGGACGTTCAACTCACAACTAAAACACAAGCATTGGCTTTTTATTCTATGGCCACATCAGGAAACAGGTGTAAGAAGTGTTAAACAAGCGATTGAGAATGGCCAAGATAGATTCTTCAAAAAAAGCCGTAAGCAAGGCGCTACTTACATAAATCTTGGTGTACTTTTACTCTACTTCATTGTCAATGAGGATGAGAGGTTTTTATTAGGTTCACGTAAAGAGAATCTGGTTGATGATGGAAGCGAAATAAAAAATGGAAGTGTAATTGGCTCTGAAGAGACGTTGTTCTATAAACTTCTGTATATGTTTAGTACAATGCCTGAATATCTACGCCCACCTATCTATAAGAAGAATCTATTTATGCAGAGTTTGTCAAATGGTTCTGCGTTTAAGGGCGAAGCTACAAACCTGGGATTCGGCAAGGCGTTTAGAAGTAGGGTGGCTTTGGTTGACGAGGCCGCACAGATAGAGCCAAAGGAAGCTTCGTACATTATTGAAAACTTAGCTGACACAGCGCCTACAAATATATTTAATTCAACAACCGGCCCCTGGGGTGGAGCACATCCTTATGCTAAAATTATGGCCGATCATCCTGATAAAGTGATTGAGTTGTCATTTTATGATAATCCAGAGCAGGGAGCGGGAAGATACACAAGTCCTGAGGATGGAAAGGTATTGATTAAAGATGTGGAATACTACCGTAGAACTTATCCTGTGGTGTTTGGTACCATTGACAATAATATTGTTTATAGTCTTTCTGACTTACCCAAATGTTTCTCTTTTATCGCTGATGGTAATATCAGTAATTTTGGGTGCGATAGGACTGCTTGGTTAGATAAATTTGAAAGAGACAAGGCCATTACGCCGAGAGGAAAGAGCCAGAACTTATTGATGATTGACAGCGGCTCAACCGATATGTTTTTCCAATTCGGTCTGCTGGAAAAGTTGAGAGACAAAACATGTAGGCCGTACTATCGTGGCGACATTGGCTACACACTTGATAATGATGGATATATCTATGATACATGGTTTGAAAACATTGGTGAAAACGGCATCTTATCTTGGTGGGGCATATTAACGACAAGCCAAAGGCCGTTTCAGGGACATAATTATGTAGTCGGATGTGATTTGTCAAAAGGAACTGGTACTACTAATTCTGTTGCTGCAATATTAAATGTTAATACCAATGCCATTGAAGGGCTGTTAGTAACGCCGTTTTTGCCATTGATAGATTTTGCCGAGAAAGTTGTGGCCTTATGTGAGTGGGTTGGCGGTAATACTCCTCCTTTACTAATATGGGAAGAAAACGCCATGCCTGACTTCCTAAAGCGAGTAGATGAGTTGGGTTATTACAGTTTATTTGTCAAGGAAGACAAGATGGGTAAGAAAGTTAAAAGCGGAAACAAATATGGTTGGAAAAGCACTCCTGGGCCGAATGGCACTAAAGTTGAAGTAATGAATTATCTTGATGGCGCTTTACATGAAGGTTTGAAGGAGAAACCACGATTCAATCCATTGAAGCTTTATGACGAACAGACGATAAATGAAATGGAAAGTTACGTGTGGTTTGAAGGCAAGATTGATGTTGGCCCTGCCGCCGCACAAACTGAGACATCAGGTGCTAAGGCCAGTCATGGTGACAGAGTTATAGCTGTGGCTATTGCGAACTATGGTAAAAGGCAACAGCAACCAGGGACAGGGCAAGAGAATAGGTTTTATTCCGAGAATAGTTTTATGGCAAGGAAGGAAGCTAAGGAGCGAAGAGATCAAGAACTAATGGCTAAAGGCAAAAAGTGGTGGAACTAATTTATGGCTAATATACTGGAAGAAAAGAATGTTAAACACAACCACGTAGTTCGCTATCAAGAGAGAGTGAAGACATGGCAGAAAAAATGGGAAGGTGCTTTAGATCACTCACAAAGACTGCAAGAGCTATGGATTTCAGGGTATTATAATAAAGGTTATAGCCGATGGCATTTGATTAACCTTATGAATCGTGCCGTTTCTGCTGGTGTATCATATTTGGCCGAAGGTAATCCGAAAGTTTCAATTGAACCGAAAGCACCTAAACTTAGGTCGTTTGCATACGCAATGAAGTTAATTGTAAACTTTCTTATTGAAAAGCACAACTTTGCTGAGAATGTATTTATCCCAGGCGCAGTAGCCTCTTACTTCGGGCCAGCTATTGCGCGTACTTTCAATGAATATGATAGATGTGTGTCTATTAATAATGAAAGAATAAAAGTCGGTACGCCTAAAGTTGCAATTATAGAGCCGTGTGATTATATTGGAGACCCATCGGTTAAAGTTAGAGCGGATTTTGCCTTTGAAGGTGATATGTATAGATTACCTACTGAATATGCTAAAGACTTATTTGCCAGAAAGAACAAGTATGGCAAGCAAGTGGCGGATTATATTAAGTCTGATTGTAAGATTGCTACTAAATATAGTGCTGAAGAAATAACATCTAAAGGCGGCTATGATTATAATAAAGCGGCATTGGAGGAGTTTTCCACTTTCATAGATATATACAATCGTAAAGAGAAAACAATTGAAACAATAATGCCGATGGGACATAAGGCTGTTGTTTTGAAAACTATTGACAGTCCAGCAAATCCGTATGACTATTTGGGCTACAGGTATCCTCCTAATTGCCCGATACCTATTCCGCCAGCATGGGATATTTATGACCTTGATGAATCTACTAATGTTGTGGCAAAATCGGAAAGGCAGAAAGCAGAAGCACAAAAATCTATTATAGCCGCTGAACCAGTCGGAAAGAAAGCTGCTGAGGCAGTTAAAAAAGCAAAGCACATGGACATTATGACAGTCAAAGGAATGGATGGCGTAAAGCAGTTTGACTTTGGTGGTGTTTCAAGTGAAGGTTTAGCATATCTTCAATGGGCTGATAATGAATTTCAAAAGGCTGGTTCAACTACATCAGATATATTCAGGGGTGCTGGCCCGACTTCGGATACATTAGGTCAAGACCAAATGGTGTTTTCAAATGCTGCCAGGATGGTTAATTCATATTACATTAGATTTCATGGCTGGATGACATCAATACTCCGCAAGTGGACGAACATGGTTATGGATAACCCATCATCGTATGTGGAAGTGCTGGACACTGTAAAAGTCCCAGGTTTGGGCGATTATGAATATCCAGTGTATTTCAGTAAAGCAGATAAAGTGGCTGACTTTTCACAATTGATTCTGGATGTTGTGCCGTATAGTACACAGCGAAAAACGCCTGAGATGAAGTACCAATCGTTGCTGCAACTAATGACCACATGGATACTGCCGACAATGCAGTTAAGGCGAGAACAAGGTGCTGACATTGACATACAGATGGTTGACACTTACTTGGCAGAACACGGTGGATTTGATAGTTTTCCACAATGGTATAAATCTGTATTGCCAGGGGATAATCCAGATGTTGATTACTTGATGAAGACAGGTAAAGGTGAAAATAAAAATCCAGGCCAGATGAACGATCAGTTGGGTGCTACGCTACCCTCGCGTGAGGCCAATTCACAAGGGTTCGATCTTAGGAATGGTACTGGAATTGATAGACTCACTAACACAGGGGGACAAGGAGCACAAACATGAGAAAATGGCTTAACAAGAATGGATTAGGTATCTTAGTTATTTTAGTAATATTTTTGGTGTCTGTTTGTTTTGCTAAATTTTTAGCCCCAAGATTAATACTTTTAGGAGATACAAACAATACTACTACAGTCGTAATAGAACCTAACGAACCAATTTTGGCAGAAAAACTTGATGTTATTGTTGAACCAAATACTCCACAAGAACCTAATTTTACAGATATAATTCAACAAACTAAAAAAGAAATAAAAAGAATGTCGATAGATTCATATGAGCGTGATGTAGACATACTTGAAGAGATACGAGAATTAAAAGAAAATAATGAACCTAATTTTACAGACATAGTAGCGCAATCGGCCAAAAGTGTTGTTCATGTTAGATGCCCTCAGTGGCAAGGTTCAGGATTTATAATTGATAAGCACATTATATGTACGGCAAGACATGTTGTAGAAGATGTTGAGGATTTTGAAATTACTTTTAATTGTGGTAAAAAAGCTCATGCAACAAGAGCGGTATCGGATAAAGAGCATGATGTTGGTTTTATCTGGATTGAAGAGGATATGAATGATGTTGTTGAGATTGGCAGCATTAAAGATTGTAAATTAGGCCAAGACATATTCATAATAGGTTCACCTTATGGTGACATTAACTTCAATTCGGTGTCGAAAGGGATTATATCGGGTTTGAATAGAGATTGGGACATGGTTGATCCCTGGACTGGAGAGCCTTATGGTTGGGAAATTGCTTTCACTTCGGACAGTGCTGCCCATCCAGGTAATAGCGGTGGTGCTATATTTACACTTGACGGTGTCGTTAGAGGTGTTCTTGTTGGAGGCTATTCCCCTGTTCTTAATTGTGCTATGCCGTGTGATTTATTTATACCGGATATTGAACAGATACGGCTGATGTTTATTATGGATAAGTATGAATTTGAGGAAGCACCTGTGCATACAAATCCATATTATAATTATACTGAGAATACGGAATACTACGAGGTTAAGTAATGCCGGAAGAATTAAAGGCAAAGCTTAAAAGGTCAGGACGAAAGAAAGGCTTTGTTGGTAAACGTCTTAGAAGGTATATATACGGTGGTTTACGTAGAATGGGCTGGAAGCCGAGTAGAGAAAAGAAAAGTAAGGCTAAATATCATAGAAGTAAATGATGCGACCAGTGAAAACACATACTTTTAATAGGGTTAGATTTGATATAGATTTATATGGAAAAGCTATTGATGGTAAGTGTGATTATCCATACCAATGCAAACCGGTGATTATGATATGTGAAGATGTAAATAATTATAAAGGACTGGAATCAATAATACACGAATGTTTACACGCAGAACAATGGGCTAAAGGTGAAGATGTAGTAGATAGAACTGCAAGAGAAATTGCCAAGTTTTTATGGCGACTTAATTTTAGGAGACAATAATATGAAATGTTTAGAAGAATATACAATTGAACAAGTTAAAGAAATGCAACACGAAGAGTTAAAATTATTGTGGGACAGATTTGCAGATGAGAGTAAAGCAGAGGCAGTAAGGGCAGAATTAATTAAAGTCTTGGAAATTAGAGACGCTAATACGTCTTTGATTGAAAATTAAAGTGATATACGTCTATACATGTAGTTCCAAAAACGGCTGTGGCCATACATTTGAACGCCCCATGTCTGTAAAAGATTGGAAACCAAAGTTTAGATGTCCTATGTGTAAAAAAATGGCACATCAAAATCTATTGGCCCAACATGCTGGTGGTAATGTTGATAGTCAAATGATGGAGTATCAATTTGAAGGTGATAACGGAACTCGTCCTTATGCAGCCAGCTATTTGATGAACCAAAAAGCAGAGGCACATAAGAAACATCCTGGGACAGATTTTCGTGAACATAACGGCTGCTATATGCCTGTGATTAAAAATAAAACTCACTATAAAAAGTACCTTAAAGAAATGAATTTTGTGGAGTTTTAAGCTATGGCAAAATATAAAAGAACAAATTTGGGAACAAAAGAAAGATATGATGCAATATCTGAACCTGTAAAAAATAAAGTAAGCTATCCAAGTTTTTATGTTAGAAAGAAATTATCTTTAGATAAGTCATCAATAGGAAAAACATTTGAAGTTAAAGCTAAGATAAAACTTATTGGTTTGGATCAAAATACCAGTGAAGATCGTGATGATCTTAATTACAATTTTGATGTTATTAATATTGAATTTTAATAGGAGACAAACAATGGTAAGATCAATTGTTTTAATTATGTTATTAATACTTTTCTTGGTAAAATGGGTTGTTGGCTATAATATTATAAAAAGAGAAGAGATTAAGTTAATAAAACTTAAATCATGGATATTTCTTACTATAATAATTGAGTTTGTTTTTGTATTTGGAAATTTAGTTTTTAATAGATAGGAGACACAAAAAATGAGTAATGATATTGTCCACAAATGTTGTATCTGTGAAGCCGACTTCAGACCAGGTGCTCTTGACAAAGCTGGTAAATGTCCTATTTGTCGTGCCGAGTATCCGACTGTAAAAAACAAGGCCGAAGCGATGGCGCTCAATCGTCCTGAAATAAATTTAGGTGAAAAGCTGGATGCTGATGGAGTAAGGCAGATTATCAAAGAGGAGTTGAATGAATTTAAGGCCGAGATGAAAGTGGCTGATAAGGTTGATAGAATGGCAAAAGCAAGGGCGGCTAAGGGCATTAAGAAAGATGATAGTAAGGAGACAAAATAATGCCAGATGATAATATACAAGTTAATGACCATAAACCTGATGATGGTCAGGTTAATGATGGCCAAGTTGATGATAACAAAGATGTTGCACCGCAATCTGACTCTGAGTTTATGGCTGAAACAATTGATTTCATAAAAGACGCTAAGAAATCAGAACCTGGTGATGACGCTGATTCTGATGTTGGTGATAAGGCACAAGATAGCGACAGCGGTGTTATTCCTGATTTAGCTGGCACAGATATACCTAATGCTTTTGCTGATGCCGCCGAAGTCGCTGGAATGGAAGCCGCTGATATTATTGATATGGCCAATAAACACACTGATGAACAGCTAATAGAAATGATACCGACTCTTCAGTCTTCTTTACAAGAGTCAGACAAAGAAGAAGCTAATGAACAGGATGACAACACAAACAAGGATGAAGAAAACAAAGACATTGACCCAAAACTAATAGAGAGTGTAACCGAAAAAATATCTAAGCAACTTGAGGAAAAATTCGGAACAACTCTGGAAGAAATTGATAAATTTAAAGCCTATCAAGAGGAGCAGTCGAAGAAACAAGAGTTCGATATGACTTCTAAAATATTTGATGAGGCTTCTAAAGAATTTCCCGTATTCGGGAAAACAGACGAGCTTCCTGTGTTTCCTTCTGGTCGTTTGGCTGGACAGTTGATACCAACGAGTCCGGCTATGAAGGCAAGGCTGGAAGTTGTAAGGTACGCAGATGCCTTTATGGGTCGGGGGGTGGACATAGATACCGCTATGGCTAACGCTCTTGCGACTTATAAAGGTCTGCACCTCGAAAAAGAATCGCAAAGGAAAGCGATTCAGGACTTGAAGAACCACGAAACGAAGCTCTCAGGTGCGCGTGTAGGAAGGGAAACTAAAAAGAAATACGCTGACACCCGCGAAGAAATTCTTGATGATATTCGACAAATGAAGAGAGACGCTGGTATTGATTGAGTCTTAGTGTAAAGGACTGTATAAAAGGAATGATTAATGACTAATGGCAGGTGAATAAAATGGCAGGTGAACCTACATTTGAACAAAACCTCGATGTACTACATGGTACATTAGAGCGTTTTATGATTAAAGAGCCGCCTCTCACTTATGCGTATGAAACGTATGAGGATTTGAACATCTGGATGCACCCTCAGATTATGCAGGTGACAGGCGATGAGCTTAAAGGGTTTATAACTACAGGTACGGTTGGTAATGCCGGAGCTAAAAACCCCTGGGCGCAAGACACTATTGCTGTCAAACAAATTACCAAAGAGTATTCCATTACTCCATTTAAGTATTACGGTGGAGCAATGGCGTTTAACAAAATGGAAGTATCGGCTAATAGTGGTGATGAAAAGATTTTTGATGCTGTTAGATTGCAGTATCGTAAATGTAAAGCTGAATTGATAGACGAAATACGTCTTGCTTATTGGACTGGCCCGACAAGTGCGTCTGATGTTGATTCAATGATGTCAATTAATACGTGGTTGGCTGTTGGTACGGCATCATCTACTGGCGGATATACTGGCTATAAAGGTCGGTATAATGATGGCAGCACTCCTGGTACTGCGTATTCAAAGGGTAACTTGAACAGTACCGCGTCTCTCAACCCTGAGATGGCCAACTACTATGCTGACCATCAAGGTAGTATTGATGAGAGTTTGATGCGTATTTGCAATGAAGCTATGATGAGATTGAACTTCAAGCCTCCGGTAGATGTTCCCGATCCGGTTATGGCGCGTGTAAATAAGTACGCATGTTTTAGCTCCAAGAATGTTATGCTGACTTTGAACACATTGTATGCAAGGCTGAACAGTCAGGTCGGCCCAAATCCGTTTGCAAATGGCTACTATCCACTAAGCATGATTCCGCTTCCTGGTGCTATTCGTTTAGTGTGGGTTGATATTCTCGATACCGCCCGTACTTCGCTATATGGTACTGATCCTATTTTCGGTATCAATATGAATGTGTTGTACCCCACATATTTGAAGGATTGGAATATGACATTATCAGAATCTAACCACTATAATCGGCATCTTGTAGGTGATAAATTTATTGATTGTGGTTATCAAACATGGTGTGACGTGCCTAAAAAGGCCGGATTCTTGATTTCACAACATCCGAGTAGTTAATTAATATAAAAGAAAGGTAAGGTAAATAATATGGGTTTTCCTACATGGGGTTTAGACCCGAAGTCTGAGGCCATTACCGTTTACTACGAAGGTAGCGATACCATCTACCAGGGTTATGCGTTGTGCTATAATCAAGATACAACGGACAACTGGATGGGTGTTAGTAGTGTTGATGCTACATCTACCGCGTCTTCGATAACGGAAAGCGGGACTACGGCAGAAGGTTCTCAGAATGAAGGTAAGTTTATTAGAGTTGAAAAGCCAGCTACGGCCAACTTACAGTGGCTTGCTGGTGTTGTAGTGGGCCATTCAAATGGTTTTACTGGCCCTGGTGCTGTTGATATTTATATTCCAAATGGTGCTTGTATTCCTGTTTATACCAATAAAGACTGTACTATTGGGCAGTCACTTGGTATTACCGATGATTCTTACATTCTACAGGCTGTTACTGGTGATGGCACTCCAGTACCGTGTGCAACAGTAGAGGAAACTGTTGACCGTTCAAGTACCAACGGCATTGCTCTTGCAAGATTGTCACGTACAGGACAGCAAATTACGGCTACTAATGGTTATTTTGCGCCAGTACGTTCTTCTGCTACAAGTGGTCGTGAGTATGGCGTAAAGATTGATGGTGATAACCTCTTTGTCGGCACAACTGCCGCACAAACTTATTTGTTAGAGTTGTCTGGTGATAAGGCCGCAGCTTATGATACTACAGGCGATGGTTATAGTGCTTATCTGCATGTTTCTGGCAGCAACTATGCTCAAAACGACACTAACTACACTTATAGAGGTATCAATTGTTCTATAAGCAATAGAAGTGCCGGAACACTTGGTCATATCTATGGTGCTAATATTTCAATTTCGTTGAAATCAGGTAGTGGAAATATTACCAATGGTATCGCATGTCAAATTGACGCGCAGGATTTAACGTCTGGTACTAAATCCTACTTCGGTGGTTTAGATGTTGCAATCAACCGTGAAGGTACTGCTGCCACTGAGGAATTTGGTATGCGACTTCGTACACGTGGAACAATTAATACTGCTATGAATACTGTATTCCGTATCGATAAAGATGCTGCGGATCATGGCTTTGTTAATTTATTCAACATCGAGTCTGATGCTGTTGATTATGCTGCATGTACTGGTGATGTTACTGTTGATACCAATGATAAAGTAATTCCGATTGTTCTTGGTGGAAGTACCTTTTATCTGATTGCCGTTGATAGTATTCCTTAATATAAAGACGTATGAGGATAGCCCTTCCATTTGGTGGGGCTATCTTTATTTTTGAAAAGTAATTATGCCGAACATTGATAAAGTATGTAAATTCACTATCAGTCCGGCTCATGTTGTATTTCATGCAAGGAATAACGGCAGCGAATTAGGTGTTAGTAGTATAACCATAACTCAAAGTGACGCCGCTACTTTAGCGTGGCTGTTAAACGGAAATGATGACTTAGAGATAAGAATTAAAAAGGTAAGTGAGGAATAGACATGCCGGAAATTGGTGAGACTTGTGAATTTACAGCAGAACCATCATGTGTGCATTTACATACTAATAATGATAATGACACTGTGACAATTTGTGGAATTAATCTTGGCCAAGAAAATGCGGCTATCCTTAGTTGGTTGGCCAATGGCGAAAGCACGTTAAAAGTAGAAATTAAAGTGGATAGTTAGGGGACAAGAAATGAATGAGAAAGATTTGTTAAATGATTTGCAGCAAATTGATAGCTTATTGGCAAGATGTATCAGCCCGCCTTTGACTCGCTCTGAACATGACGACATAAGGCAGACAATGGGAATAATTTCTGGCAGAGTTAAGTTGTCATTTAAGTTGGAGAAAGATATTAGAGATTTGGAAGAAACATTAAAAGAAGAAACTGAAACATCAGAATAATTGGAGATGGGCAAGTAAGCTTCTTGTCTCCTGAGTAACAGAGGGAAATGGACTTCCCTTTGTTACCATTTTGAAAGGACGTAACATGGCAGCATCATTTGATGTTAATATAATTGCTAAACTAACTGGTTTAGGCGAAGAAATATCTTTTATAAAAAAAGGCACTGATGAGACTACACCAACGGCAGAAGCACACATGTATCGTACTATAGCAACCGCTGATACGGCAGAAGCCTTAGACTTGGGTGATGTATCAACAGTAACAGCTATTGTTTTATACGCAGTTGACTATGATGTTGATATAGACTGTGATTTTGTAAGTTCATTTGATGCAGACCAAACGGCTAAGGCGGCTGGCATACCTGTTGTGATTACTTATCCGGCTGGAACCGTGTATGTCAAAGGCGAATCTGGGCAGACGCCTAAGTACGAATATCTTGTCACAGGCACAACGTAAAATAGAGGGTAGATAATGGCAACACTACAGCTTGCTTTCTCAGATTTATATGGTAAGGTTAGTGAGTTTTTAGGTACTGGCAGTTCACCAACTGGTGCTGAATTAACTACAGCTAAAGATTTAGTGTATCGTGGCTATAGAAGATTCTTATTTCCAGTTATACTTGAGACCAATAAAATTTACGTGTGGAGTTTTCTGCGGAAAACAGGGACATTAAATACTGCTATAGGCACAGCATCCTATAGTTTACCAACAGACTTGATTGGTCTAATATCTGGCTTTAAGTTTGACAACGGCGAAAACAAAGACAATCCTGTAAAAATCAATATGTCTCAGTTACGGGCTTTGCGCAGTAAATCTGTGGCCAACGATGTTCCTGAGTATTACGCAATTAATATGGGCGATTATGATGTCACAGTTATAGCGCCATATTACGCTTGGTTTCACAGCCCACCTGATGCCGTATATACTTATAAATACGACTATATATTTGAACCAGCTAAACCAACGGCTGATGCTGAATTGTTTGTTGGTGGCGCTTTAGCTTCTGAAGTTATTTTGGAATGTGCGTTGGCTGAGGCCGAATTGCAGATGGATGATGCGTTGGAAATACATGCTACAAAGGCAAAGGAAATGATAAGCTCATTTATCGACTACGATAGTTCTTACTTTCCTAATTCCAATGAATCTGATTCTGATAATAAACTGTTTGTGCCAAGCTTTAGGATGGATAAATAATGGCGACATTACACTTAACATATTCTGATATTTACAAGGCTGTTAGTAAATTTTTAGGTTGGGGAAGAGAGCCTGTTGGCGACCAACTTGAAACTGTAAAAGAAATGACTATTAGAGGATACAGACAATTCCTCTATCCGGTTGATATAAGAACAGGTGATTATTATGAGTGGTCGTTTTTAAGGCCGCTGCATAGCATGAACCTTCTTGATGGAAAATGGCGATACCAATTGCCGGAAGATTTCTCATCCATAATCACTGACCCAACATACGGTGATGATGAAAACTTCAAACAAATGGCCAGAACCACACCTGAGAATATGATGAATCTTCGCGCCGCTGGTGTAGTTAATTATGCGCCATACTACTTTGCTATAGTAACTTCTACTGATGACCCGTCAGTAGGTAATGTGGATGAAATATGGTTTTATCCAGAGCCGGATAGTTCATACCCAATTCAGTTTTATTACAAATCAGACCCGCTCAAGCCTGAGAATACATCTGACTTTTTAGCCGGTGGTGTCAAATCATCTGAGGCTATTTTGGAAAGCTGTTTGGCCATAGCGGAACAAGAGAATGACAATAATTTAGGAACACACACTCAATTGGCCAATAAATTAATACAAGATTTAATTATGATAGATTCAAGTAAAGATTATGATAATGTGATTATCGGTAATCTGTATGTTGACAGATGTACTGAAAGTAAAGCCCGAAGTGATAGGGCAAATTTGAATGTTTATGATACTGATTTAACTTAGTAATGAAAGGAAAAAACAAATGGCTTCAGAAAATTTCTTAGCCCGTGACGACTTTGGTGTGACCCAAAGAGTAAAGCACTTTACTACAGCTTCGGGCAAAATAACTTATACAGCCAAGACTGGCCGTGCAACAGATGGTTTTGTCATCGACCGTGTGATTAGAGTAACAACCACATCTACTTACAGCCTTACAATTACTCTGCCTGATGGTTATTATTATGATCAGCGTTGTTTAGTAATTTTTGAGACAGAAGGTGGTACTGAGACTGTGGATGTTACATCCAGCACTGGTGACAATGGCACTCAATTAACTGCTGCCGGTGGATATAATGAATTTGTGTGGCATGGTGAGACATTGGGATGGGCGTTAGTGAATTCAAGCGCTACATAAGATTGGAGGATAATAATGTCAAATTATAATGGTTCATCTGGTAGCACAATAAGGCGTACAGGAGGTAGCTCCAGAGTTACTATTGCCTCTAATGTAGGGCAGGGTAACGGAGGAACTTCACTTCCTTGTGCTGGGTGTTATGTGTCTCCAAGTAGTGGCAATACGTCTGCCACACGAATACAGATTGGTGCTGCTTGTACCGATTCGACTGGAATAGAAATAAATGACGCTGATGCTGGTGGCCCTCTATGGATTCCTATTGATGACGTATCCAGTTTGTATTTCTATGGTGGAACTGATGGCGATACAGTAGATATTCTATATTTCCGAGGATAAAAATGGCAAGTGATTATATTAAACGGCATAAAAGTTGGCAAAAATATGCGAAGAAAGAATTGGCAGCAGGAAGGAAGCCTACCCCATTCAAGCATTGGCGAACTGATTTGAAGTCTAAAAAATCAGAAAGTGTGTATTTCAAGGGCATTAAAAGAGAAACTACTGCATCTCGATTAAAGAGGTCGGGACTTAGTGATGCCGAATTGGAAAGAATGGGAGCTAAACGGTCGAAGTATAAGAGGAAAAAATAATGGCTACAGAGTTTCCGCCGCCTATTCGTGGTTTTTCCGAAGGGTTTGAAGTAGCATCAACACCACAAGAGTATTCTTCATACATGAATAATGTACGTCCTATTGATACACTGGAGAGTAAAATCAGATTAGGCCAGAGACCAGGGTTGGACAAGGCTTATTCACAGCAAATAGCAAGCTTGGAAGGGCCAGTTGTTGCAATATGTTCTGTTAGTGTTGTGGAGTCACCATAATGGCTACTCTTTATGAATCATACACATCAGGTATGGATGCCAGATATACTATGGGAAGTAGCACCACTTATACTGCACAAACATTCCAAGCATCGGTTACTCATCAAATTACTTCAGTTATATTGAATTTAGGTAGAAGTAATAGTCCTGGTACAATTACCGTTGGTATTTATGCTACCAGTGGTGGAGAACCTACAGGCTCGGCTTTAGATACCGCTACTACAGATGGAGATACATTACCAACCGACCCAAGCAATGAAGAACGTACCTTTACTTTCACCAGTGGGCCTACCATTATTGCTGGCACTACTTATGCTATTGTGGCCCAATCACAGTATGGTGGGGCAAACTTCTGCAAATGGGAATATGATTCTACTTCTGCGACTTATACTGACGGCACAATGTATACGGGTAATTTTTCCTCATGGACAGAGCAGACCAGTAAGGATTTATACTTCAAAGAATATGGTAATGCTAATTTACCGCCTTCCACAGATTTATACGTAACAAAGTATTTGGTCGCTTTAGGCTCAAGTGAATTGTGGTATAAATCCTTATCAGGAAGCTGGACTCAATTGGCTGATTCTGTTGGTGAGATAGATACATCGTCCTTTCTTACAATGACTGAAGGTTATGGTAAAGTCTTTATTGCTAATGAAACTAATCTTAAAGTTGCTGATTTTCAAAACACAAAGATAGCCACTTCGGATGTAGGCTCACATCCTCCTGATTTTGGTACAGTTTTAACTGGCGGAACATCTGGAGCAGAGATGATAGTAGATTACATCACATCTACTACTGTCGATGCAGCATGTACTATTTATGGCAAAAGAACTACAACAGAGACGTTTTCAAGTGGAGAGACTGTAACCGGAACTGATGATGATAGTAATTCGATTTCATTTGCTACTTCGGCTGCTGAAACAGCCCCCCCACATTGGTACGATTGGACTGTATTTGGAAATGATTCTACCTTTGGTGTAATGCCAGATACTGCCTTTTTAGTTTGTATGTATAGAGGTAGATTGGTCTTATCAGGCAATGCCAATTATCCTAATCAATGGTATATGGCTAAAGTGGGCAATCCCTGGAATTGGGTTTACTCATCTACCGACCCTCTTACGGCTGTTGCTGGTAATAATACTGACGCCGGATATGTTGGTGATACAGTGACAGCATTAATACCTTATGGTGATGATTTTCTCATATTTGGTTGTGCCGACTCTATTCATCTGTTAGATGGAGACCCTGCCTTTGGTGGGTCATTGGGCGAGAAGGCTGATTATACTGGTGTTTATGGCTATTACTCATGGTGTAAGGATGCTCAATATAACTTATATTTCTTTGGTTCTAATGGTATTTATAAGATGGAAGGAGGGCGTTCACAGCCGATGAATATAAGTGAATTGCATCTTCCTAATTTAATATCAGATTGGTCTCCTAATCAAGACACTAAACGTATAAAATTGGCATACGACCCTGATGAAAATGGAGTATTGGTGTCAATTACCACTTTGGCAGATGGGACTAATTTGAATTATTTTTACAACCTTAAACTTCAGGGGTTTTATCCAGAGACTTACCCTACTGCCTGTGGGATATTTTCTTCATTTTATTATGAAGCAACAGATTCAGATTCAAAGGGATTGTTATTTGGTTGTAATGATGGGTATATACGTGAATTTGTAAGTACGGCTAAAGATGACGATTCAGGTGCTTCGGATACAGCTATATCAAGCTATGTTACTTGGTCTATTAGTAGAATGTCCGAAGATGTGGATAAATATGGCAAATTAACCTCATTGACATTTGAATTAGCCGGTGGTGCGGCAAGTGGAGAGTTTTCAGATACAGATGGTGTGGGCTATTCATTATATAATGGTGATGATGCTGAGACTATTCTTGAAGATATAATAGATGGAGCAACAGCCTTTGCTTCAGGAACGCTAAGTGGTACAGGTAGGAAGAATAGAATAAGAACAAGAATGAGGTCAACTCATTTAGGATTGAAACTATCAAATTCAACGGCGTCCGAAACATGGGCGATTAATCGTATTGCAGGTGACATAAAACCTGCCGGAAGGGTAAAGTAATGCCGCTTAATATAACTAATCCTTATTTGAAACAAAAGTTTGCCGCTCAAGCTGAAAGTCAATCACAAAAACGACTGGAAGCACGATTTAAGGCGGCGGGAGCAGAAGCCCGAAGTGCTAATGAAGCACGACAGGGCCGAATAGAATCCATATTTGACGAAGTTATAGCAAGATATGGCCCTGGTGGTAGTTTTGGTAAAAGTTATTTGCAGCAATTGGGAGCACAAAAGACAAGAGATGTTGGTGCTGAAACACAAGGTATGATTTCTTCTGGATTATATGGAACTACTACAACTGCTGGGATTCCTGGAAAATGGGAAGCAGAAGTTGGTGCTCCGGCAAGATTGAAACTTGAAGACCTAATGATGGAGCGACTATCATCTGCTCAATTAGGCAAAGCATCATTTCTTGAAAGAATACAAGAGCCATACCCTGATTATAGCGCTTTAACACAGGCATCTGCGGCTGGTGCTGGTTCTGGTGGCCAGTCTATGATTTCCGGTGGAAGTGGTTTGCCTACAAATTACAATCCACTAAATGATCCTGCAAGACACTTTAATCGCCAAGACGCTTCTGGAAGTGTTCAAGGTGGAACGGGTGGGACAGGAGGCGGCACAACGCCTACAGGTGGAGGAGGCGGCGGCGGAGGAAGTTCTTTGCCAAGTCTTTCAGAGGGCCAATTAGCTGCGTTTAGACAGAATGAAGCCACACAACAGGCCAGAGACAAACCTGGAACTGCGGTAGAAACTACAGACGAAGATGGAAACCGTGTTCAGTATGTCTTTGAAAATGGAATAATGAGGGTTATGAGATGGCATCCAACTAAAGGGTATTGGTATCGGGCTAAATAATGACTCAAAAGTATCCAATTAGGGAGGACGATTGGCCCTCTGTACGTAAAGCTATTCAGAAGTTAGGTTCTGCTTCTGGGCTTGGTATTACCAGCAGCCCTATCTTTGCGGGATTAACTCTGACAGGGTTGGATGCAAGTGAGTTTGTATTTACTGACGCCAATAAAGCTTTGTCTTCTATCAATGTGCCTCTTGTTGTTCAATATGGTGGAACAGGTGCGGCTACATTAACCGACCATTCAATATTAGTTGGTTCTGGTACTGGCGCTATTACTGCTGTTGGTACGGCTACAAATGGACAGTTACCAATAGGTTCAACTGGTAACGACCCTGTATTAGCTGGATTGACAGGCACAGCTAATCAGATAACAGTGACAAATGGTGCTGGAAGTATTACACTGTCTACACCACAGGACATACATACTGGAGCAAGCCCAACTTTTGCTGGTTTAACTTCAACCGGTGCGGTATCTGTAAAAGGTTTTTCTATAAATATCGTAGCCAAGACAGCGGCATATACAGCAACAAGTACCGATGATGTAATAACTTGTGGAGCGGGTAATGAAACATTCACAATAGATTTACCTACTACGGTAGCGGGAAAGACTTATTATATAAAAAATGTAGGGACGGGTGTGATAACCGTTGATGCCGATACAACTGGAAGTACAACAATAGATGGTGACACAACACAGACAATAAACCAGTACGAATGCTTAAAGGTAGTAGCCGATGCAAGTGTTTATTGGGCAATATAGGAGTATAAAATGAGTTTGTGGAAATTATTAAATGCAAGATGGGGAAGCGGAGCAGGAGAAACGGATGAAATAAGAATAGATGCTTCAACCAATACGATACAAACTATAGAGTATGAACATCACGAAGTCCACAGTGGTAGCTCTTTTGTTTGCTCTGATTTACAGAATGTTGATACTACTACCTTCAAGTGGCAGGTTACTACACCAGATACTACTAAATACGCCCACATGGTTTTTGACATAGATTGTACTGGTGAAATTTTAGTGCTTATTACTGAGGGGTCGGATAGGACAGATGGAACTGCATTAACTGAGCTAAATAGAAACAGAGTTGGCACACCTACAGCGGCTACGGTTATCGTAACCCACACTCCGACAAGTGGATCAACTGATGGAGCTACTACATTAGTTAATCATCGATCTGGGGCAACAGGGGTGGGAAGTAAAACAGTGTCTGCTGGCAGTATGAGAGGAAGTAATGAATTTGTGTTAAAACCTAATACTAAATATGTTATTGCTGTTACAACCTATGCCGATGTATGGGCAAGTTTAGATATAGATTGGTATGAACATACTGATAAGCATTAGAAGAAATAATGGAAAAGAAAATAAAAACCATAAATAGAATAATTATCTTGTAGAAATAAATAAATAGGAGGATAAAATGGCAATTCGTGGTGTTATACCTGGGACTGGTGCAAGTAATTTAGGTAAATCTGAAGATGCTGCTCACAGTTCTGGTGATGTTGGTGTGCCAGCCATGACAGTGCGGCAAAATACTGCCGCCGCTTTGGGTGGTAGTGACGGTGATTATCAGCCCTTGATTACAGATAGCAGTGGCAGACTTCATACTACAATAGGCTCTTTACCGGCTTCGACCAATACTATCGAGATTGTTGGTGACGTTGCTGAAAATGCCAATGCTGCCGGTAATCCTGTTTTGACAGGCGGTAGATATGATGCTACACCGAGGACTTTGGGCAACACAGATGTTGGCGCTTTTGCCTTAGATGCTGATGGCGCTCTTCATATTGCCGATGGTGGAAACACTATTACCGTTGACGGAACAGTTACGGCGTCTAATACTGCCGGTGACATAGCCCATGATGCCACTGATTCCGGCAATCCGATTAAGATTGGTGGTAAAGCTTATAACTTGGATGGAACTGCTCCTGGCACGGCTGTTGCAGAAAATGACAGAGTACATTTTATTGGCGATGTATATGGCAGACAGTTTGTAGAAACAGTGCATCCCTGTTTTTGGAAAGCAACTGACAATCAATCTTCTGCCCAAACAGACACCGCTTTGGTTTCTGCACCTGGCTCTGGATTAAGTTTGTATGTTACCGATATAATTATATCCAATGGAGCTACGGCAGGGAATGTTAAACTGGTTGAAGACACAGCTTCAGCAGCGGATATAGTAGAAGTAATGTACTTTGCTGTTAATGGTGGGGCTGTCATTAATCTAAAAACTCCGCTTAAACTAACAGCCAATAAAGATTTAGGCTATACATCGGTAGACTGTACTACCCATTCCATTACTGTGTCGGGCTTTACTGCACCGTAAGGAGGTACTATGGGACTTGTAAAAGGAACAAATTGCGGGTTTGTAACAGAAGCCCCCACTGGAGACCCTGTTGAAAGTAGTCAGGTTATGGACACTACTTCCAGAGCACTTAAAGACACTTCACCGGCAGGGGCAGGCAGAATCACAGAGATTGGTTGGTATTGTGAAAATGCTACTGAAGAAAGTAATTTTGAAGTTGGTTTATATAGTGACAACGCCGGTGTTCCACAAACTCGATTATATGTAGATAACACTAATGCAAAAGGAACTGGTCTTGGCTGGAAAACTGTTTCGGTCGATTGGGAAATATCCGCAGAGACAATTTATTGGATAGCAGTTCAACTTGATGATACAGCTTCTCCTACAAATATAGATAGACTATCTTCGGTAGGAGATGCACAGTCTTATATGCTAACACAAACTTCTTTAGTTACTCCCTGGGTATCTGGTGGTGTTTTGGCATATTTATACGCTATTTATGCAGTTTATGAAGAAGCGGCAGACGATACAGCAATAATGACACTCAACACCGGACATTGGGGAGGCGTGTAATGGCGATTGTAAAAAGACCTAAAGGTGAAGCTGCTGCTTACGCTGAGGCCGGAAGAATGATAGGTGGAGCCAAAGCTAAAGAGCGACAAGAAGAACAAGCACTCCTATTTGCTGCTAAACAATGGGAACTTAATAAAGCAATGATGCTTGACCAACAAAAGTTTGAAAATCAACTTTACCTCAGACAATGGGAATTTGAGAAAGCACGAAGGGCGTCAGAGATAGATTTTGAACAAGAGGAAAAGGAGAGACAACGCTATAATGCTGAAGCGGTAGCTGGTGAGAAAACCCTACTTAAAACCCCTATGCCAGACGGAGAAAGGGCAAAGGCGCTTTTTGAACTTTGGCAACAATATCCTGAAGCCTCCAATCTTTTGAAATATTCTGGTTTTGATATAGTAGCGGAAAGACATGCCCTCAAGCCACAGACTATAGCCCAACAACGTAGAGAATTAGAGGCCATAGTTGGCCCAAGCGTAAGCAAGTTTATGACAATGAAAGAGTTGCAAGCTGAGGCCGCACAGTTAGGAACAACACCAGAAGCAATACAGGCAGGCGAAGAAATAATTCCACAATCAACTGCTGAACCTATGACAGCCATAAACCCAACTACCGGAGAACGGATTATATCTTATGATAGCGGCAAAACATGGGAAATTGCAGCCACAGGCGGACAATTTAGAGGATATGGAGCAACTGGAGAATTTTAATTATGCCGTTACCTGAAGGGTTTGTATTAGAAACACCAACACAACAAGCTAATCTTCCATCAGGATTTGTATTAGAATCTTCAACACCAGAAGGATTTGTGCTTGAGTCTGGTATTGATAATACTGCCAAAGAAGCAGAATCTTTATTAGGTAGGTTTGGCAAACACATTATTAATACAGTACCACAAATCGCCAAAGAATCGTTCTATGGTGTTGGCGGCGGTAAAATCATGTCCATACCTGCGGCCTATATGTTAAGTCGAAAAGCAAAAGAACGCGGCGTAGATTTAGGTTTTAAGGACGCACAAAAATTAATCAAAGACGGTGTGCTAAACAAATTAGGAGAGACCGTACCGGAGTTTGATATATCTACACCAGAAACCTTTGGAGAAAAGGCCACAGATGTAGCTGCTGGCATAACAAAATTCGCGGCTGAATTATATGTGTTAAAGAAAGTAATGCCTGGTGTATCTGATAAAGTAATATGGGAAGTGCAAAATCTTGTATCAGGAGGCGCGCCTGGGCAGGGAGCTTTAATGCACACAGCGTTTTCTGTTCCTGGCAAAGTAATCCCTGGTACGTCAAGATTAGCCCGTACTGGTAGGTTGGCCGCTGAATCAGCAATGTTAGGTGGAATGACAGCGGCAGAACAAAAAATAACTACTGGAGAAATAGATTGGGCTGACGTTGCTATTAGTGCTGGTATACCTCCGGCCCTGCGAAGTTTGGGGTATGTGCAGTCAAGAATACGTGCCAAAGACCCAAAGGTATTAAAAGCTATTCAGGATGTATCGAAAAAAGTTCCAATTGAAAAGAAACCAGAATTAAAAGTTCTTCAAGAAATAGATTCGACTATTAAAGTTATCAATGAATGGGTTCCTACTGCCAAAAAGATTAAGAAATCAGAATGGCAACCAGCAGTTAAGAAACTTCGTGCTCAACAAATAACTGGTGGCAACGAAGTATTAAACATAGCCAAGAAAAAAGGAGTTGCTGCTGAAGAGGCCATACGTTCGGCACAGAAAGGATTTAAGGTAAAAGCTATACGGCCTGAAGTTGAGCCGCCTAAACTAACTGGTTCACAGTGGAACAGTATTTCTGCTAAAGCAATGGATGTGTATGGCTCTAAAGCAGATGTCTTTAAGCTTTCCAATTTACAAAGAAGTTTGGATAATCTTCGATATTATAAAAAAATACCAACGAATTATGAATTTGGATTGTTAGAACCAGTATTGGGTACACCTACAATCCAGAAAATGTATTCCCAATTAGCTGCCCAAAGAACTTATGGTCTATGGGATGTGCCGGTATTAATGCGAGATGGCCTTAAATCTAAATTTGGTTATGATCCTCAGTCTGCACGTTCTCTTACACTTTTATCTGCCAGACACCCGCGTATGTATCTTAATGCTATATGGAAAAACCTTGTTGGTTATTTAGGAGGCAAAGAACGAGCTAATAAATTAATACAACAAATAGAAGCCGATCCTGCATGGAAGGCCGGTAAAAAATTAGGTATTAATTATTTAGGAATGAAACCCTGGACAGCCTCACATGAGGCCGGTACTAAATTACAACAATATGGTATGTGGACGGATTTTCTATTAAGCCGTAAAAATATAGTATTAAGAAAATGGGGAGAAATTTTTGCTGCTTCAGAGCGAGGGGCTTCTATTGGCATTAATTCAGCTATGGAGTCTTTGACTAATCAAACTCTTCGGAACACCGAAAAAATGAGAATGAGAGGCTACACACAGCCTCAGATAGATACATTCCTGAAAAAACGAGTTAGTATAATCAATACATTTACCAAACGAGTACAGGCCAAACATCCTAAAGCTAAAGAAATTCAAAGAGCCGCTAACTGGTTTTTATTCTCTCCTTCTTATACTGTTGCTCGGCCTAAAGGCACGATACAAGCCATAACAAATTTATTTGCTGGTGGGCCTGGAAATAGGCTTTATGGCGCTGAATTAGTATTGAGTAATATTGCTGCTATCGCCAGTATGGGTAGTATGGCTGCTTATGTTGGTAACAAATATCGTATTAAAGACCCTACTAAAGAGCCGCCTATTGACGGTTCATATAATCCAACAGATTCATTATGGGGGAAGGGACGTATAGGCAATGATGTAATTGATTTTTCTTTCGGAGAGGCTTCTTGGTATCGCTTATTAGCCCGTTTGGGAGTTAGTGCTCATCAATATGCAAAGCAACAACTAACAGGAGAATATCAACCGCGAAGGGGTAGAGGTGCAGGAGAAGAATTACTTACATACTTACAATCCCGTGAGACCGTATTGATAGGATTATTGAAGACATTAGCAACTGGTAAAGATTGGATAGGTAATGACATAGGCCGAACAGAAGCTTTGTTAAAACAAGTTCCCTTTGAGGCTTTGGTGTCTATTGTTGAAGCTGGTGAGGCTGATGGTATGTGGGAAGCTTTATCTGAGGGCGATGGTTCAGAGGCTGTAAAAGATTTTATTGGCAATACACCAATTGGCGTCATGGGTTTTGCTGGTATAGGAACTTTGTCTTATACTGTCAACCCTGCTTCTACCAGAGCTAAGTTTAGAGAGACAATGGCTAATCAAGAGTATGATAAAGATTGGGGTGCTCTAAATAGATTAGAACAAGCCCGACTCAAAATGAAGTATAAAGATGAGTTTGCTGATTTGGACGAACAAGTAGCCGAAGATAGAGCTAAAGACCCCTTTAATTCACAAAGAATAAAAGATGAAGAAAAAAGGGCTGGTAAATATATTCATTCCAAGTTAAGTAAAACTAATCAAAAAAAGGTTGAAGGTGTGTCAACTAATGTAGGAAGAAATCCAAGTGGGTTTTATCTTAATGATGAACGGTATTCCAAATACCTTGCTTTGGTATCACAAAATTTAGATGAACGGCTGTCTCAATTGGAAATACGAGAAGGACTACGGCCAGAGTTGAAGCGTGTGTTATTAAAGTCCGCCGTTAGTTACGCAAAAAATAGGGCGTTTGCTGAATTGCAAAGAGAAATGAGAAAATAAAAAGGCCATAGCTTCGTCCGTGAGCTATGACCAATGGCAGGTGACTAAATGATTGATAAACAAACTGACCACGATTTACTAATGCGTATAGATGAACGGCTGGAAAACATTGAAACTGGTTTTGACAATCATTTGGAGCATCATTTTCATTACGCCTTTTACACATTTACAGTTTGTGTTGGGTTAATCATTACTTTGATTGTTTTGCTCCTCAAGCTGAAGTAGTTGTTTTGCTGTTTCCATTCACTTCTTTTTCCAACGCTTGTTCGCGCGGCGATTTCATATACCTACCCAAACCCATGCCCATCAGAGCAGGAAGCATCATAGCCAATGGGCCGGTGGGGTCAAACACAGCGTCCTTAATCTGTTGTGCATTATCCAAGTTGATTGTCATATTGTTGTTAATATAGTCATAAAACATAGTGTCATCTTCACTTAGACGTTTGGCTGTCTCCTGTTTTGTCAAATGAATGTATTCCATTTTACGCTTTATTCTGTTTCCATCGTGAATTGTAGTCCAGGGAGCATACATTGTTGGTGCTTCGCCGGTATATTCTATAGCATCTTGGTCAATTTCACACGGAACAATGGCGTCTTGAATACAACCTACACCGATGAATACAATTAAGAATAGTACCAAAAATCCTGCAAATAGTTTTTGTTTTTTAGTCATAGTTGTCTCCTACAACATCTGATAGTACGTCATAAATTTTCTCTGCAAGATCGCCCTCTTCTTTGGTTAAATTAAAATCCTTCATCCTGCTTTCAGTAGAAGTTGGCCCAATCATTTTAACTATTGTTCTGGCCTCTTCTTGTGTCATTTCTACTTGTAATGCTGTGTTAATTACTTTCATTTGTTTTTCCCTTTCATTAAAGTTGATAATATTTGTTTTACTTTCGTTTTGCCTTTTTATATTCTTTGTGCATCCAAGTATCGTCTGATTCCTGTGGCGGAATGTCCCATCCTAAACGAGTACCCCAACTGCCCATTTTATTATACTCCAAAGATTTTTCAAAATCTCTATCTGGATTAAATGGAATTTCTTTTTCGATAATTCGTAATTCTTTCTTAATTTTATGGCGAAACATTTTCTCTTTGAATTTGTCCCACGCCTTAGAGATAATAATATGCGGTTTTTTTCTTGATCTTGTCATTAGTTTCCTATTTTCGGCTATTTTCCTCAATAGACTTTTCATGTCTTATCAGATTTTCATATTACATGCTTCCATGTTTTATAATTTATTATTTTACTTATAGTTGGCATATTAACGCCATACATTTTAGAAAGAGTAAGAAGATCATATTTTCCATTTTTAACGGCATACAATCTTCTTATTTCTCGTACTTTCTCGCTTGTTAATTTTGCTGAACTAACTCTTTCACCTCTCCAGGGATTATCACAAGCAATACCAGTTCTGTTTCTCTTGCCTCCTTTACGCCTGGGATGTATTTTACTATGTTCTGATCTTGAAATCCATTTTAGATTTTCAATGGCGTTATTAAAAGGATTTCCATCAATATGGTGTGCTATATATCCTTCGGGTTTTGGGGGGCCGAAAGTGGCCAATACAAGCGAATGAATTGCAGCGCTTTTCTTTTGCCCATTTTGAGATAGAGAAACTATTTGGTACCCATTAGAACCACCGGAACAAGGTTTAACCAAAGATTGCCTAAATACCTCTCCTTCGTCTGTTACCATGTAAGCACTAAAGCCTTTTACAAATTTCCAACGCCTAATCATTCTTTCACCACCTTTCCATTCCGTCTAATCAAATCTTGTCTCATTAATTCTTTATACCTTCTCTTAAATTCCTTCATAGTAATCCTGCCTTCAGCATATTCAAAGCGTAAGTCCAATTCTTCTTGTGTTATTCCCCAGGGTTTCATTCGCTCATTTATTTGTGCCACCGTTTACTCCATGTACCAATTATCCAACATATTCTAAGTACACAATAAAACAATACTATTACACAAAGTGCCTCTCTCATCTCAATTCTTTTTTGGCTGCTACAAGTCTTTTACGGCTTAATTTAATTTGAGATTGACGACAATCTATACCAATGTAATTTCTTCCATTCTTTACACAAGCATGGCCGGTTGTTGAACTACCACAAAACGGATCGAGCGCTGTACCGTTTGGAGGACAGAATGATTTAATGAAAAACTCAGCCAGTTTGAGCGGAAATGGGGCTTCGTTTTTATGAGCAAGTTTGGAACCAAGATGGCCACCGCTGCATTGGATTACGTTACCAGGGTTAGCTATTTTGGGAGGCTGATAGACCTTGCCATTTTTACGAGTAATCGTACCATCAGTGCTCAACTCACCAGAGCGACCACCATGCTGTGCATGTGGCATGTCGTTTTTTGCTCCTGATAACATACCCGAAACTCTCACCCGTTTCCCATTTTTTTTCCGATTAGTGCAGTCACCTCCTGGCTTATACTTCGGATTATTTCCACAAGCAGTATTGTCACTCCAAACCAACCGTCCAGGCTTAGACGCACAAACAATCCATTCATAGTCAGACCGCAACCAATCCGGCCCACCAGAACCAGGAATACCAGAACGATAATAAATTGGAGGATTGCGAACATTAAGTCCTGCCCTGTGCAAATCAGCAATCAACAGCGCCGGTGTGCAAGACCACTTGAATTTCCTCGTTCTACCCTGTACTACAAAAGCCACAAGTCCTTTAGAAATTCGGACAGACTCTTCGTAAATTTCAACCATCCAATCAACCCAATCTTGGCCTTTCAGATTAAAGTCAATTCCATAAGTACGGGCGTCTTCATAAGGTGGGGAGCCAAAAACTAAATCAACCAAATCTTCCGGCATATTTCTCATTATTTTTGAACAACCACCGCAGATTAATTTATTCATCATTCAACCCCTATAATTCCAATAAAGGGACGAGCGCCCCAATTTATGCTGATTTACTCCAAACGTGTTTCCAAGTTCTTTTGTCTATGATATGATTAATACAAGAAAGAGTAACGCCATAAACATCAGCTATTTTTGTTTGAGTAAATAATCCTGTTCGCCACATATAGATAATCATTCTGACATTTGTCTCAGATAATTTGAGACTGCCTCCATTACGTCCTCTATGTTTGATAGTATCCTGCATATTCTCTTTATGCGTTCCCCATTTTAGATTAGATAAACTATTATTTTGATTATTGTCGTCTAAATGTCTACATTCCATTCCCTTCGGACATGGGCCGACAAAAGTCTGTAGAAGCAGGCGATGAATAGAACGATGATAGTGCTTGCCTTTGCGGGACATAGAAACAAGCAAATATCCGTCTCGATGTTTGTGTGTTTTTAGCCATTTATTAGTGTAACTCGACCAAACTTTTCCGGTTTTAGTAATACTGTAATCAAAAAACTCTGGTATTGTATATAGCTTTTCTTTCATTGTATTCCTTAATCAAAAATACCAAGCGGCCTCAGCGGTGAGCCAAGACCGCTCAGTTTGAGCAAAAGAGATGTATGTCTATGTCTCTATAAATCTCATTCTAATCTCTCTTACAGTGCCAATTCTGCGATGATAAGGTCGGCCACTTCAGCATACGTCTCATAGTCGTCTTGGTCAATGTCTATCTCATACTCATCAATAATCGCCTGAAGTCCGTCCTCATCTTCTTCCTTACCCATCGCTGTCACCATCTCTGCTGTCAATTCATCTTCGTTGCCTTCCTCAACTTCACTACTCGGCTGTTCTACTTCTACACCTTCAAGCAAACCAATAAAGTCAACATTGGTAAATTCTTTATTGGTACGAACCTTAAAGGCAATAGGCAATCCCTCAGTCTGACCGGCAGCATCAGGAATGTCATCCACATCATCTGGAGGATCAATCCCAAGAACAGCCAAATCGCCCTGAAACCAGCACAGATTATCCTCGGACTCAAGGCCAGCAGTTTTAGTCTGCTTACGGCCTTCAAACCCCTCTGGTGCTGTGGTTTCTATCGACCATACACATTGCAGCCGCCTGGACTCAGACTTAGACAGGCCGACAACAGCAGTTCTGATGACTCCTTCATACTCTCCATCTGGCAGCCCACCGCCTGTTCGTGGTGCAGCTCCCTTCCACTCTTTCTTTAACGCTCTTAACTTTGATGCTACACTTACTTGTGCCATACACTTTTCCTTTCATTAAAAAATAATACTATTTCATGTGACTATTACTACTATACGGTTATTTGTTTGTTGAATTACCTCCTTTCACGTGTCTAAAGCACACTAAATTGTCCTACTTTTTATCCTTGACTCATAGCACTTATTTCTAAAAACAATCAATTGTGGATCAATTTGACGTAGATAATCCAGCTAAAATAAGACGTTGTTATCCTGTCTTACGCCAACTATACAACGGACAGCCTTTATCAGTACATTTTATTACTTCAAAACTGACATAACCCACACACTCGACACAAAAGGAACGTATGGCTGCTTTTCTGCTTTTCTTGCATTTATCATAAAGACCAGTATATTTCTTAGGAACATCTCTTTCGTTTGGCATGTTTTATCTCTTTCGTCTTACAGTTCTCTTGACTTTCTTATGCTTCTTGACAACACTTTTTTGCTTACCAAAACACCCTAAAAGATTATCAACGGCCTCTCGCTCTGACCCAAATCTCATAGTTCCTTCTGGATACTTCTTCAACAATACACCTAAATTATCCTTAGCCTCTTCACTTTCACTACTCAAACAACTTAAACACCTAATCGGCCTGCTCTTTGCTTTTCTTGTAACATCATTTACAACTCTCATGTGGAGTATCATCGAACAAGCATCGCCCACTGAATTGTAAATCGAATTACTCAAATCCATACTGGCCTTATTAACTTCTCTATTGTTTTCCGTCCTCTTTCTCTCTCTTTCATGTGACAGTATCAAAACACCTGGGCCGAATGAGGCCAGCCTTAATATCTGATATTCCAATTCAAATCGTAACTCTTGCCAGGCTTCGGCAAACCAGCCATCGCTGCCTAACTTTCTTGTGGCCTCTCGTAAATCCGCAATACCCATGTCGTGACAGATGGTGCTAATGCCAAGAGGGGCTAAAGCGTCTATGGTATCAATACACCACATCTTTACAGTTTTTACCAATTCGGGCGATTTCTCCATCTTATCGACAAAGGCTCGGAAGGTTGGCCAAGTCGGAACCATTGTCTTGCGGATGTTCCAACTGTGGTTAATACGTTCACATTGGATAAAGTATACACCGGATTGGGATAAGTTGTATTTCTTTTGTAAGGCAAATCCCATTTCTTCGGCAAACTTTGACTTGCCAACCCCAGGCATACCGAATACAGCACTTATAGATTCTTCAAAACACGTAGTAGCGACAGATGCTTCTGACTCGAACACAATGTCATGGGCAGTTTGCTGCTTCTCGATTCGCTTTAGACGGGAGGCGAACTTGCTTGACTTGCCGCTATCGGTTTTACCTACTGTTCCGCGAATTATTTTTCTCATTCTTTTGCTCCTTAATTATTTTTTGTACGAATCTTGCCAGGCTCTTAGCTCTTCTCTCATCATCATAATAACAACCACAACGGTAGCAATAACACATACCTGATGTATCAAGATAATTTCTGATTTTCTCAATTAGTGTTTTCTTTTTCACTTTTATCTCCCCTATACAAATCAGCACTCTTTTTTCATAGGAAACAATGACAAACTACATCCCTTAACCGGATTGGGCATACAGTTTTGTTTTTTTCTATACAAATCAGCCAATACAACCGCTTCCATATCAAATGCAAATCTCGCTCCCTCTGCTATAGCTTTCTCTAATTCTTCAACTGCAACTTCATGTGGATTTATGTTTGGGTCAATCATTCTCTTGCTCCTTTCTGTATTGCGCCAATATTACCACCTGCATCTACCACCAATTTAGTTAAATATTCATCTCTACACATTTTATCTGGATGCCAAACCCTGTATGTGCTGCCCTTTGTAAAAGAATATCCACACTGTTCGGCATATTCTTGAAGTGCATCAATTAATTCTTCCTTGGTGAATGATAACACTGAGCGGGTTTCTGGTTTTGTAAAGTTTTGATTTAATTTCACCTTTTGCTCCTTTGTATTATTGTTCTAATTCTTTTTGAATAATATCAACTGGAATAGCGGGAATACTATAGCCTATATCAGTTTGATGTTTTAGTGCCCACTCCAACGCCGCTCTCCAGAAAAACGCAGCTATTGATTTATGATGGGAACTTTCCTCAATTTGAGGTGGTGATTCTTTCCATTCTTTTTGAAACGCTTTTATGTTAAACCCCTATAAACTCAGTAGTTTTAATTAATAAATATAATAATATACCAAATAATAAACCAGAAATATAGAATATAAAGAATATACCAAATATATATCCTATACCTTTTAATAGCATTACTGCCGTTTTCATTGCTCCAACTCCTCATTAATCCAATCCATCAAATCTTTTGGGTTGCTTGGCCCGTTACTTTCTTTTATTATAGCCTTCAACACCCGCTTCAAAGCCGCTTTCCAAGCATCTTTAGCGCCTTTATATTTCTCTGGATTCCAGTATTTAATCGTGTTCGTCCATTCTTCAAATGCTTTCATTGTTCCAACTCCTCTTTTTCCAAATCGTATAACATGGTACGTTGCTCGTAGAATCTAAGATACATCTGCCACCCATTCGGCTTTAGACATAACGGCAGAAACTCACAACCTGAATAGTCGCTGCATTTAGATTCCATTTCAGGCCAGTAGTTAGGATCAAGTAATTGTTTTTTACTTAATCTACAATAAATATCTTTAAGTATCTCAGCCATACGTTCAATACTTTGGCCAACCGAATCGACAAACGGTTTGACAAGTGACAACTGCAACCATTCGTAATACATTTCCGGCCTGTCAATACAGTCTTGCGCAATCTCTTCGACAAACTCATCGGGTGTTTGGTTCTTCTTCAGTCTTTTTTGGGGTTTCTTAAAAATACAATACACACATTTATTATAGTGTTTGTTTTTCAATGTTTTCTTTTTAATAGGATCATATAACTCACCACTTCGATTGGCCCAACAGTAGGCGTTAATCTGTTTGTCGAGTTTTAATGAGTCTAAATATCCTTGATTGACTTTAGAAGCTGTCTTAATCTCAAACAAACTTTGCTTTCCTTCATACACACCTTCACCATCTTCAGTGCCGCAGTAAATGACACCACACCTAAGTTTAGTATTGACAGATACTTGTGACTTAGTGAGTGACATTCCATATTGCTTGGCCTGTACTTTAGCTTGTTCTAATATGACTTCAATGAGACGGTATTGCAAATCAAGTTCATCAACTAACTTGCTTATGTCATACCCTTTAATCTGACGATTATGTTCCTTACGCATCAATTGTTTCCAGTTTTTCTTGCCTAATAGGATAGCTTCAAAGCCAGCACCTAAGACACTTCCATAATAAAAGTTCATATTTAGGTTCTTACTTTGAAAATTCATCACACGCCGCCAGAAGTATCTACGAGGACAGGCAAAGTCCCACATTTTATGGCAAGATACCATTTTTAATTTAGTACTTGGAATTATCTTATTTGGTTTTTTCATCTAATGACTCCAGATATTCAATAATTACATCACCATGACAAAGCAGTGGCGTACACCAACAGGCTAATGTCTTACCAGCAAGACTTTCTACAGCTTCTCGAAACAGCGCGTCTTTAAGTCTATTATAAAAATACCTTTTGTGTCTCGCAATAACATCTTTTCTGCTGCCATGTTTTCCTATCAGATATGGATTACCAAATATTGTAGTCCTATCAATTAATACATAATCTTCTTTATTATATGTTTTTAAGTTGATAAGTTTTGTTTTATTTGGTTTTTTCATTCTTCAAGTTTCCCTGTTTTAGTCTCCATCCAGACTTTGATTAATTCACCACAATGTTCACATCTCGAAGTATCATATCCTTGTGGCTCTCCGTTTTCATTGTAGGAATTTTCAGCAAATATTATTTCGTCAACTGTTTTACCACAATAGGGACACTCTGTATCAAATAAATAGTAATAACTTCCCATTTCAATCCCTTACAAAATCGGATAATGACGTAATTCTAATTTAGGCCGCTCAATCTTACCATTACCATAAAACGGCCAAACTACAATCTTCAGTGTCATCATTGCCCTTGCCGGATACGCCTGCATAGATTCATAACTCCCTGGCCCAAGTTTATGACTTAACAGCCAACATCCAGGATTAGCCGCCCAACGGCTTCTGTATTCAAGCGTAGGCCCGTCCTTAGACTTCATACCGTAGATATAAGGTGACGGCTTAGGCGGTTCAATTCTGAAACTATGTGTATGGCCGCTCAACGCCACATCAGCACATTCCCACTCGTTTACCAGCCGCTCAAGTTTGTTGGCCTCAGCACCGGCAGTACGACCACCACCATAGCCATGACGAGCGTATATAGTAATAGTTTTACTGTCTCGTTTGCCCCGCTTAAAGTGTAGAACAATCAAACATTCATCGGTTAAATTCACAAGCCCCATTCGTTGACACACAGCCTCATGGACATTTGTATTATTCCTCGTCTTCATTGATTTCTCATGATTGCCGCACATCGCCCCAAGTATAAGATGTTTAATGGGATCAAAAAGTTTGCAAAAATGGTCAATTTCCTGTCCACATATATCGCTTAACTTTTCCTTAATATTAAGGGCTTTACCTTCAACAAACCAATCGGCCAATTCACCAAAGTCGAACCGCTTGTCCTGGGTGGCTTTGATGCTATTCACATTATCACCACCAAAAAACGCACGTACATGACGGTTAGGCATCTCAGACCGGCGAATAATCTCGGTGATTTGTTTCTTTATAGCCTCTTCATCACAGTTGTATTTTCCTACATGGGCATCAAAAAACGGAAATATTTCAATTCTATCTGAACGTGATTGACAATTAATCGTATGCTCAATGATGTGCATTAGTTATCCTTTCTTTCCTTAAACCCTTAACCCTTCTACTTGAAATACATCCAACCCAGCTATCTCTCTTACACCATTCCGTATGGCCTTATTTACAGCCACATTATCCAAAGCAAGGTATTCTCTCGGCACTTTATTAATATCAATCAATTCAAACGTCCATCGCTTTGTGGTCACAGTCGTTTTGGCTACTTCAACTTTAGGTGCTGTAATCTCATGTGTTTCGTGTCCCTTCTTCTCATGTGCGGCCTGAATTTTCTGCCTCCGTTCCAATTCTTTCTGTGCCCTTTCCTCTTGCACTTCTCTAAAATCCATTACCTTATCCCGTACTACTCTATCTGCTTCCAAAAACGGCCCGCTCAATGTTTTGAACATTGCATTAGTAGCCTTCAGACTGGCATTAAGCGGTTTTGTAATCTCTTTCCTCTTACTCTCGATAGTCTTAATCGCCTGTTTGATTTCTGTCAAAGCTGTATATGCCTGTTCCTCCTGTTCAGCCGTAGTCACTTGAATAGCCTCAGCCTGTTGTGTCATTAAGACAGCATCACTTTCAGCCTTTTGAACAACTTCAACAGGTACAATTGAATTATTTGGTTTTTTCTTAACCATTGTTTTGCTCCTTTTAATTAAAGTTCATTCGTCTTTAACATAATCATTACACCTCTCACCTTTAGCCGGACATGTTGCTTTCATTCTACAACTGTCACATGCACATTTCTTTTTGTGTTTTTTACGTTTCATAATTCATTCGCCCTTTCAAAAGCCGCTCTGAAAATCTCCGGCAATAAATCCATTTTAGCCCTCTTTCCAACAAACACAATCGGTATTCCATATTTAGTGGCTATATCTGCCGCCCAATAGTGTATCGACCTTGATGTCAACCTTGCCTTACCTCTACTCTTTTTCCTTACATGTGTTAATGCCCTACTAATACTCAATTCACTCAAGGTATCTTCTACGACAATAACCTTAACCGGATATTCACTTAGACGTTTCAAAAATCTTTCAAACGTACCACGATACCCATTTGCCAAATCGTTCAACAACTCAATCATTCCACTTTTCTTTTCAATTGCCACAACTTTCTCAAAACCTTTTATCGTATAATCCCCTGTCTTCAATCGTTTCTTTTCAATTTTATACGGCAAGTCCCATGCTTTCTTTTCACGGTCGTCAACAAGAACGGTGAATTGCTTTGGGGTTTTTTTGACTTTCAAATATCTCATTAAAACACCCCTAACCAAGTAGCTAAAGCAGGAACACCAAAAACTAAAAATGCCGCAATCAAACCTATAATAATCCACATATAATCCATGTCGTCTATTTTTCTCATTATTGTTCTTTCAATAGTTCTGGATTTTCGTGGATGTTGCCTATGATTTCGATGTCATTTTCATACGTTTTACACAAACTCGAAGAACAACCATTTGGTCTTATGTTTCGCATCCACCATCCACTTACTGATATATCTGCAACATATTCATCGTCTGCATATTCAATAAGAAGTGTATCAAATGTTGGTGGTATGCCGTAAGATAGTGTTACTATATCCCCCTCATATACCTCTTTGCCGTTCTTGTCACAAAGACCAGTAAATTGTTCTTTCATATCACATGTTATTTCAGCACCTTCTACGGCAGTAATATTATAACTACTGTCATCATTAATTCTGCTATGAAAAATGTAAACATGGTTCATATCAAATTCATGTAATTCATATCCAACAATTTTATTATCTCGAATTAGTCTAAATTTTATCTTTCTCATTCTAAATCTCCTTGTTCATCCCCACCTGTTTCTTTAACACTATCACTTTCAATAAAGCTTCCAATTATATCCAACGGCCTTCTGCCCGTAAGCACATATTCCAATTGAGTCTCTACATGTGCTTGAGTTAAATGAGGATAACCAAATTCCTGCAAATCTTTAGTTTTGGCTTCAATGTATTGTTGCCTTGTAGCTCTTATGGTTATATCATTGCTTTCAAATTCTATCATTCTTTTATTTCTCCTGTTCATTCCCACATTCATGCTCATGTCCAACACACCAATCGCACATCGTTCTCTCACATACAGGGCATTTGGCAAAATGACCATACGATTGTGGTTGGCTACATACCGGACAATCTTCACTTGGCCCCCATCTATCTGACATTATTTGCTCCTTTTAATCTCTCTTACTCATCCACTCTGTAAACTATTATAACATATATTTCACCAATGTCAAGAGAAATCTCCTAAATTTTTAATTTTTTCTTTTCTGTCCAATTCGTAGTCGTTTTCTTAACATCCACCCTGAACCTCAAACCAACACCCATCAATTCCTTAACTTCACTCATCGCTCTTATAGTCTCTTGGCAAAACTGTTTTTCACTTTTTCGTTTCTTTTTCTCCAACAATTCATCAACCTGTAACAACCCTTGCTTAAAAGCCTGGGCGCAGCCACCCTGAACAATTGCATTAACTGCCTTATACGCTTGACCGTATGGAACATGATATGGTTTACCAAAATAATCTTGAACATATTTGTAAAACCCTAATTCATCTTTCAATCTTTCCTGCAATTCATAAATAAAAGGAAACTCTTCATTGTAAATCTTCATCTCCTTCTTGGCCTGTTCAATACTTAGATTCTGTGAAGCGGCCATAGCCCTAATACCCAATCCGTATATCACGCCAAAGTTCTGGTTCTTAATAATCTTTCTTTTCTCCGGTCTACCTAACAAATCAGCCATGTGTTGGTGAAGGTCAGCACCATCAAAATATGCCCGTAACATATCGTCAGCACCAGCATAGCTTAGAAACATTGCCATTTCCTGTTGACTGACATCGAAGTAATATATAGCTCCATTCCATTCGATTTGAAGTTCATCATAAACAGGCAAAATAATTTTAGGAAATTTATATTTTTTACTGCTGCGAGGAACAAAACAATCTCTTACTTTATTCTGTCTACCTCTTTGCTTCACATCCTGATTAGGTATATTTAATAGGTTTGGATCGCGACTGGCTGGCCTCCCTGTCCTTGAATCAGTGGGATTAATAGTAGTATATACAGTCCCGCCAGTTCTCTCAGCCTGTTCGGTCAATGGTTTCAAATAGGTATTGGCTATCTTATTATACGCCCTATAGTCCAACAACACTTTGATAAACCTCTCAGCCCTTTTAGGCACACCATCTCTAACAGCTTGATTCAACACATCGACATTCGTAGTCTCTTTGCCTTTCGCTTTTAATTGCTTTGACTTAACACCTAAAAACCGCAACGCTTCCAAAATCCTCTTTGGCCCAAGTGTGAAATCAGGTGATGACAATTCCTCAAGTATTCTCCTCTTCAGTTTAATCTTGGGCAACAATTTCTTCAACTCAGCCCTGCCACGTTTGGCATCAAATCCCATTCCAGCTTCTTCAATCTTAGTAACAACATGAGTGACAGCCATTTCCCTGTCAAATATGCTCGCATACTCCTCACACATATACGGTGACAATTTCTTAAACAACTGCCACACTACAAACACATCAGTCTGGCTATACTCACCAATCATCCTATCAGGCAGGAAACTATAATTTACATATTCCTTCGGGTCTCCAGTCCAGGCCGGATTCCATTCATCTTTCTTCTTACTCCATTGCCGTCTCAATTTGGTCAATTCTTTCTTTAAGCCTTCCTCCCAATCTGATATACCAGGACAGATAAATTCGCTCAATGCCTGCAATGAATGACTCTTACGTCTATCCCAATAAATCCTACTCATCGTCAAGGTACATAACTGAACACCATTAACTTCAATTCCATTTGTCTTACACACCCTCAAATCGTATTTTGAATTATGCCACGCCTTCATACAGTCGGAAGCAAACACATCCATACAAGCTTTATACAAGTCTGTACCATATCTACCCCACACTAAAATCAATCTGTCACGATGAGGAAAGGCAAGCGTCAAACCAAATGGAAATGGATTGTCAACTATTCTATCATTGTCATCGTGTAAGACAGACGGTGTATGGAACAACAAACTGGTCGTTTCTGTATCTGCCGCTACTATCTCTTTCTTTTTTCGCAGCAATAACCTTGATTGCTTATCGTACTTCCAAATACGTTTGGCTTGTTTATGTTGCAGCAATATATCTTGATAATCACTCATTTTTACTATCAATCATCTCAGTTATAGAATCATAATACGCTTTATCTTCGACTTTAATCTCTTTTTTCAAAATCTCATGCAACATCCCTATTGTGTTAAACAACACACCATTCAATGAATCAACCAAACTAACTTCACCGTGATTATCAAAACTTCTAAATCCATGTTGAATCAACCAAACAGCCATTGTATGTCTAAGCAATCCATCCATGTAAACATCTTTGGGTATTCCCGATTTCCAATTGTCCCAATCACGCTTTGAACCACCACTTGCTATTCTGTGTCGTCCCAAGTATTTCGTATATTCACGTAGAACAATTGGTGACAAAGCTTTATAGTAACTTGGCTTTTCTGGATGGTCGTCTGCATCTCTTGTCGCTCCACCTTCAAACTGCCTTATATCACTATTTTGTTTCTTTTCTTCTTCATTTTTGTGTAATTCATCAGTGTGTTTGTTTATAAAATCTTCCATTCTTAATCTCCTTGTTTGTCTTTTCTGGCTACTGCATCTTCATAAGTAAATCCATTTGGATAGCGTTTTCTTAGTTTTATTGCGTTAGATTCAAACACCTCTTCAAAAGACCAATTCTGGGCGTTTAGCAGCATTGCTACATAGTGCAGCAAATCACCAAGTTCTTCTTTAAGGTTTTTTATATCAAGTGTCTGATGATATACTACAGACTTTTTTACCAAATCTATTATCTCTCCTGCTTCTCCTGCGATGCCCAAAACAGAATGAAGCGTGTGGGTGTCAGATAAATCAAGATTATTATTTTCTAATGATACAACAAATGATATAAATTCAGATGTTTTCATTCTTTAATCTCCCATCAAATCATAGTATCTCAAAACATCATACGGCTTACCATCCGGCCTAACATGTGACAAAAACCAATCATATTCCCTTTGACATCCATTTGACTTGCCCCATTCCGGCCCAAGTATCACTCCTGTAAACCCGACATATTCGAGGATAGCAAAGTCTATATCCATCCAAAATTGCCATCGTTTATCTATCGGCCATTTCAACATTTCAGGGCTGGCTATTTCAATCGAATGTGAATGAACAATCGGGCTGAATATATTATGCCCTTTAAGAACAAGTTTGGCAGACCTTCTACAACACAATTCGTAATTAGCTATCCTACCTTCTTCGGTCTCGGCTGAGTATGGATGACAAAAGTACCAGAACCCAAGTTTCTTTTTCATTTCTTGTCTCCCAAAATTTTATCCAAATCAAGTGACAATTTCACAACCCAATTCGGCCTCGCTTCAGGGCTGCTATATATCAAACTTGCCGGATGTTGATACTTTAGATACTTAAACCCATACTCCCTTGTTTCCATGTATTTCTTAACACCTTGTTCGGCATCTCTACCTAATGCTACAACCACACGCGGCTGAACAATGTCAATCTCCTCTGCCAGATATGACCAGCAATTTTCCTTCTCCTCATCCGTGCTCGCCCTATTCCTCTCAGGATGGCATAATACAACATTTGTCCAAAAACAATCATGCCTGTCAATTCCACTTAATCTCAAAGCAGCATCAATCATCAAACCTGATCCAAGTATAAACGGTATCTGAGAATACATCCCTGGTTCGTGCAAACTCTGTCCTACAAACATTACATCAGCATTGAGATTACCCCACCCTGAACACGCTTCCGTCACCCTACCTATATTCATCCTTTCGCATAGATGACAGCGACTTATCCTTTGTGATAACTTGTGGAAACGTCTGCCTTTCTGGTATAGCAATTCCAAATCGGCGAACTCATTCATATCAAGTTCACCCGTTTCGAGATTGCAGAATTTACTTAGATGTTCTAATTTGTCACTTCTTTTGCTCATTTTATTCCTTCACAACAACCCACTCATCAGGATTAGTTATTACTATCGTATCTACACCAATAAACCTATCTCGCTTTGATGAAATACACTGCTCAATAACATAGCTATTTGCACTACGAACATGTCGAACAATACACCCTCTTTCTAATTTTTCAAACTTTTCTTTAGTCATTTTTTGGCTCTCCAGTATACACTCTTTGTGGAATTCCTTTACCAATTAGCTTTGCATCATCAGCCTCATCGATGATAAATGTAAAAACATTTTCAGCCTGATTTATTTCAAGAAATCTTTCAATTCTCCGATTTTCTCATAGCCCATGAGTTCAAACCCACTCTGCCCAACACTCTGTGCTTTTCCTTCTGAATTAAAAGAAACTAATTCTGAAGCTGAATTTGATTTACAAATAATTCTTTTATCTCCAAAATCGTTTATACAAACATCCCCAGCCTTAAACTGATACGTCTCTTCAAATCCAACATGGGCTTTCAACGCCTCAACTATTGTCTCTTCCGAAAACTTCTTGCCTTTAATTTCTATTTCTTTCATTTTCTTGCCCTTAAAATTAACAACTTTTTTATCATTCCAATAAACGCCACCTGAATCACACCAAAAAAGTGCTTCTCCATTTGGCACGTCTTTAGCATCAATATATAATTTATTGTAAGTCTCCTGCAATTTATTCAACATCCTAATATGCCCTTCTTCCCAAGTTGGGCGGCTCCAATCTCTGTACTCTGGTACACAATGAGAGTCACAATTCTTTTCTAATGGGCAGTTTCTCTCAGATTTATGTCGTTTACATAAAGCACAATAATCCTGAGTATGGTTTACTTTTTCCTCATAAACACCAACAAAATACTTATCTTTTCCGGCCAACAACATTTGTTTCCAATGGTTTAACGAACACATTAAAGCCATTTCATCTGAATGTTCGGCAGCTTGTTTCACTTGTTCCTGCGTTATCCAATCTTTTTGGGGTAGCCAGTCATCGAGGAATTGCTGCGCCTCTTGCTTAGAAGTCCAATATCCCTCATCTAATTTGTTTGCCTTTATGTCATATGCTACATTATGAATTGTGCCGTCATGCCATAAATACCAGCCTTTACCGCCTATACCGCCTATATAATAATCTTTATAACAACGTACTTTTAGTTTCATTATTTTCTCCTTTAATTATTTGCTCCAGTTTATCAAAAATAAATGGGCAGGCAGGATTCTTACCTGCTTGCTATCTCCGGTAGCGGATTAAAGCTGTACTACACCCTGCGTTTCACACACGCCGCCGCCCCTTGCTGGTATTATTTACTTTTCAAAAAAGGATTGCCTACGCCATAAGCACCAGTTACATGGTGGTAACCTTATAACGGACGGTGTTGAACCGCCATTACCCAACTATCGGCATATCCTCCTGTATTTATTTGTCAAAAAACAAACAAGGACGAGCAAGAACATCTACCTTTTTAGTCTTACTTGTGCGTCTGCCGTCCTTGTCATTTGTGAGCGCGGCACTTTCCCTCTTATTATTTTTGTTATTTTGTCTCCTATTTTTTTCAAACGTCTTGATATTGTTGCATCATGCTTCATTAAAAGCTGTGATATTTCTATAGTTGAATATCCATGTCTGTAAAAAAGATGAAAAAGCATGCACTCGTCAATAGGAAGTAGGTTCGCCACATTACAATAAAGTTCAACAAGATTACGTCTTTCAAGTATGTTCAATGATCCCATTCTTGTTAATTTAGAATTACCGGCATTAGGATTCATTTTTTATTACCTCTGTCGTATATAAATGGAGGATTATGTCAATTGCTTTTTCAAATTTTAAGTTACAACCAACTTCTCACCCTTTTCCAACAGCCTCACACGGCAACGAACATCCAACTTATTCATACCATGCCACACACAGCCAGATGATTCACCAATTGTGATTAATATATCATCAAACCTTTGAACAATTTGATTTACATATTCATGTTCATCACAAGCCCATGCAACAATAACACCAACATCTCCATCCTTCATATTACCAACCCAAATTCCTTTCGGCACTTCATCTTTTAGTAATTTAATCATTAGTTTCGCTCCTTTTAATCCCTCTTTTACTCTCAATCTCTATACAACATTATAACACATATTTGGTTAATGTCAAGAAAAATCTTTTACTTTTCTACAGATTTTTTAACATCCATCTGACCAATGTACTTGGGAAAAATAGCTTTATCAACACACATAGTCTCATCTCCTATTATTCAAATCAAAATTTAATTCTCTTACCCCTCTTACTCGCACTACCATGATAACATACATCATAATCCAATTTCCTCAACATCTTCTCCCACTGATCCGGCCTCTTCAACGTCCACATAGTTTCATCCCTCCCCTTTTTACCGGCAATTGGTTCGGTATCACATATTCCCACTTGTTTAAGATTGTCAAGTTTCTCAAAACACGTATCTTTATGCCAACCGAATCTATCATGCAGCCTATCAATAGTCAGCCCGCCGAAGTCGATAAACATGTTCAACAAGCGCAATGTCTCAAGGCTCAATGTATGTGCGGCCACATGCCTGACAAACACCACATCCTCCCCCATCACCCTCTTATGCCCTCTTGCCATCGCCACGCCTTTCGCCAAACTAATCAATTGAGAATACAGCCTTGCCGTTCTTTCCGGTCTCGACACTCTGGCATCACGTCTGTATTTATCTCTTCTTATCCCTGTTCTCGCCAAACCAACTAATTCAGCCGCATACATAATTGTATCAGCTTGCCTTTTCGTAATACTCGGCTCTTTTGGCCCTCTATCCAACACCTTACACGCCGCTTCATGCAGCACCTCATTCAACACACTTTCTTTATTCTCCCTCACAGCATCACATATCGCTCTCTCCTCCTTCAAACTGATAGAAGGCATCCTGTACCCAATAAACCTTTGCCCCAATTCCGAATCAATAATAGAATGGTTATCAATATCATCAGTAACAGCAGCAATAAAACCAAACCTGCAATTAATCTTAACTTCACCTATATTGCCAAAATTCTTGGAATATGTGCCATCATAGGCCGTCCTCAATACACCTAAAATTGACTTCAACTCATCATAATGTTTTGTCAGCAACGGCGACATATCCTTTACAATAAGAATCTTTCCATCGGCACGACTTAATAATGAATTTTTAACTGCTGCTTTTGCTGTCTTCTCAGTTGGCCTCCCCGCCTTAATGCCAGGTAACAAACTGGCGTGAGTTAAATCATCTGTTACCAAAACACTTTCATGCCCGTTCATTGGGTCAATTACTGTAGTCTTCCCCGCCGCACTTGGCCCAATCAAATAAGCCCATATTGGTTTGGCATCCAATCTATTTGCAAAAATCACACCAAAGACAAAATCAATGTAATCATGGCTTTCATTCAGAACAAGATATTTACTTACTGTCTTTTTATACTCTTCTACCGGATTGATTGCTCTTTTACTCTTTGCTCGCTTAATCTTCTTGGTCATTGTTTATCCTTAGTATTCTTTATTGGTTACTAATACAGGTATTTTTTTACCACAATTAGGACATGGTTTACGTTTTTGTGCTGTATATTGATAAACTTTTATTGGCTTACCAATTCGCATTAAATTTGAACATCTATGTCTTAGTAAACCAGGTGTATAGTCTTTCATTTTTGTCTCCTTTTACTCTCAATCATTCACCTTTATTATATCACACATCCGTCAAAAGTCAAGTGAAAAACGGAACAATTTGATATTTAATTAAAAATTACCTCCAAAAAAGGAACCATTTGCTATTTATTATTATATAATAAAAAAAATAAAAAATATATATACAAATTGTTTCTTTTTCAGATAAAGCCATTTAATTAGGTTGAAAATAGGGGTAGTGACACGCCATTTTAGCTATTTTTCTTGTCACCGTTATTTTTAGTCTAAAAACGAGGGTAGTGACATCTTGTTTTCAGCTTAAAAACAACGATATGACACACTTTTTACCCTTATTTGGCCTCCCTATTTTGACACAATTCGTCTTAATTTGTCAATTTTCCTCGGATTTAGCCTCTTAGCCCTGTCAAACTTATCCTGACTTGTTGCCAAAAGTGCCCTGATAAACCTCTCCTCATAGGTAATTCCAGGCCGCACCTGTCCTAACACTTTCCAAACTACCATAAACGCCTTATACATAATCTCATCGTCAGTCATTGTCGCCCTTTCATTGTTTATTCTTTCAATATTCTATCATACAACACTATTGAACCAGCCGTAGCAACATTCAAACAATAATCACCAGGCAGCACAACCACACCCTGACACTTACCAAGCACACTATCAGGCAGCCCATGATCCTCAGCCCCAAGCAAATAAACACATTGTTTTGGGTGTTCAAACTCCTGAATCTTTATTGCTGTCTCAACAATTTCTATACCCACTAATTGACATCCATAGGGCAAGTGTTTGTAGAAATCATCGAAATTATCGAAGGCCAAAAGTGGTATGTCATTCGGTGTTTTCATGGTGTCCGAGCTTTGTTTTTTGTACCGATGCCCTATTGTGAAGATGAAAGACACACCAAAAATATTTGCACTTCGCCATAAAGTACCAACATTCGCGCCTATTTTTGTATTATAAATACCAATACCAAAATAGCCTTTATCTCTTATCAATCTCATTATATTTATCCTATCTGTGATCTAACAAACTCATTCTCAGGATGGCCGAGCCAATGCAGCAATACTCGCACACAATCTTCACATAGTTCCATCTTAATGGTAGGATATTTTGTATTAGGAGTACTAAGAAAAGTCGCAGTAAAATAGTCATTATAGTTCTTGTGATAACCGCCTTTATTTTCTTGATTTACCTCTTGGTTGCGATTAACCACAGACACATCAATCAATTCATCCGTCAGCTTCTTACATTTATCACATTTTGAAATCATCTGTTTCATTTTCCACCCTTTCAATTTGTGAGCCGCCGCAGGAGCGACGATCTCGGTTAGTGTTAGTTTTCAACAATTACAATGTTATTTTGGCAATCGAAAATGAACTTTAGTTTTCCGGCTTCTATTTCATCAATTATCTCATTCCCAACCCGCTTATACTCTCCTATGGTTTTCAATCCGAGTTTAGTACATCTATGGGATGCAAGATCTTTCACTTTGTTAAACTGTTCGCTTGTTAGATTTCTATATGTCATATCTCATGTCCTTTCTAAAGCCCGATCTCGGTTCCGGGCGACATAATACTTGCTCATAACTCTCATATATTGGAGTTATTCGGATTTCTCTGCTTTAGCTATAGCTGCAATACAGGTCATACTCATTTTATTCTCCTCAATTTACGTATCAATAAAAACATCCCACCTAATCCCAATATCACCACTGTAGACGGCTCAGGGATAGGCTGCATAACGGTAACGCCATAATGTTCCAGGTCTATAACTCCATAAGGATATGTTTCGCCCCAGGCCATTAACCCAGGGCTTTGTCCATTTGGGAACCACGTGTCATATACATTAATATAATCCGTCCCATCAATATATCCATATCCAAACATCGTATGGTTATCCACATGAATCAATACCGGCCTGCCAGCGTCAATCTCGCTTTTATACTGTTCCAATGTAAACCCTTCTGCCACTCCATTATAACCGGCAATATATTGATTGTAAACATCGGCAGTATCATATCCAGCATACTCCATAAACTCATCAATCCCATAGCCGCCATCAATATTATAATAATCCTCACCTAACGCATCCAAATCCACAACAGACAACGGCCTATTGTCATTATAATAAAGAAACGCCGTCCATCCATTCGGATTGCCGCTATAAATAGGGCTCAAGTTATCCTGACTCGTCCCCATAAAATCCGCAAGGCAATTAAAACTATGTGAGGGTATCAATGGGTCATCGCCATAACCATCATTACCGGCATAATAAAAGTCTGCAACATGCCCCACACTTGCAATCTTATTCTGAATCGCATAATCCCACCATCCCGCTTCCGATGGATATGTGTTCAATTCGGCAATAGTCCCAGGCACAATATCGCTAAATCCATTCCTATCATAATACCCCATCATCATTCCCGCCGAAGTCGGGCTACATCCGTACCACCATTCGTAATTAGGCGCTTGTGTCAATTGCCCGCCGACTTGATGTAGATTGATATTATTATTTGGCCCAACACCTTCGACCACCAAATCCGAAGTTGTCGCTGTTGCCACAGATGCCAATAACAGTAAAATAATAAGTTTAGTGGTTCTCATTTTGCGTTTCCTCCCAAATCGCCAACAATATCTGCACCGCTTCCTTACTGGTATACACACCACGATACACCAAATCCGGCAAACTATTTAATACCTGTTCCAGTCTTGGATTCATTTTCTACCTCACTTTCAATAATCCTCTATTCACATGCTAAACCACACAAGTTCATACCGTGCTCTATTTAATTTCTATACTCTCCCTCTTATTTTGTCTCGTATCTTTAATCCTACATTAAAAAGCGTACTTTTTATTCCTTGATTTTTCAGATTATTTCTCTTAGTAATATTATCGTCAACTTCATCTTTTTCATGTAGTGTTATTCGTTTCCTAATCTTATTGGGCACTTTAATTTCAAATGGATATATTGGGTTTTTCTTATAATCTCCCACTTTTATTTCCTTTCAATAAACAATTATCAAAACAAATCCTTTACAGTCCGCCCAACCGTCCTATGCTTTTGCACCGCACCTTGTATCAACAATCTAACCTTAGCATCCAAATCATCAATAAACCCCTTAGACACCTGACTTGGCATCCATCCTGTCCTTGTCTCTTGCGCCCATCTTAATGCAAACTCTTTACATGCCTTACGATTTATAAAGCTATCGGCCATTTTATTACCCCCGCAGATTATTCTAATATATCAAAACGCCCTACTGTATTGCCGTTATAATCACGTAACAGCTGACAATGGTCAGGGCTAAAGTGAGAATATCTGTAAATCCTATCTATTAGCTCATGTAATATCCTGCAAGTTTCTTGAGATTCATTATCCGTAAACGCATCATTATCCGTATTAATCTCAATTCTAATATTCATTTTACTATCTCCTAAACAATCTATCAAACCGCTTTTTGTTATAGTTCATCTGCTGTCTCGTCCGGCTGTCATTATGATTAAAATTCCTGCCCTGTCGCCGTAACGCTTGCCCCTCACGTTCACATTGTCTGTCAATATCTTCTTTGCTCATTCTTTTGCCTCCGCAACAAAAAGTCTTTATAAGTACATCGTTTCATAATCTTCGGCCTATATCCAATCTTTTTAAGTTCTTTCAACAACGATTTATATTCTTTTGGTTTAGCCAATCTGGTTTCACGGACTACAAGGTCAATATCAGCCGCACCATGTTGTCCTACATGCAAATAACTACTACATGAATAACCACGCGCTTCTATTTGAGGAAACAACGCAATAACCTCTCCGTCTGGATAAATCCGAAACACTGTTTTGGTTTGTTCTTTGTCTTTCATCTTACCTCCATATATCACGCTTAACACGCTTCTTCTTAATACGCTTTGTCTTGCGTTTCTGTGCTCCATGACCAGCACTGTCACTTTTGAACGTCCATTTACTCATTTTCTACCTCCACTTTAGTTATAGCTTCTGTGGCTATATTATCAACGGTAATATCATACCCTATGTTGCGTTTTTTACATCCTTTCTCATGTTTAGCTATTTTCTTTAATGCTTTCAGTAAATCAGGAGCGACAGCAAAAAGAACAGCATACGCACACGCTTCAGCATAAGATATATCCAAACCTTCAACTCCCATTGGTTGTGTATTACCAACAACTTTACCAGTCTCAATGTTCACAATTATGAAACTTGAGGATACTGCTAATTGCCCATTTGTATATTTATTCACTTTTAATCTCCTAATCAAACCATCATTCGCTTAAATCCCCCCAGCTACACACTGGAGGGTATTAAGAGAAGGATAGATGATTTTATTAGCTATGGTGTCTTTGCTCTATATGTCTATTAAACGCATCAATTAACTCGTTTAACTTATTCCATATAGCTGACATATTTTCTTGTGTTAAAAGCGGTTCAGGATTATTATTAAATCCTGCATTCCTATAGCCACTTGGCAAATCAAATTTTGAAAGCTCTTTTATCATTTTTATCCCTTTCAATTAACCTACATAAAGTATAAACTATTTCCATTCAAAGTGCAAGTAAAATCTTTCAATTATTTTCTAATCCAGCCAAGAATGCTTGCATCCACTGATACAGCTCTCGTTTTGTTCTATATCCACCAGTGGAAATAGTTCTAATTCCACCATGCTCATTAGCTGTTTGTACAAGCTTAACACCACTATAAGCATAATCCAAGTGGTAATTGCCAATATTCCACAAAAACGGCGGATTACCTTCTTTTGTAAATGTTTCTGCCGGTGAATTGGTAGCTTGGTTAATTCTCTTGACTAAGCATTCTAAATTTTTCTGTGTAATTCTATCCACTTTATTCCTCACTTTCTCGTTAACACGATGCCACAAACGCCGCTATTGCCAACCATTTAATTACTTTATCCATTTGTTTTGATTCAGTAATTACAATTTGTCCATCTTTAATATCTGCTTTTTGATATAACATCTTCACCTCCAATACAGTAGCACTGTTGTTAATTATACGCGGTGGCACATTCATTATCACAGAATTGTTGATTTCTGTTTTCTGGCTGAAATGTTTGTCCACACCATTTACAATCTCTATCATAATCCCGCCATGCGTCTGGACAACCACTTTCATGGCATAAAATCCCATTTATCATATCGGGACTACATCCGTCACATCCGTTTTCCTGTAGACTAATATCATTGCCATTGTTATATTGTGTTCTCATTATTTTAATCCTCCAACAAATAATCCGCCCACAACGAACATACAAAACTAATCGCTGAACATATCATTATAAATTTAAGTGCTATCATCGTTCTATCCTTTCAAA
>Ga0255053_10000052_pt1 | contig 50326 bp, 48 predicted proteins | sample JV7_2_22_MG_FD_188635 | JGI IMG/M metagenome (GOLD analysis project Ga0255053, IMG submission 188635) | Seawater microbial communities from Jervis Inlet, British Columbia, Canada - JV7_2_22 | ecosystem: Environmental > Aquatic > Marine > Inlet | place: Canada: British Columbia | collected... | reverse complement strand
TGACGAGCGGCTCCGGCAGCGCGTCACCGGCCGGGCGATGGCCGCCCAGTGCGACGTAATCTTCAACGTCAGCGGCCGAAAAACTGCGCGTGACTTCGGCGGACTGGCCGAGCGCAAGGCTCATACCGGTTGCCCTGCCTTGCGCATCGTTGCTTCGCCGGCGCAGGTGATCGCGCCGTCTTCTATGCGCTCACAACTGATCTCTGCGACGACGTGCCTGCCGTCGTCGGATTTCACGAGCGCTGCGAATCGCATCGGCTCATCGGTAAACGTCGGCGCCGGGAACATCAATGTCTGTGACACCTGAGTCGAGCCGGGGACCAGCTCGTCGAGCAAACCTCGCAGTATCGTGCTGAGGAGCATTCCGTGCGATACGGTTCGACCAAAACGTGTCTTCGCCGAAAACACGGGATCGACATGAATCGGATTGTCGTCACCCGACAGGCTCGCGAAGGCATCGAAGTCGGCCTGCGTCAGTTCGAGTTCGACCACAACAGTATTGCGCCCCGTTGTCATGCCGAGCCCTCTGTCTGCAACAGGTGCTTCTGAACCTTACCGGCCGCCGTACGTGGAAAATCGGCTATCGCGACGAATTGCTTCGGCACTTTGTACGCGGCCAGATGCTCGCGGCAATACGAAGTAATATCCGCGTCTGCAGGGATGTCGTGGCCAGGTTGCGCCATCAGGTACGCGCACCCGACCTCACCCCATTTGTCATCCGGCATCGCGATGACAGCGGCCTCCAGAATATCCGGGTGCGCTGCCAGCACGTTCTCGACTTCGGCCGGATATACGTTTTCGCCACCCGAGATGAACATGTCCTTGATGCGCCCCGCGACGTAGTAATAACCGTCTTCGTCCTGCCGGGCGATGTCGCCACTCCTGAGCCAGCGGCCGTCTGTGAAGGCATTCCGTGTGGCATCGGGATTACCCCAATAGCCCGGTGTGATACCCGGGCCGCTGAACCACAATTCGCCTTCCTCACCGCGGGCGACGTCATTGCCCTCGGAATTCACCAGGCGCACGCTTGCAAGCACCTGTGGCTTGCCGACCGAGCCGATTTTTCGCTCGACCATCTCACCGTCCATGATGAAGACGGTCGGTCCGGTTTCAGTCATTCCCATGCCGTTACAGACGCGTGCGCCCCGTTCCAGGTAGGCCTCGATCAGGTGATCGGGCATCGGCGCGCCACCGCAACCCCAGTTGCGGATTTTGCGGAGGTCGAGTTCCGGGAATGAAGGGTGCAGGCTGATCTGCTGATAGACCGCAGGCACCGCAAAGAACGTATCCAGCGCACCATCGGCGAGTAATTGCACGACTTGCTCGATCTCGAATCCGGGCAACACGAGTACCTCGCCACCTTCGAGCAAGGTCGGCAGGGTAACGAGGTTGATGCCCGCCGTGTGAAAAAGCGGCAGATAATTCAGGCAGACGTCATCTCCCGATATGGACATCGCCTGGCGGATGTTGACGTAGTTGGCAATTGCCATGCCGGGCGTCTGGATCACGGCCTTGGGTTTGCCGGTCGTTCCCGACGTGTACAACAGGTACCACGTTTCATCGCCGGGCCAGAAATCGCGTCCGCGAACAGGCTCGGCGGCATCGCGCAGCGCTGCATAGCCGATCGAGCTATCGTCGTCGAGGCCGACGAGTCGCCCGCCGGAACTGCCAAGCTCCTGTGCGATCGCACTATCGTCGTCACCAAAGAACAGCAATTTCGGTTTCGCATCGTCCACCAGCGGCTGCAGTTCGCCCGCCGGCATGCGCCAGTTGAACGGCACCAGCACGACGCCGAGCTTCGCACAGGCGAACAGCACTTCGAAGAACTCGACGCGATTCCTGCACAGCACGGCCACGCGATCGCCGGCGGCAACGCCTTCAGCCTCGAATATACCGGCGACGCGCTGGGCGTTGGCTTCCAGTTCGGCATAGCTAAGGCGTGTACCACGAGCGAGGTCGCGGAACGCGATGGCGTCGGGCTTCAGCTGAGCCCGCTGTGCCGTAATGTCGGGAATCTGTTCAAACATTTTTTTCTAGTCCGGTCTTGCCATGCCTTTGGCGATCAGATCCGATGCAGCGGCCGCGACATCTTGCGGCGAACGCTCCTCATTCCAGTCGGCGAAGCGCATCCCCAGGAACACGGTCATGCCGATCAGCGCCCACGCCCAGATTTCGCAGTCACCGTCGCGGATCTCCTCATCGTTCGCGGCACGTTTGAGATTTTCGCGATACGCGTCGGCGAATCCTGTGTAGTAGTCGCGAAATGCATCCTCGGCCACGAACTGCGCCATGGACACGATGCGGTACAGGTTGCGATGCGAGCGCACGAACTCGATGAAGGCCTCGACACCGCGCCGTTCGGCCGTCAAGCGGTCCGGCGATTTCCCTACGCGCTCGCCAACCCAGCGGCGGGTGAGATCGCCCATATACGACACGAGTGCCCTGAAGATCTCCTCCTTGCTCTCGAAGTACACATAGAACGTGCCCAGGGCCACGCCCGCTCGCTGCGTGATGCTCGCGATGGACGCCTCGCTGAAGCCGCGCTCGCCGAATTCGGCTTCCGCCGCATGCAGCAATTTTTCGCGAGTTTCCCTGCCCCGCCGTGTCTTGGGAGTCTTGTCAGAACCTGAATGTTGATTCATGTTTCACAATATTGCATACTCGGAGTGGATTAGACAAGTGATTGTTCATTGGTACGGGCTGGCCCCTCCGCGAGGATTCGGTCGTTCCGTCATTGAAATAATAAACGGCGGAACGTGGCAGCACTAGAACTCAGCGGTGGTGGATTGCTCGAATTCGATGACACAGGCAACGGGCCGGTCATCGTATTTCTGCACGGCTGGAGCCTCGGCAAGGAGGCATTCGGTATCCAGCTTCGCGAACTGTCCGATCGCTACCGCATCGTCGTTCCCGACATGCGCGGTCACGGAGGTTCGGCGAAGTTTGCCAATGGCGACGGCATCGACACGCTGGCCGGCGACCTCGGCCAGCTGCTCGAAGCCCTGAATCTCACGGACGTAATTCTTGTTGGCTGGTCAATGGGCGCCCTGGTGGCATGGGAACTGGCGGAGAGTCCGCAACGCACTCGTATAGCAGGCATCGTGACGATAGACATGGTACCGAAAGTTCTGAACAGCACAGGCTGGCCGCACGGTTTGCGCGCCGGCACGCATTTGTACGACGTCGACGTCGACCTCGCGAAAATGCGCAAGGACTGGGGCGCGTTCACTCGGGCCTACGTGCCCAAGGTCTTCGCTGATGGCAAACAAGCCGAGCGAGAGAAATTGATCGGGACGATGACGAAACTTGTCAAAGACAACGACGTCGACTCGATGTCGAACCTGTGGGTGTCATTGGTCCGGGCGGACTATATCGACACGGTTCAGCAACTCGACGTGCCGACGCTCATAACGTACGGACAGCTGAGCCAGGTCTATACCGAGGCGGCCGCTCGGTGGATGGACCAGCACATCCCGAATTCAAGGCGCGTCGGCTTCGCTGATTCCGGCCACGCGCCGCACCTTGAAGAACCAGATCTTTTTAACCATACGCTCGCCGGCTTTGCCGATGAGCTCACGAGAAACCGTAACCAACTCAACTGATTTCAGGCGAGCAACAAGCACCGGAGGGGGCTGACATGTACCAAGACACCAACTTTTCACGCAATTCGGGTCGAGGAGCAACATTGCTCTTTGGCGCCGGAGTTGCACTGGCAGCGTCTGCGCTGTTCGGCGTCGCCGAACCCGCGCTTGCGCAGGGCAGCGATGCCGATGCGATGGACGAAATCATCGTAACAACGGCGCGGCGTCGCGAAGAATCGCTGATGGACGTTCCGCTGTCGATTTCTGTCATTGACGGGGTGGATCTCGAGCGCGTCGGCGCAGTCGACATTATCGAGATCGCCAAGCAGAGTCCGAACGTGACGCTCGAAGTATCGCGCGGCACGAATACGACACTGACGATGTTCATTCGCGGCGTCGGCCAGCAAGACCCGGTCGCCGGATTCGAGTCGGGCGTCGGCCTGTACGTCGATGATGTTTATTTCAACCGGCCACACGCAGCCGTACTCGACCTGTACGAGGTCGAACGAATCGAGGTATTGCGCGGCCCGCAGGGCACACTATATGGTCGCAATACGATCGGCGGCGCCATCAAGTACGTGACGAAGCGCATCGAAGACGATCCGATGGTTCGAGTGCGCGGTTCGGTGGGATCGTACGGCCAGCTCGATGCCCTGGTGACCGCATCAAGTGCACTCACGGACAACTTCCGCGTTGGTGGCACGATCGTGCAATTTACGCGTGACGGCTACGGCGATAATCTCACTCTTGGCACCGAGCAATACGACAAGGATATATTGGGCATTCGGGCCACAGCAGAATGGGACGTAACGGATAGCCTGTTCCTGCGCCTCTCCGGCGACCTCACCGAGGATTCCTCCAGCCCCAAGTTCGGACACCGGCTCATGGTTGGCGGTGTATCCGGCGATCCGATCCTCGACGACGTGTTCGACACGCGCGGCGGTCTGAACGTACCGCAGCAGGACGTTGAGTCTTCAGGTATCTCGTTCCTCGCAGAATGGGAAATCAACGACAGCTATACGTTCAAGGCGATCGTCGCTGATCGTGAGGACGACACCTGGTCGCCGATCGACTTCGACAGCCTGGCGCCCAATGATCTCGACGTTCCGGTCAATTACACGAATGAACAATTCTCGACCGAGTTGCAGTTGCTCTTTTCGGGCGACCGCCTGAACGGCGTCATGGGTTATTACTTCCTCGACGCAAACGCGTTCAACGAGTTCGACGTCGTACTCGGCCCACTCGGCGATTTGATCGGCGTGCCGGGTTTCAACGCCAATACCTTTGGCGACGTCGACACCGAAACCTGGTCGGTGTTTGCGGATTTCTCCTACGACCTGAACGACTTCTGGAGCGTGTCGCTGGGCGGCCGCTACACGGCGGATGAGAGGTCTTCCCACGTGTTGCGCCGGTCCTTCTGGTGTCCGCCGGATCCGCTTCCCGGTTTTGATCCGAACTGCGACGGCTTGTCGCCAATCTTCGGTGGCACGGCCGTGGTACTCGCAACTACCTCTGACTTCAATGGCGCCGAGGAATGGACTGAGTTCACGCCACGCGCCTCGGTCAGCTGGGCGCCGAGTGACGAACACACCGTTTACTTCTCGTACGCGGAAGGCTTCAAGGGCGGCAGCTTCGATCCGCGCGCCCAGACGTCTACCGCTCCGGATCTCGATGGGGATGGCAACGTCTCCGATGAAGAGATTTTCGAGTTCATCCGCTTCCTTCCTGAAACAGTTACCTCGTACGAACTCGGCTGGAGGGCCAATACACTGGATGGCCGCCTGATGTCGAGCATCGCCGTGTTCTTCGCAGACTATGAAGACGTTCAGATTCCTGGATCGATCGGTACCGACACCGACGGTGACGGCATCGAGGATACTTTCTCGGGCATCACGACGAATGCCGGTGCGGCGGAGATGCCCGGTTTCGAGTTCGAGGGTAGCTTCCGCGCCAATGACAACTGGTCGTTCCGTTGGGCGCTCGGCTGGCTCGACGCGGAGTACACCGAGTTCATCGACGCTGACGGTAATGATGTCTCGGACCAGGCCGTGTTCCAGAACACGCCGGAATGGACGGCAAGCGGCGGCGTAACGTTCGAAACCCCGCTCGCTGGTGGCAGCCTGTTCGTCATTCCATCCTTCGCCTATCGCGATAAAGCCAGCCAGTTCGAATTTCCGAACGCGCTGCTCGACCAGGACGCATTCACGCTCTGGGATTTGAGTGTCGTCTGGGAAGACGATGACGGCCACTGGCGTGTCGGACTACACGGCAAGAACCTGACCGACGAAGAATACAAGGTTGCCGGCTACGACTTCCCGGCACTCGGCCTCGAAGGCAACGTCACAGCCTTCTATGGTCCGCCACAGACTGTAACGGCGACGGTCGAATACATATTCTGATCGTCCGGCGACGGGCCGAGAGCACCCCAGGCTTTCGGTCCGTCACCTTTTTCTGCCATTACGCTAAGGTGGCGCCATGGAAATGAACACGAAATCGCCGACGTACCGCGCTTACGTCATGTTCATTCTCGTGGTCGTCTATACGTTCAACTTCATTGACAGGCAGATCGTCGGCATTCTTGCAGTGCCGATAAAGGCTGACCTCAATCTGACAGACACGCAGCTGGGATTGATGGGAGGACTCGCGTTCGCCCTCTTCTATACGGGGCTCGGCATTCCCGTGGCCATGCTCGCAGACCGCTGGAAACGTACCTGGATCATGACCGCGGCACTGGCAATCTGGAGTGCGATGACGGCCGCTTGTGGCCTTGCGGGTAATTTCTGGCAGTTGTTTATGGCGCGACTCGGCGTCGGCGTTGGCGAAGCCGGTGGCGTCGCGCCAGCCTACTCCCTGATTTCCGACTACTTTCCGTCGCACCAGCGGGCGCGAGCGCTCAGCGTCTACTCATTCGGCATTCCGATCGGTAGCGCGCTGGGCATCCTGTTCGGTGGTTACATTGCGTCACGAATCGATTGGCGCTTTGCGTTCTTTGCGGTCGGCCTTGCCGGTATTGTCCTCGCGCCGATCTTCAAGATGACTGTCGCGGAACCGATCCGTGGCCAGTACGACAAACATCAGGCCGGCAGTTCACCACCATCCCTGAAGACGATCATCAGACTACTCGCGCGAAAGCCGAGCTTCTGGACCATATCCCTCGGTGCGGCTGCGTCCTCGATGATGGGCTACGGGCTATTTTTCTGGCTGCCGTCCTTTTTCGTGCGCAGCTTCGGTCTCGAACTTTTTGATGCGGCACTGGTATATGGTTCGATTCTTTTGATCGGCGGCATCGCCGGGACCTGGGCGGGCGGCTACATGGCGGACCGCTTCGGAGCCGGCAAACGTGGCAACTACGTCATCATTCCGGCCATTGCGTTCCTCGCAACCGTCCCCCTCTACATGCTCGCAATATTGTCGCCGAATCTGACGACGACATTTTTCGCATTGCTGATACCCACTGGATTGGGACTCGCCTGGCTGGGACCGGTGCTGTCGGCAATCCAGCATGTCGTGCCGCCAACCATGCGTGCGACGGCATCCGCCATATTCCTGTTTATCAATAACCTGATCGGAATCGGCGCGGGCACCGTGGCGATCGGGTTTATTTCGGACAGTCTCGAAGCGAAGTTCGGCGACGATGCGCTGCGCTATGCGATTCTCGCCGGGACGAGCTTCTACCTGATTGCTGCTATTCTTTTCCTCGTAAGCGCCAAACGACTCGCCGACGATTGGGAAGAATAAGCGCATTACTCGTGAATAACCGCACAGAACTAATGAGCGAACGACTTGCCGGAAAATCGGCAGTCATTACGGGATCGACAAGCGGAATCGGTCTCGGGATCGCCCGTCTGCTTGCCGCGCACGGCGCCAACATACTGGTGAACGGACTCGGGGATGAGAAGCTAATTGACGCCGCAGTCTCGTCCGTCAACGACGCCGGCTCCGGCAAGGTCGAGTTCTCGCCGGCAAACATGATTCAACCCGACGAGATATCCGCAATGATCCAATGTGCCGTCGATTCATTTGGCGCATTGGATATCCTGGTCAACAACGCCGGCATTCAATTCGTGTCACCAGTCCAGGAATTTCCCGTCGAAAAGTGGGACGACATCATCGCCATCAACCTGTCGTCCTCGTTCCACACGATTCGGGCGGCGACGCCGCACATGCTCGCGGCTGGATGGGGCCGCATTATCAACATCTCTTCCTTGCACGCGCTGGTCGCATCACCGTTCAAGGTGGCCTATGTATCGGCAAAGCACGGCGTCGCCGGCCTGACGAAGGTCGTCGCACTCGAACTCGCGCAGGAGAACATCACGGTCAATTCGATCGCGCCCGGCTACGTCGAGACGCCGCTTGTCACCGGCCAGATTGCGGACACGGCCAGAGCGCGGGGTATCAGCGAGGAAGAGGTCGTGCGCGACGTGATGCTCGCCGCACAACCGACGAAGAAGTTCGTTCAGATCGACGAGATCGCGGAACTGGTGTTATTTCTTTGTGGCGACGCGGCTGCCTCGATTACGGGCACGATTCTGCCTGTCGACGGCGGCTGGTCCGCGCAGTAACCACACACGCACAGGCTTACCCCGGCGCGATATTCGCGTTCAAGCGGAACAGGTTGTCCGGATCGTATTTATTCTTCACCTTGAGTAAACGCGCGAAGTTGGCCTGGTAGTTCTTGTTGACCTGTGCCTGTGGCTCGTCGCCAACCTCGTTGGTGTAATAACCGTCGGTCGCGGCTTCGACGTCCTTCCAGTACTGGCGGACGTAGTCGACATGAGGTGAACGGTCCATGTCCAGCGGCCACGAAACGACGGCGAACATGTTTGCCTGCGATTTGCGATGTGCAAACGCCGTTGCTTCCACGGGCACACGCCCGATCGCACCGCCGGAATGCTGGAAGAAGACCGTTGTGTCCCGATCCGGACTCGGCTCGAAGCCGTCGACGAGTGCATCGGCCACGGAGTGCGGAAACGCATTGATAAAACCGGATTTCAAATACTCGCCGGTATTGCGTGGATCGGTATTGTCCCAGCTGCGCTGAATCGCAACATAGTCCATTGCCTCGACGCTGTTAAACGCCGGTTCGCCGAGTTTCTTGATCGGCGCAAGTACTTTTTCGGCATCCGCTTCGGCTCCGGAATAACAGACGTGCATCCCGACACCGATACCCTCACCCGACTTGGGCGCCACCATGTAGAAGTCACAGTAGAGTTCATCGGGTGCATCCATTGCATAGTCGGCGTAGAAACGTAGCACATCGCGGGACTTCTCGAGGGGCCAGACCATCTCGCCGCCGACAACCGTGCGTTGCATCGGATGCAGGTGAAACTCGAATGACGTAGCAATGCCGAAGTTGCCACCACCACCACGCACGCCCCAATACAGATCGGGATTCTCGTCTGCGCTAGCACGCAAAAGCCGACCGTCGGCCGTGACGATATCGACGGCCTTGACGTTGTCGAGCGCGAGGCCGAAACGGCGCGCAAGCCGGCCGAAGCCGCCACCGAGCGTCAGGCCGCCCACGCCCGTATGGGACACGGTGCCCGCCGTCGTCACCAGGCCGTGCGCCATGGCTTCGTGGTCAAGCTCGCCGAGCAGGCTGCCGCCCGCCACATAGGCCGTGCGGGAGCCTGGATCGACGCGCGCGTGTCGGAACGATGAAAGATCGATCTGCATGCCATCGTCGCAGGTCGACTTGCCCGCGTAGCTGTGGCCGCCGCACTTTACGGCAAGCAGCAGTTTGCGGTCGTTGGCGAAGCTGATGGCGTTCTGAATATCGGCCGCACCGGTCGGCTGGATAATCAGCGCCGGGTGCTTGTCAATCGAAGCGTTGAGCACACGCCGCGCGACGTCATAGCCATCGTTGCCGGGAAGCAGCAGGTTGCCATCAAGACTGTCGGCCAGCTCCTGTACCGCCGCCTGTTCAAGCGATACCTCGCTGCGGTCTCCCGTGACAGCCCGAATATCGCCGCTTACCTGGGTGAGCGCCTGAAATACGGCGAGCGCCTGTGACGATGGCAAGGCGGCCGCCACACTCGCCGCTACGGAAGATTGCATAAAGAGTCTTCGATTCACTGGATTCCCCCCATTTATCATTCTTGTTCGCATAGCGTAGCTGAATTTTTTTGCATTTTCTCGCTGTACTCGCGGTTGCGATCTCAATTGACAAGGTATTTCCGTCAATGTCATTGTCGCTGGCCTATGAGCATCCCACTTTCGAGCAAACTGCCTGACGTTGGCACGACTATCTTCACGGTCATGAGTCAGCTGGCGGCCGATTGCGACGCCATCAACCTGTCGCAGGGATTCCCGAGCTTCAACCCACCACCGGCACTGATCGATCGCATCGAACATTATCTGCGTGGCGGTGCCAACCAGTACGCACCGATGACAGGCGTACCCGTACTGCGCCATGCGATTGCGAGGAAGACCGCGCGCCTGCATCAACGCAACATTGATGCCGATACGGAAATCACAGTGTGCTCCGGTGCAACCGAAGGAATATTCAGTGCGGTTCAGGCGATCGTACGCCCGGGTGACGAAGTTATCGTCTTCGATCCCGCCTACGACTCCTACGAACCATCGGTGACGCTCGCCGGTGGCATCACACGGCATATACCGCTTGCGTTCAGTGACGACGGCTTCGATTTTTCGATCGACTGGCAGCGACTACAGAACACGCTCAATGACAAGACGCGTCTTGTCATTATCAATTTTCCGCATAATCCGACTGGCGCGATTTTGTCGCGCGCTGACCTGCAACGACTGGCCGACATGCTGCGTGACACGTCGGCGTATCTGTTATCCGACGAAGTCTATGAACATATCGTGTTTGATGACGAACCCCATGTCAGCGCGCTCAGTATTGACGAATTGTGGGAACGCAGCCTGGTCATTTCGTCGTTCGGCAAGACCTACCATGCCACGGGATGGAAAGTTGGTTACTGCATGGCACCGGCGGAGTTGAGTGCCGAGTTTCGTAAGGTACATCAATTCACGACCTTTGCCGTGAATACTCCTGTGCAACATGCGCTCGGGGATTTTCTCGACAGTGATCCGGAGTTTTACGAGGCGTTACCGGCGTTCTACCAACAAAAGCGCGATCTTTTTTGCGACCTGCTGCAAAACTCACGATTTCGCCTGCAGCCGGCAAGAAGTACATTTTTTCAGATCGTTGACTATGGTGATATCAGTGACGAAAATGACGTGACCCTCGCGAAACGGTGGACGAAAGAAATCGGCGTCGCCTCAATACCGCTCTCCGTATTTTGCGAAACGCCGTTCACTGGGCAGCGATTACGTTTTTGCTTTGCCAAGGATGACGAGACGCTGACGGCGGCTTGCGAAAAGCTCCGTGGTTTGTGACCGCAGTACTGTGGACGTAACGAACTATTTGGGTGAAGTATGAACATCAATCGTAATGTGTGCCTGATAACAGTAATTTTGCTTTCCGGCTGTGCGGATGATGCTGCCGGGCCGCCGGTGGCAGACAAACGGCCTGTCGAGCTGGAATCCCATGGCGACGTCCGCATCGATGACTACTTCTGGTTGAACGAACGCGATAACCCTGAGGTGATCGCCTATCTCGACGCCGAAAACGCCTATACGAACTCCGTTCTGGCAGATACCTCGGGTCTGAAGCAACGATTGATCGATGAGATGACCGCACGCATCAAGCAGGAAGATGTGTCGGCACCCTACAAACACGGCGATTACTTCTATTACCGCCGTTACAAAGAAGGCAAGGAATATCCGATTTACTGCCGCCGCAAAGGCTCGATGGGCGGCGACGAAGAAGTGCTGCTCGACGTTAATGTCGAGGCTGGCGACTCGCCTTACTTCTCGGTAGGCGAGTTTCGGGTGAGCCCGGACCACACGCTCGCCGCTTACGGTGTCGATACGGTCGGCCGGCGGTTTTACGACTTGCACATCATTGATCTCGAGACAGGCGCGAAACTCCCTGACGTTATCGAGGACACAACGTCAAATTTCCGCTGGGCGGCGGACAGCAAGACCATCATTTACGGTAAACAGCATCCGGAGACGCTGCGTTGGGAGCGTGTTTACCGATATGCCGTTGGCTCCGATCGTAGTGAGCTTGTCTACGAGGAATCGGATGAAACGTTCAATACCTACGTGTACGAGACGATTTCCAGAGAACATATCTTTATCGCCAGCACCAGCACGCTATCCACCGAGATACGCTACCTGGAAGCGGATGCGCCCGATGAAAAACCCAATGTGTTCCTGCCACGTGAAGAGGAACATGAGTATTTCGTCATCAATGGCGGCGATCGCTTCTACGTAATGAGCAACGAAGGCGCACCCAATTTCCAGCTATTCGAGGCTCCGTTCGACAAGACCGCAAAAGAGCACTGGTCGGTGGTGCTTCCACATCGTGATGATGTCCTGATGGAGAATGTCGACGTACTCAAGGATCACATCATCGTTTCGGCGAGGCGTTCCGGACTTACGCAGTTGGAAGTAATCGATCGAAGCAACGGCGAGTCGCACGTCATTGATGCAGGCGAAGATGTCTACGAGACTTTCTCGGGCGACAACTACGAATTCGATTCCACGGTCTTTCGTTACGACTACGAGTCTATGACGACGCCAGAATCCGTTTACGACTACGATCTTGTGGCGCGGGAACGGCAGATGATCAAGGAAAAAGAAGTCCTCGGTGGCTTTAATCGCAATGACTATATTTCCGAGCGGCTGTGGGCAACAGCGCGCGACGGTACCAGGATTCCCGTATCACTCGTGTATCGCAAGGGCATCGAACTAAACGGACAGAATCCATTGCTGCAATATGCCTATGGATCATACGGCTACAGCGTGGATCCCGGCTTCAGTTCGAATCTGCTAAGTCTCCTCGACCGGGGATTCGTCTATGCGATAGCGCACATCCGTGGCGGTTCGGAGATGGGCCGGCAATGGTATTACGACGGCCGGCAATTCAAAAAGATGAACACTTTTACAGATTTCATCGATGTCTCGAAGTTCCTGGTGGAGCAAGGCTATACGTCGCCGGAGCATCTGTATGCACTCGGCGGCAGTGCCGGAGGCCTGCTGATGGGTGCTGTCCTCAATATGGCACCCGACATGTACAACGGCGTCTCAACGCGTGTGCCGTTTGTCGACGTCGTTACGACCATGCTCGACGAGAGCATTCCACTGACGGCCAGTGAATGGGACGAATGGGGAGACCCGCGCAAGAAGGATTTCTACGATTACATGTTGTCGTATTCACCCTACGACCAGGTCAGGCGGCAGGACTACCCGAACGTACTTGTAACAACGAGCCTGCACGATTCGCAGGTGCAGTACTGGGAGCCCGCGAAATGGGTCGCAAAGCTGCGCGACTATAAGACCGACAACAACCTGCTGCTGTTGCAAACCGATATGCAGGCCGGCCATAGCGGCAAGACAGGCCGCTTCCAGAGCCTCGAAGATGCGGCGCTATACTACACGTTTTTCCTGCACCTGGAGGGTGTCGCGGAATAGCGTCGACATGTCGGGCGGCAGATTGCGCTACCGCGGCACTATGGGTCAACTTCCGAGCTGATACACCAGCAGCGCGCCGACGTAGCCGATCGCTGTCATGTAGACCCACGCGAATACCGGCCAGCGCCAGGTGTTGGTCTCTCGCCGGATAACCGCGAGCGTCGCCGCGCACTGCAGGCAGCACGCGTAAAAAATCAGCAAACCGAACACCATCGGCAACGTAAACACCGGGCTGCCATCCGGCCAATGGGCTGCTTTCAGGCGACCGGACAAGGTCGCCTCGTCCGCCTCGTCGCCGACCGCGTAAACCGTGCCCAGCACGGCCACGACAACTTCGCGGGCCGGGAAGCCCGCGATTACCGCCGAGGACACGCGCCAGTCCCAGCCGAGCGGTGCAAATAAGGGCTCGACGAAATGCCCGGCACGCCCCAACCAGCTTTGCTCGAGTTGCTGCGCCGCCGCCAGGTTCTCGATTCCGGATAACGCCGCCGCGAGTTCCTGGCCCGACAATGTCGCTTCGGCCGCAAGCCGTTGTTCCTCAACAAACGGAGCAACGTCTGCCGATCGAGGATAGTAAGCCAGCGCCCAGACGACGACAGCGACCGTGAAGATCACAGTGCCGGCGCGATACAGGAATACCTTGGCTCGACCGAGCAACTGCATCAGCACCGTGCGTACGTTGGGACGGCGGAATTCGGGCAGCATCAGTGCGAATGGTGGCTTCGGTCCACGCAATGCGGTCTTGCGCATCAACAGCGCGGTCAGAATGCCCGCAATGATGCCGAACATGTAAAGACCGAACAGCACGAGTCCCTGCAGGTTCATGAAACCGATTTTATTTGCCGGTACGAATGCCGCAATCAGCAGCGCATACACGGGCAGCCGCGCAGAACAGGTCATGAAAGGTGCGGCGAGGATGGTCGCGATGCGGTCACGACGATTCGGTATGACGCGTGTGGCCATAATACCGGGCACCGCGCATGCGAAACTCGAAATCATCGGAATGATCGACTGACCGGACAGGCCGACGGAGCGCATTGTCCGGTCCATCAGATAGGCAGCACGTGCAAGATAACCGGAGTCCTCGAGCAGGATAATGAACAGGAAGAGTATGAGTATCTGCGGCAAGAAGATAATCACACTGCCGACACCCGCGATAACGCCGTCGGTAATCAAGCTCGATATTGCGCTATCCCCGAGGACGGCGCTGACGCGCCCGCCGAGTAGCGCCGCGCTGACATCGATCACGTCCATGATCGGCGTTGCCCAGGCGAAAACAGCCTGAAACACGATAGCCATCACGACAAACAGCCCGATCGTACCCGGGACCGGTCGATTCAGCCATGCGGTAATCTGTGCCTGCCAGCCATAGAAGGCCGGCGCGTGTTGCACCACCTCGGACAGTACTTTACGTACCCACCGGTAACGCAGCCTGGCCTCCACGGCGAGTGGCGGCTCGTCACCGAAGAGCTTTGCCCGTTGCTCCTGCAATCGATGCCCTGCGCCTTCACCCAGTCGCTCGAGGAAACCTTGCCGGGCCTCCGATGGACCGTCGATTAGCAATCGCTCCACTTCTGCGAGGCGCACCTTCTCGCCGGACGCCGCCGTCAGCGCGCGAGCGGCCGCCGTCAGTTCGGGCCAGGTTTGCCCGGGCGTTGGCGGCTCGATCGTGGTGATACCGGCAAGTACTTCGCGGAGTTTCTCGACGCCCTGTCCGGTCGTCGCGACGACCGGACATACCGGCACGCCGCCGAGTCGCTCCGCGAGGCCGTCGACGTCGATGCGCAGACCACCGAGCTCAGCGGCATCGGACATGGTCAGAGCGACGACCAGCGGACGCTCCAGCTCCAGCAACTGCTGTACGAGGTAAAGACCCTGGTACAAACTGGTCGAGTCGACAACGGCGAGAATGCCGTCCGGCGCCGCTGTCCCTTCCATGTGGCCCAGGATGACGTCGACCGCTATCTGTTCCTCGAGCGAATGCGCACTGAGCGCATGCGTGCCGGGCAAATCAACCAGTTCGAGCGAGCGCTCCCCGACCTTCAGGGTGCCGATATGACGCTCGACCGTAACGCCAGGGTAGTTGCCGATGCGTTGCCGCAGCCCGGTCAGCCGATTGAAGAGCGTGCTCTTGCCCGAATTGGGATTACCGACAACCGCAACGCTGGCGTCGGTTCGCCGGCTTGAGGAAATCTGGTTTGCGGGTACGCGGATTTCGCGGGACTTAGTCACCGCCAGCCGCTAATGGAGAGACGGCGAACTGCCGAGCCTGCTCCTGGCGCAACGATATGCCACGACCGAACAGCCTGAACTCCATGGGATCGCCGCCAAGCGCGGAACTCGCGTGTTGGATTTCGGCGCCCTCGACGAGACCGAGTGTCATCAGACGCTGGACCTGCGGGTCCGTCGTGTTCACCGCTGCGATAACGCCCTTCTGGCCTTTCCTCAACGATGCGAGCGTGCTGGTGTTGTTTTTCATCGGCTACCTGTCTCTGGGTTTTCGCCCATCCACCGAAATCTGCCAGCGCATTATGTAACTAACGGATTTCATTAGGAGTTTGCTAATGCAGATCAAATGATAATGATTCGCATTACTATGTGCAATAGGGATATGTACGAATAGCCGGTTCAGCTTGTATTCAGCGGTCCCGCGTTAGCTTTAGCCACGATGAGTCGCGGAATCCCTTCGCGGCCTGATCAGGCAAACGTAGCTACGAGGACCGTGTCATGAATAATAAACGCCCTCTCGCACTACCCGTCGGAGCCATCGACAGGGCGAGGCGCCAGGCGACGCTGGGACTGCTGCTTGCAGCTTCCGTATTGATACTCGCACAGTCGGCGCTGGCCAACACTCCCACGATCCGTCTGTTCCCGACAACCGTTGTCGAGGACCTGCGTCAGACCGGCAATGTCGCACGCGACATGGAAACCGGCCTGCAGGAAGTCATCGGTCGACTCGATCAGCAACAGCAGCTTTACGAGGAGAGCAAATGCGATGGCGCCGAGAATGACTCGGGCTGCCAGCGGCTCGCGCGCCAGATTGGTGCGACCTATCTCGAGATGCTGACGATCATGGAAGAGCGCCTGCCCGACATGGAGCACACCGTGAACAACACTCGCGTGAGTCTCGAGAAGGGCCTGCGTAACGAACTCGGCAAGAAGATGACGCCGTGGCAATTGCAGGAGACGCTGATTGGCAAAACGACGACAAGCACAACATCGCCGTCGGCACCCACATTGCGTGGCCGCTCCGGCATGCGCTTGTCCGAGCGTTTCAAACAGTATTATCAACTGGTCGCAACGTCCGGCAGCCAGAGCGACCAGTCGCTTGCGGTACTAGCCTCGGACATTTATCTCGATATGGACGAGACCAGTTTGCTTATCGAGCGTACGCGCCAGGAAATTGCGCGCGCCACGCTGATGGAACAGCTCAACCAGTCCTTCGGCATCATCACGCCCGAAATGATGGAAGTGGTCGGCGGCGTCAAGTCGATCCTGTTCGGCGATGAAGAAACGCGTGCACTGGTTGCCGGCCCACCGCCGGGCAGCATCGAGCAAGCCTACCGCAGCCCACTCGAACAATGATCCCCTCGACAACATACAGGTTCCCAGGAGCGGCATCGTGAATACAAACAGACTAATTCCCACACTGACGGTGATCGGCGCTCTCGCCGCACTACTGACCATGGCGTCCTGTGCGACGACGGAACCCGGTTGTCCATCTCCACAGACGCGCAACCTGGACGGTGCTGTCAGCTTTGTGAAGACCTCTCTGAATACCGGGTGCCAGGCGCATTTTGACCGGTATTACGACGATCTCCTGCGCATTGCCGAAGGTGACCCGAAGCCCGAGAACAAGCGCACGTTCAGTGAGTTTCTCGTGTGGTCCGGTGATCAGGGATTGCTGAGTACCCGACAGGCCGAGGAATACTACAACCGCTACTTCAACGTGAAGTTCATGTCGATGAAGGGCGATTACAACAATTGTTCGCACACCTGTCCGAACAAGCAGAAAGTTCTGTTCGACATGGAACGCGAACTCTCCGACAAGGAACGCGGATTGCTCAAGGTCAGCGAAGACAGGGACGGCTACTACCGCGCCGACCGTTTGTTCCAGGAAGTCGAACTGGTGCTCGAGGCAACCTGTACGGCCTGCGCGGCGGGCCGCTAAGAGGGCGGCAGCGATGACGCAGCGGCTCTTTCTGCAGGGCTTGGTCGCCGGCGCCTTTGGCACGATGATGGGTGGCGCTGCGCTCTTGTATACATTGGCTCGCCTGAACCTGATTCGTCTTCACGACACGGCCATCAGCTCGCCGGGAGAATGGCTCGCATGGGCCTACACGAACCTCGGATCGTCAATCCCGGTCTTCGCCATATTGCTGCTGGCGTATTTCATCACGCTCGGCCGCCTGCGCAATCACCTCGAAACCGACAAGCCGGTCAATCAGATCGTGCAGCTCGACCACCTGACCGAAATCTGGACGACCCTGTTCTTCGGCACCGGCGTCATCTGGACCGCAATCGGCATGCGTAGTGCGCTGATATACGCTTTGGGCGACAGGGAAGTTGCCCTGCAAGAAGGCGCGTTTGCGATGCTCGAGCGCATGATCGACGGCGGCATACTGCTCGCGTTGTCGACGACGATCTTCGGCGGTGTCGGCGGTTACCTGATGCGGGTTTACAAGACGGTGACGCTTGGCGCGAAACTGCAGCACCGCTACGACATCGCAGCACGAGCCGACACGTCGAAAATGCGTGAAAGCCTGCATCGAATCGAACAACGCCTCAGCGAACGCGAAGCAGTTGCCGAAGAGTCCGGTCCATGACGCGTTCGCCACTCTTCTACCCGATGCACCGTGGCGATTCGGAAGCCGGCGGTGCTGCCGATTTGCAGACCGACATCATGCGGTTCATGGCGATACTGGCATTGTGCCTCCTTGCCATCTTTGCGCTTGTACAAAGCATCCCGCTGATCCCCGAAGCGCCAGCGCAGTCGACTGCAGCGGCAGCACCGCCACCACTACCCGCAGCGGAACCCGTTGCCCAAGAGACCGTGGCGGCAGAGCCTGTCGTTACAGCGTCGCCGGCCATCGAAGAACCCGCAAAAGCCGTTCAGTTAACGCGGCCGAAGTGGACTTCGACGTTTGTTTTACAACGTAGTGCTATTTCGACGCCGGTAGAAAACGCGCCGCAACGTGAGGAGGAGCGCACGGCGATAGAAACGGTGGAATCCCCGATTACCACTCCACCAATACCCACCGCCCCCGCGAAACGCACCCGGCTGGAAGTGCCGTCAAGCTCACCGCCTCGCTCTCCCACCGCACAAGACCGTGGCTGGACCCTACGCTTCGAATCCGACCTCGCCCTGACGCGGCTCGTCGCCGCGGGGCAAATTGGATTTTTTGCGATGGCCGATGGGCGTGCGCGGCGCATGACCGTCAGCGATAGTCGAATCAGCTTCTGGGACGCTTCCACGCCCAATACATTTCACGAAATGGAGACGTCAACGGTGCCACGTGCGGTGATCGACGCGCTGAGCCGGTCCGGCGTTAACACCGCTTCGATCGACTGGGGCGTCACGCTGCCCGGCAAACTGCGTCAGCAGCTCGATTCGCTGATGCGTGACAATTCCGGCGGATCGCTCGTCATTGGACTCGATGGCGAATTGAGGCTGGAGGCGTCATGAATTCGCGAATCGTCGCGGTGGCGCTGCTGCTTGTCGCAGCTATGCCTGCCTCCGCCAAAGAAAGAAACCTGGATCGCTGGTTCGACCAGGAACTGGTGCCGTTCGTCTCGACGCAGCTCGTCGAACATCCGCGCTTCAAAGGCGAGACGGTCATGTTCGTTGTGCTCGAAGACAAAGCGCCGGCGTCCGTGAGCAATGCACTGGCGCTGTCGCTACGCGACCGCCTGCTCGACGCTGCACTCAATACGGCCGGCGTTTCGATCGGTTGGCGTCAGGGTGGCACCCCGCCGGCTCGCGGCACTCAACCCGTCGACTGCACCCACGATGACGTCCATTACTACATCGGCATCGAGGTGTCGCAGCGTATCGACGGCAGCTACGGCATCGGTGTGCGCGCGCTCGATCTCGAAGATCGCAACTGGGTTACGGGCTTCGGCATGAAATGGCAGGGGCAACTCAGCACGGTTCAGCGCCAGGCGATGCGTCAGAACCAGGCAGACCAAACATTTCGCGGCGCGCGTGACGTGCCGTTCGAGGCAGATCAGGCGGATTTGCTCGCCGCACACCTGGCGCACGAACTGTCCTGCGCTTTGCTCCGTGAAACCAGTGGCAGCTATGTCGTGGCAACAGAACATGACGAAGACCTAGACAACAGCCTTGATGCGACGGTTGAGCTCGTCGGCAATAACCTCGCCAGTCATGACGCACTGGAACTCACGGGGGACGACGACCGGATCAACGCACAACTCAGTGGCAAGGCTCACCGCATCGATGATGCGCTGTTCCAGTACTGGCTGACAGTAACGCCGACAGACCCGGCGGACGAGCTGTCCACGCTCAGCACGAGCGCCTACGTGCTGTTGCCGGGCTACCGGCTTGCCGAAGAATCGGCAACGGAACATCACGTGCCACCCGAACTTCCACCTGCGGAAATGAAGCCACGGCCGTCGAGCACGTTTGCGCGCGCTTCGATAACGATCCCGAACGCAGGTCACGATGCCTTGCTCGGGCCACTGCGCATCCTGGAGTCAGACAGTTCGGCGGCCTGTGATAATTTTGGTGCAGCCGCGCTACAGCGCACGACCTATAACAGCGGTCGGCGATCGTGCTCGTTGCTGTCGGCGGATACACGCAGTGACGCGATCATCTTTGTCCTTCAACACCAGGCCAATTACGGCCTCGTGCGCCTCGGCGGGCCGGCCTGCCGCGATCGCGTGTCGCCACACGTCGTCACCCGAGGTCAGCCAATGCGATACCCGATACCATTCGCGTCGATCGGCAATAGCCGTACCCGGGAAGCGCTCGAATGGCTGGTCTCTCCCGGCGTCGACACGTACTACGCGTTCGCGGTAAGCGATACCCGGGCAGCGCGCCAGTTCGCCAATCACTTCGACGGTCTACCGATGCGTTGCAGCGGCAGTCTTCGACCGGGGCTCAAGAATAATGCCTTGCATCGCTGGCTCGAGGAGTTCGCGATGTTGGCCGCGCGTCACGCCAGGCACGTCGAGTGGCGCGCGTTAGAAGTAAAGGACGTGCTGTGAGGACAGAACGATGATGCGTTTACTGGGTGTACTTGTGGGATCCGCCCTGGCCATCGCCGCGCTCGTCGTGTTCATCGGTATTCCCGAGTTCACGGCCGAGACCAGTGTTGCCGACAACACTGTCATTACCTTGCCAATGCGCTCGGGACCCGCCGAGCCGGTTGAGCCCGGCGCAGTGGTTGAATCGGAAGTCGCAGCGGCGGACGCTGAGGGCCTCGTTGAGGCGACGGCGGCACCGTTTCCTGCGTCCGTCGAACAAGATCTCGAACCATTGCAAGAAATTCCTGCCGAGCCCGACATCGCGGTGGCAGAGCCGCCGCAGCCTTTGCAGGATCCGCAACAGTGGTACGCATTCTGGAGTCCATTCCGCAGCGAGATTGCCGCGTCCGGATTTGTCGACCAGTTGCAGCGAGTTACCGGACTCGACTACCGCGTCGTGAAAGTGAAGGCCGGCGTTTACGAGGTTGCTTTCGCCTATGCGACTGATGACGAGATTACGCTGAACCTGTCGCAAATCTCGGCTGCAACCGGCCTCAAGCTCCCGGAAGGCTGACATGAAACCAGGGCGCCACAACTGGATGACGGGTATCGTGTTGACGCTGCTCGGGTCGCTCGCTCTCAGTGCAACCGGCGTCGACTCGGATCTCGATGGTGCCTGGCAAAACTACGCTGCCACACGGACACACCTCGAGCCTGCGTATCGATTTCCGCACTCAACCTGCTTTGGCACGGCTGCGCTGCAGCATGACTTGCCCGAGACCTTGCTGCTGGCCGTCGCGCGTGGCGAAAGTGACTTCGAGACGACAGCCCGGTCACGCGCCAATGCGCACGGCGTGATGCAAATCCTCTGGCCCGATACCGCGAAGCACCTCGGTATCCATCGCCTGAGCGAACTCTATGACCCTTGTACCAACATCGACGCCGGCGCTCGTTATCTCAAGGAACTGCTGGCGCGCTACAAGGGCAACCTGCATCTGACGCTCGCGGCCTATAACTACGGCCCGCGGCGCATCCCGGTGGGCGGCGGCCCTATCCCGACCGGCGCAAACTGGTACTCGGGATACATATTTCGGCATTTGAATTACGTGCTGGGTGGCGACAGCCCGACGAAGCCCACGGGCGATGCCCTCTACTCGGACCTGGGTCAATCGACGCTGGTCACGTTCGGCGAGCCATACCGAGCCGCCGCGTTCGTGCAAAGCCTCGAACTTCAGGCACCCAACCTGAACCTTGACTGGTTTCGTCGCGGTACTGGCGAGTTCGAGGTCGTCATGACCTACGCGGATCGGCAGGAATTCGACAGCAGCGCCAGCCTGTTGCGAAAGGCGGGGTTCCGCGTCGACTAAAAAGTGCGGTTCGACCCTACTTCTTGGTCCGGCTCTCCAGGACCAGGTAGATTGCAGCACCGATACCGCCCGTACCGAAGAACATCGCCATGACGATGATCTGGTACTTCACGGCAATCAACGGCGATACGCCGGAGAGAATCTGCCCCGTCATCATGCCGGGCAGTGAAACAAGACCAACCGCGAACAGCATGTTTATGATCGGTATCAGTGACGTCCTGAAAGCGACGTGACGCGCCTCCAGCATGGGCTCATCACGCGCGACTTCCGATTGATAGCGTTCCGCGGCGAGGCTTACCGCGTTCATTGCACCGGTAACGACCATGCCACCAAGCGGTACGACATAGCGCGGGCTGAACCACGGTTCGACACCGATGACCACCTGCGTCACAAGTGCCAGAATCAGGATGCTCGTAATCGCGATCGCGACGAGCGCGTTCGGCCACGACTGTCGCTTGGTTGCGCCAAGCGGTCGCACCGCGATCCAGCTTGCCGCAATGATCATGATCGACAGGACGCCGAGGATGACCCAGAAGTTGTCGCTCTTGAATATGTAAATGAGCACATAGCCAATGAGCAGCAACTGCACAAGCATGCGCAACATTGCGTAAACCGCTGTTCCTGTGCCCGCTTGCCAGCGCCACATGATGACGAGCACGACCAGCGCAGGCAGAAACGCGAACAACAGCCCCTGCGTGGATACTTCGAGGATGCCACCATTCACGAGCTTAGCGTCCGTGCAATCCGGTCAGCATGCGGGCTTTCCCATTTCATCAGGCAGTACTGCTTCGATGCGTTGCATGACATCGAGACGGTGTACGAGATCGTGGATGTAATCCAGTTCGTCCGTCTCGAGTACCAGTACGTCGCTCATTTCGTAAGACTCGATCCATACATCGTAAAGGCGTTCGAGACGTTTCAGGTAAGACAGCGGCACGTCGCGTTCCATCGCCCTGCCACGGAGCCGAATTCGCTGTCGCAACGTTCGCATCGAGCAGCGCAGGTAGATCATCAGATCAGGTGGTTGAATCGCATCGAGAATAGCGCCGTAGAAACTCTGGTAAGTTTGCCAATCGCGCTTCGAGATCTTGCGCATCTGGTGCAGCGCCGTCGCGAAGATCTCCGCGTCTTCGAATATCGTTCGGTCGAGTGCCACAACACCCGGCTGCCTGTCGAGTTCCTGGTGCAACTGGAATTTATTGGCGAGAAAGTAGAGTTGTGACTGAAATGCCCAGCCCTTCATGTCCTTATAGAAATCGGCGAGGTACGGGTTTTCGTCATTGGGCTCGTAAAACGGCATGACGCCGTAAGTACGTGCCAGAAAATCGACAAGTGTCGACTTGCCCGAACCCATGTTCCCGGCGATGGCGATGGAGCGTCTCATAGCGGGCTACCTTACCGCATTCCCGTCTGGCGTCCACGTACAAGATCACCTATGCTGCGCGCATTATCGCAGACGAGAATCAAGCGTGAATCAGCCGCCAGTACTGATCAGCGAAGACGGCATCCAGACGCGTGTCAACGAATTGGCGACGCAGATTTCCGCTGATTACCAGGACAAAGGCGACATCGTATTGATCGGCGTCCTCAAGGGCGCGTTCATTTTCCTGGCCGATTTGACGCGTCGCATGACGATTCCGCGAACTATCGAGTTCATTGCTGTCTCGAGTTACGCAACGGGGAGCAAGTCTTCCGGCGCGGTGCGACTTGTCATGGATGTCCGCGGCAACATTGAAAACCGACACGTGCTCATCGTGGAAGATATTGTCGATACGGGGCACACACTCAAATACCTCATCGGCATTCTTGAATCCCATCGGCCCGCATCGATCCGCACCTGCGCACTGCTACGCAAAGCGGAAAGCGCCGAGGTAGACGTGCCAATTGACTACGTCGGCTTCGACATCGGCGAGGAGTGGGTCGTCGGCTACGGCCTCGACTTTGCCGAGCATGATCGGACCTTGCCCTACATCGGTATCGTCACTCCCAACGACTAGCGCACACGCAGCGCATCAAGGACGCCTCACCCTAGCCATGATCCGCGCAGTCGTCGGTTTCGGCCTCGATGGTCGAGTGGCCGATGCCGTAGGCATCCCTGAGTATGGCCTTGACGTCGCGAATCACGGCCGTTGGATTGTCGACGGAGGACCTGAGCCTGACGTGCATCGTCAACATAAGGTCCTGCGGCGTCAGCCCCCAGACATGGACATGGTGAATGCTCTCGACCATCGGTAGTTTGGCCGTGATTTTGCCCTGCATTTCCTCCCGATCGAGCCAGGCCGGGGCGCCTTCGAGCAACACGTGTCCGCTTTGCCGGACGAGCGCCCAGGCACTCTTCAGGATCAGGAACGCCACGGCAATCGACAATATGGGATCGATTGCCATCCACCCCGAGTAGATGATGACAATCGCGGCAACGATTGCCGCGACCGAACCGAGCAGGTCGCCGGCAACGTGCAATGCGGCACCGCGGATGTTCAGATTGTCCTTATCACCGCCGTGCAGCACGGCGAACGCGATGATATTCACGACGAGTCCGGCTACCGCCACGATCAGCATCGTCTGGCCCATCACTTCGGTTGGTGACAGGAAGCGGCGAACTGCCTCGATCAGGATCCAGCCGACGATGAGTAGCAGGCTCAGACCGTTGACGAATGCGGCGAGAATCTGAAAGCGCTGATAGCCAAACGTCCGCCTGCCGTCGGCGGGCCGCTTGCTGACATGAAAGGCGACGGCCGCCAGCGCCAATGCCATCGTATCGGTCAACATATGGCCTGCGTCGGCAAGCAAAGCGAGCGACCCGGCGAGAATGCCGCCGATGACTTCGACCACCATGAAAGTGCCGGTCAGGATCAGCGCGATGACAACGCGCCGCATGTTGCTGCTGGTGTGGTTGCCCGTCACGAGCCCTCTTTTCCGACAAATCGAAATTGCAGAGTCATGCTTGCCCTTCGTTGTAGGGTGCGAATGTAGCAGAGCATAATCGAAGAATCAGCCAGAGGACTCGCCGCAAGAGATTGCCGCTGCCCTCAAGGCCTGGAGATGCGTTTTATGAAACCCGACACGCGAGATGGTGCCGACAAAAAAAGGCGGTTCCTTTCGAAACCGCCTTCGCTACCTACGTATTGTACGTGGTACCTGGCCCCCTGAACCCCCGCCAAGCCGTACCTGAAGGTGTCTTGCTGTTTGTCACGTCGAGTCTGTGTTGCTGAAACACGACGCTTTGGTGGCACGAAGTTCGCAGAAATACCGCATCATGTCAATCCTTTAGACCCCCTCTATACCGAGATCAAGCACTTGTGGTGGTTTCGTTGCAGATTTGCAACAAGATTGCGATCCGCCTCCGGGAGCAAACACGATTACAATGCAACGCTCTTCCGGCCGCCACTTCTGTATGGGTGTGAGAAACGTGAATCAGCACTTCAAATTGCTCATTGCATTCAGCAGCTTGTGGACGATACCTGCAATTGCGGACACAGCGCTCCACAATGTCGTCGGTTATACGCCGACCAATGACGGCATCGTCAAGTTCAGCGTGCTCGTGTTCAACGATACGGGTCGCGTCGTGTCCGCAGGCGGTGAGCGCCTGCTCGACGCCATTCCGGCGCACAGTCGTATCGATGGTGGCGGTAGTTTCGTGCTCCCCGGGCTCACTGACGCGCACGCGCATTTGTACAACCAGGGCTTACTGGCAATCAGCCTTGACCTAACCGGCGTGCCGAGTCTCGATGCGGCCGTACAGCGTATCGATGAGTACGCAAGCGAGCGCCGCGCCGGCTGGGTACTGGGCCGCGGCTGGAACCAGGTTCTGTGGCCAACCCGGGAGTTCCCGACCGCGGCGGACATTGACGCTGTCGTCACGGAGCGGCCGGTCTGGTTGCGCCGTATCGACGGTCATGCGGGCTGGGCGAACAGCACAGCGTTGCAGATCGCGGGCGTCGACGACAAGACGCCGGATCCCGTGGGCGGCAAGATCATTCGCGACACGAACGGCCACGCCACCGGCGTTCTGGTCGACAGGGCAATGGCACTGGTGCAGAAGCATGTCCCCGCGGCCGACAGGACCGACATTCGGCAAGCCTACCTGCTCGCGATCGAGTCGCTACTCGAACTTGGCCTGACGGGCGTGCATGACGCCGGCATCAACAAGACCGAGGCGGAAGTCTACCTGTCGATGGCCGACAATGATGAACTCGACATGCGCATTTACGCGATGTTGAGCGGTGCCGGAGCCAATCTCGCGGCGTTCGACGTGCCCATCAGACACTACGGCGACGACAAGCTCGATATCGCCGCGGTGAAGCTCTATGCGGACGGCGCGTTGGGCAGTCGCGGTGCGGCAATGCTGGAACCCTACGACGACGACGACGAAAATCGTGGCCTGCCCTTCTGGACGCAGGAGCAACTGGACGGTTTCGTGCAAATCGCGAACGCGAAAGGCTTCCAGGTCGGCATACACGCCATCGGTGACCTCGGTAACCGCATGGCACTCGACGCATTCGAGCGCGCCCAGGATGGCAGGCCGTCACCACTCAGAAACCGGATTGAACATGCGCAGATCATCACGCTGGACGACATCCCGAGATTCGCCGAACTCGGCGTCATCGCGTCGATGCAACCGACGCATGCCACCAGCGACATGAACATGGCGGAAGACCGCATCGGCACGCAAAGAATCAAAGGCGGTTACGCGTGGCGGCGCCTGCTCGACTCCGGCGCGATGATCGCCAGCGGCTCGGACTTCCCGGTCGAACTGCCCAATCCGTTCCACGGTTTGCATGCCGCAGTTACCCGCCAGGACCGCAGCGACCTGCCCGAGGACGGCTGGTACCGGAACCAGGCGATGACGCGAGCCGAGGCGCTTTACTCGTTCACACTCGCGGCCGCCTACGCCGCGCACCAGGAGGAGCGCCTCGGCAGCCTCGAGCCCGGCAAGTGGGCCGACTTCATTCTCCTGGATCGGGACTTCTTTACGATTCCCGTGTCCGATATCGACGATATTCAGGTACGACAGACCTGGGTCGGCGGTAAACTCGTTTACGACGCAGCCGCGACGGAGTAAGTCATGATTGTCGAGCAGGTCTGGACGGACAATGCATACCGCAATTTCAATTACCTGATCGCCTGCCCGGAGACCGGCGAAGCGCTTGCGATCGATCCGCTCGATTTCAGGAAATGCCTCGCCGTCGCAACAGCGCGCGGCTGGACGGTCAAGCAGATACTCAACACCCATGAACACGGCGATCATACCGGCGGTAATAAAGGCATGGTCGCCGCGACTGGTGCGAATATTATTGCGCACGAGAACGCGAAAGGCCGTATTCCGAACCTCGACCGTGGTGTTGGCGCTGGCGACGTCATCAAAGTCGGTGCAACCGTCGATCTCGAATGCCTGGATACGCCCGGCCACACGATGAGCCACATCTGCCTGCTGTCGCACACGGATCAACCTGCATTGTTTAGCGGCGATACCCTGTTCAACGCGGGCGCGGGCAACTGCCACAACGGCGGGCATCCTGAGGAGTTGTACGAAACATTCAGCAGTCAACTCGAAGAATTGCGCGACGATACCTTGATCTATCCCGGCCACGATTACCTGATCAACAATCTGCGATTCACAATGGACCGCGAACCCGACAACGAAACCGCACTGCAGATGCTCGCGGACTACCAGAACCAGGATCCGGACGATGCCCTCGTTACGACGCTGGCGCAGGAACGGGAGGTGAATACCTTTTTCCGTCTCGGCAGCCCTGCCGTCATTGCCAGACTGCTGCAGGACTTTCCCGAAATCGGCGACAATCCGGACGCGCGGACGGTTTTCCTGAAGCTGCGCGAATTGCGTAACAATTGGTAGCCACACATGCAACAATGCCGCGATGACGGATGCCGCCAACATCCACCTGTTCGTGGGGTGGGTCGCAATGTTGTTCGGTGCTGCTTCGGGCGCCATTCTCGGCCTCTTCTTTGATCGTGACGGCTGGGCCGGCGGCTACGGCGCATTTCGCAGGCGTATGCTGCGACTCGGTCACATTTCCTTTTTCGGCATCGGCTTCCTGAATTTTCTTTTCGGTCTGACGTTGACTGTGGTCACACTTCCGCCGATGCATATTCGGATTGCGTCCCTCGGATTTCTCATCGCGGTTGTCGCAATGCCCTTGTGCTGTTTTCTCACGGCCTGGAAGAAGTCGCTGCGACACCTGTTTCCCATTCCGGTGCTGGCCGTACTCGCCGGCGTTCTCCCGATATTGCTTGGCTGGCCGCTAGCATGAAACTCGGCCTGATCGCGTTGAGCGGTCTACGGGCGCACAATGAAGAACTCACGCGGCTCGGGCTGACGTTGCCGGGCTTTATCGAACGCAACAAGACGATCGCTTCGCTACCCAGTCTCGGCCTGCTCACGCTTGCCGGCCTGACGGAAGACGGTGTCGAGCTCGACTACCGGGAAGTCGAAGACCTGGATCAGCTGGACGGTCTGCCAGGCGACTACGATGCCGTGGCAATCTCGTCATTCTCAGCGCAGATCAAGGAGGCGTACGCGCTGGCGGATCGATTTCGCGAGGCCGGTGTTATTGTCCTTCTGGGCGGGCTGCACGTCACGGCACGGCCGGAAGAAGCCTTGCTACATGCTGACAGCATTGTCATTGGAGAGGGTGAACCCGTGTGGCCGCAGGTCATTCGAGATCTCCGCCGCCGGCAACTGCAGCGCAGCTATGACTCACGGGGTACGCCTTTCAACCTGGGCAGCGCGCCCATGCCACGATTCGAGTTGCTCGATCCGGAGCGCTACAACAGGCTCACGGTACAGACACAACGCGGCTGCCCTTTCGATTGCGAGTTCTGTGCGGCATCGATTCGTCTGTCGCCGATCTATCGCGTCAAACCTGTCGAGAAAGTGATTGCGGAGATTCGTCGCATCAAGGAGCTATGGCCCAAACCCTTCATCGAATTCGCCGATGACAATTCATTCGTCAACAAGAAACGTGCGAAGGAACTGTTGCGTGCGCTTGTTCCCGAAAAGGTCCGCTGGTTTACGGAATCGGATATCTCGATCGCGCGCGATCCCGACCTCATCGCTCTGATGCGTGACAGCGGTTGTGCACAGGTGTTGATAGGACTCGAGAGCACGACATCGGACGGGCTTCACGGCATCGAACAGAAATCCGACTGGAAGGCGAAGCAACTCGATTCTTACATGAGCGCCATCGACAAAATTCAGCGGCACGGTATCAGCGTTAACGGTTGCTTTGTACTCGGCCTCGACGGCACGGGACCGGAGAGCTTCGAACAAATTCGCGATTTCGTACGCGAGAGCGGTTTGCACGAAGTACAAATCACCATTCAGACCGCATTCCCGGGTACACCGCTCTACGATCGATTGCAGCGCGAGGACCGCTTGCTCGACGCAACGGCGTGGGAGCTTTGCACGCTTTTCGACGTCAATTTTCGACCGGACGGCATGAGCGTCGCCGAACTAGAAAAACACTTTGTATGGCTGGCAAGGGAACTGTACAGCGTGGAAGCAACCAAGGCTCGACGCAGAGCCTTTTTCAGAAAGTTGCATAAACACAAGAGAAGTGAACGTTTGCACGCAGGGGTTGCATTATGAAACAAGAATGGCTGAAACCGTTTTACCTGTTGTCGGCACTATATGACGGCGTACTTGGAATCGCTTTCCTCTTCGCAGCTGGCAAGGTCTTTGCGATGTACGGCGTCGAACCGCCCAACCACATGGCGTACGTGCAGTTTCCGGCAATGTTACTGATCCTGTTTGCGATCATGTTCTATCAAATCGCCATGGATCCCGTGAGGAACCGCGACCTGATCCTTTACGGCTGCGGTCTGAAAGTCGCGTACTGTTCGCTGGCCTTCTGGTACATGTTCACGACGGGTATTCCGTCAATGTGGATACCCTTTGCCTATGCGGACCTCGTGTTCCTCGCGCTATTCATTCTCAGTTGGAGAAGTCTCGGCGGCCGCCCACAGCCAATGTAACGCGGCGTAAAGACGCACCTGGGCGGCAAGCTGACTGCGCCAGCGGGCGCCATCACCATCGAAGTACGCGTCGAGCAATAACTGCGCTTGCTGACTCGATAGTTCGTGATGGGAGACGACTGTGGCAAGATCGAAAAACGGATCGTTGTCACAGGCGTACTCCCAGTCGAGAAAGCGCACGCCGGGTGTCGAGATAATGTTGCTCACTACGAGATCGTTGTGGCAGCAGCAGAGGGGTTGCGGCAGTCTCAATTGTTCGATGATCTCGACGCACACCCGGGCCTTAACCGCATCTGCGTCGCCGAGCTTGTCGACGTATTGGTGTGCGGCGGCCCTGGCGTCGAAATAGCGGCCCGTGAGGGGCAGCGCGTGCAATTGCCGTAGCGCCCGGGCCAATTGCACCAGCTTGTTCTCGTCGTTGAGATCTGCGCGCGTCCAGACCGTGCCGTCAACGTACTCGGTCAGGTAGACGGTCTCGTCCACGTATAGCACACGATTGGCCAGATCATGGTCTGCCGCGATGCCTTGTATGCGGGCTTCTTCAGGTCGAGCGTTGTACGGCGCCGAACGGACTGTCTCGTCCACCTTCAACACACCTCGGCGTCCGGCAGACTCGACCAGGTGGGTACGATTCGTAAGTCCGCCGCCGAGTTCGTGGACTTCAGCATCTTCCCAGTCGGGAATCCTGCCCAGAACATCCTCGGGAGACAGCACGGCATTCATGCCTGCTGTTGTCGCCAGGAGCGGCGCCAGGCGACGATGCCGAAGGGAATCATCGCAACGAAAACGACGTAAAGTAGTGACGTCAGTTGCAGGTCTCGTAACCAGTAGATAACGATCGATGCGGCGTCAATAACGAGCCAGTAGTACCAGTTTTCGAAAACCTTGCGCGCCACGAGGAACGTCGCCCAGATCGCGCTCCAGGTCGTTAGTGAGTCGATGTACGGGAATGCAGCGTCGGTGTAAAGCGTGAGCAGGTAACCGTTGGCCGCGCTGATACAAATGACAACGCCGATCGCTGCTGCATGTACGGCAAGCGACCACACGACCACAGGCAGTTCCCCAGAGCCCGTCCTGCCGTAGTACCAGGTATGCCAGCCATAAATTGCCATCGCGAAATAAAACAGGTTGAGCACGGACTCCATGTACAGCTTCGCGTCGACGAACAAATAGACATAAATAGCCGTGTAGACACCCGCACACAGCCAGCACCAGATATTCTGACGAATAGCGAGCAGCAAGTAGGCAATTCCGAGAGCGACCGCCATGGCCTCGAGCGGCGATGTCGTTCTGGCCTGTTCGCCGACTATGGATAGCAGGTCCTGCATTTCAATTAGAAATGCATGTCGAATGTTATGCCGATGTGCCGCGGGTCGCCGAGGCGCTTGTATAGGGTATCCGGAAAATTCGGCGGCTCGTTGCCGAAGTAAAAACCCCGCACCGCGTATTCGCGATCGAAAAGATTACGTCCCCAGATCTGCACCGACCAGCGCTCCGCTTCGAAGCCGACGCGTGCATTCAAAAGTTCATAGGATTGCGATGTCTGATCGTGGCTGACGTCGAAATAGAACGCGTCGCGCGCCGTCATATCGATACGCGCGAAAAAGCCCGCAGGATGCCGGTAGCTGGCACCTGCCGCCAGCGTGTAGTCGGGAGCGTGCGCCTGCGCGCGACCACTCAGGTCGACCTGCGGCGTGACGAATTCGTCGAAAGTCGCATCGAGCAGGCCGAGACTTGCGTAGAACTCCAGCGTCTCGGTCGCGTACCAATGAAGTTCCGCTTCGAGCCCCAGCGTTTCCCCGGTTGCGGCGTTATCGGTGAAGAAAACGAACGATGCCGGATCTCCCGGAACCAACTGAAACGACGTTCGAACCTGCTGGTCGTCACGACGACTGTAAAAAACGGACGCATTCAGGGCAACTGAGTCGTTCAGCAAGGTCGATTTCAGGCCGGCTTCGAGGTTCCACATGTCTTCAGCCCCAAACTCCCGGCGGTCGGGCGGGACGATACCCAGATTGAAACCACCGGCTTTGTAGCCCTTGGACAGGCGTGCGAAGCTCGTTACTGACCGGGAGTGATCGTGGCTCAGGGTCAGTTCGCCGCCGGTCATGGTTTCCGATGGCGCGGCCTGCAAGCCCGACGTATCGAGATAGTCCGTCGACCGGCGCTCCAGACGCAATCCGAAGCTGAGGCGCGTCGCGTCGCCGAACTCTCGCTCGAGTTCACTGAATACAGCGATATTGCTCGCCTCGTAGCGACTGCCGAACGTATCGTCGAGGCTATCGGCAAAGTTGAAGCCTGGGTCGAAATAGTTACCGCGGTTGACGGTCAGCAATTCGTCCTCGAGGTCCAGCCAATAAAGCCCGACCAGCCAGTCAGTGGTGCCGGCGAAAATCCGGCCCGACTCGCTCGATGCCAGTCTTAGCTCCTGGCTCAGCGTACGGCGACTGCGCTCGCTCAGAGAAACGAAGTCATAGGTCACCGGTGCCCAGCTGTCATCGTTACCCCAGTCGGCGTCGTAGTTGAAATCGATATCGGAGTCCGCCGCTGCCGTAATCGACGTCAATGTTGCGAAGCGCATCCCCGTCCACTCAACTTTCAGGGAACCACCGGCGCTTTCCTGGGCGTCCTTGCCGGGCTTGTCCGACAACATTGTGTAACTGTTGTCGATCGCAAATGCGTCGTAGCCATTGTTTACATCGGAATACAGCACCGCCAGATCGATGGCCAGTTGATCGCTCGGCAACCAGCTCACTCTGCCACGCAACATGTTTTCATCCCGTCCATTCGTGTCCTTGCGGACGAGATAAGTGTTATCGCGAAAGCCATTACTCTTGTAGTGTTGTGCGCTGACGCGAAACGCCAGATCATCGCGCCCGGCAAGCGGACCGCCGAAAGCGACCCCGCCCGCGAGCGTGTCATCGTCGCCGGCCGTAACCTGCACTCGCGCATCCCATACGTCCGTTGGCTGCATGCTGCGGATGTTGATGAGGCCAGCCAGGGCATTAGCGCCATAACGAGTGCCCTGCGGACCGCGCAATACCTCGACCTGGCGCACGTCAAAAAGCGTTGCGATGGTGCCGATGCCACTGAAGTCGATGTCGTCGATCAGGAACCCCACCGATGGATTTGGCGCGCCCTGATATTGCTCGAGTTCACCCACGCCGCGGATCTGCAAATACCGTGCACGATGGCCATCACCGGACCAATTCAGGTTGGGCACGACATTGATGAGTTCTTCGAAGTGTTGTACGGCCAACCTCTCCACATCCGCGGCGCCGAGAACCGTAACGCTGGCTGGTATCTCGTTGGCTGGCCGCTCACGAAAATCGGCGGTCACGATAATTTCATCGATCGCGTCTGCGCCCGCAACCGCGAGGAACGGGAAAAACGAAACCATTGAAAGGGCGATTGCATATCGCCAATGGTGTGAGTGTTTCATGATTCCTCCCTACGCCGGCATTACCCGGGTCAGGTTCTAAGGGTTCCCGTTATGAGTCTCAGGTCCGCAGACCGCCCCTGTGATGTCGCGATTATATCAGTGCTGGAGTCGTGTGATGAGGCTCGATGTGTCCCAGCGGTTGCCGCCGAGTTCCTGCACTTCGGCGTAGAATCGATCGACGAGTTCGGTGAGTTCGAGAATCGCGCCGTTTGCTTGCGCTTCCTCGAGCGCAATGCCCAGATCCTTGCGCATCCAGTCGACGGCAAAACCGAATTCAAATTCACCATCGACCATCGTTCGCCAGCGATTCTCCATCTGCCATGACTGGGCAGCGCCCCTCGAAATCGCACTGATCACTTTTTCCGGGTCCAGCCCGGCCTGCATTGCGAAATGCAGGCCCTCGGACAAGCCCTGTACGACGCCGGCAATACAAATTTGATTAACCATTTTCGCGAGCTGCCCGGCGCCCGAGGAACCGATCAGCGTGATCGCTTTCGCATAGCATTCCATCACGGACATGGCGCGCTCGAAGATCTCCTCGTCCCCGCCGACCATGATGGTCAAACGGCCGTTCTCGGCGCCCGCCTGGCCGCCCGACAGTGGCGCATCGAGAAAACCGACTCCCTGGCTCAATGCCGTCGCGTGCAGTTCGCGTGCAAGCGTCGCCGACGCCGTCGTGTGATCGACAAGGATGCTGCCCGCACCCATCGTCGACAATGCGCCGTCGGGACCCGTCGTCACGTCCCGTACATCGTCGTCGTTACCGACACAGCAAAATACGATTTCTGCACCATGAGCGGCGCCCGCCGGCGTTTCCGCCAGGGTCCCACCGTGTTGCTCACACCATTGCTGCGCTTTGGACGTCGTGCGGTTGTACACGACGACAGTATGTTCACGGGCCGCGAGATAAGCGGCCATGGGGTAGCCCATGACGCCAAGGCCGATAAATGCCGCCTTCATGAGCTCTTCTTGCGGGGATCGAGGCCGATCGAGCGGGCGATGATTTCACGCATGATCTCGGAGGTACCGGCGTAAATACGCGAGATTCTCGCGTTCGCATACATGCGCGAGATCTTGTATTCGTCCATGTACCCGGCGCCACCGTGCAACTGCAGGCACTCATCCGTCACGCGACATTCTAGTTCGCTCGTGAACAGTTTCGCTTTGGCTGCGTCGTCCGCACTCAGCTTGCCATCGTTGTGCTGCAACACGCACTGATCGACAAACGCTTGTGCGATATCAATCTCGGTTCGCATATCGGCCATCTTGAAGCGCGTGTTCTGGAATGCGGCGATTGGCTGTCCGAACGCCTTGCGATCGTTAACGTACTCCAGCGTGACCTGGAACGCCGCTTCTGAATTGGCAACGAAGCCGGCGGCGGCGAGCAGTCGCTCCTCCACGAGGCCGTGCATCAGGTGATAAAAACCACGATGAGGATCGCCGAGCAGGTTTTCCTTCGGCACTTTGACGTTATTAAAGAACATCTCGGACGTATCCTGACTTTTCAGGCCTATCTTTTTCATATTGCGGCCGCGCTCGAAACCCTCCATGCCGCGTTCGACGACGAACAGGCTGATCCCGCGCTTGCTCTCCGGGTCCGTGCGCGCTGCGACGATGACGAGATCCGCGAGGATGCCGTTCGAAATATAGGTCTTCGAGCCGTTGAGCAGGTAATGGTCGCCCTTGTCTTCGGCGCGTGCACGTATACCGGCCAGATCACTGCCGGTCCCGGGCTCGGTCATTGCAATGGCGAGTATGTGCTCGCCCGTCACGCACTTGGGTAACCAGCGCTGCTTTTGCTCCTCGGTGCCGAACGTATCGATATAAGGAGCGACCAGTCGGCTGTGCAGCCAGAGGAAAAAGCCGACGTCGCCGTGCATCGTAAGCTCTTCCATCACGATCTGTTCATAGCGAAAATCGCTGACGCCGGCGCCACCATATTTCTCGTCGGCCCACATGAGCAGCAACCCCTGCTCGCCGGCCTTCAGATACGCCTCGCGATCTACAATGCCCTGCTCGTGCCAGCGCTCGGAATTCGGCTGCACTTCGTTAATCATGAAACTCCGCACCGAATCGCGGAACATCTCATGTTCTTCGTCAAATATGGTCCTGTCCATCTGCCTGATGCTTTATTTGCCCTTGAATTGCGGGTCGCGTTTCTCGAAAAATGCCTGCACTCCTTCGAGGTTATCGGCGCAGCCTACAAGCGATTGCTGTAGTTCCGCTTCCGCGTCGAAGGAACTCGCCCAGTCGTGGTCCATCGCGTGTCGCATGACCTTTTTGGTCGCCGCAATCGATAACGGCGCCCGCGTTGCCAATCGCTGCGCCCACTCGAGTGCTGCGTTTTGCAGGTCCCCGTCCGGCACAGTCTTGTTCGCGAGGCCAAGCTCGACGCAGCGAGCGGCGTCGACGCGATCGGACTCTATGCTCAGCTGAAACGCACGGCGATAGCCCAGCTGTCGCACGAGCAACCAGTTGAGTCCGCCATCCGGTACCAGTGATATGGTCGTGAATGGCGACAGCAGGAATGCGCTGTCCGCCATGATCATCAGATCGCAGGTCAGCGCAAGCGAAAGTCCGATGCCTGCCGCCGATCCGGGAACCGCAGCGATCACGGCTTTCGGCATCGTCGCGACTGCTGACATCACCGGCCGGTATTCATATTGCAATTTGCCGAACACGCGGCGCCCCTCGAAGCCGCTCTTGAGGTCGGCGCCCGCACTGAAGCAACGGCCTTCGCCAGTCAATACGACAACACGAATGCCATCGTCGTGATGTGCCTTTTCGAGGGCGTCGAGGAGATCGAAGCTCAACTGCGATGTGAACGAGTTCATATCGTCGGGGCGGTTGAGAGTAATCACAACAACGCCGTCGTGCTGTTCGTATTTGACGATATCGCTCATTGGTCTGTTCCCGGTTGCGACTACATATTGCGGCGGTACTCACCGCCCACCTGGTACAACGCGGCCGAAATCTGGCCCAGCGAGCTGCTCTTCACCGTTTCCATCAGCTCGGCGAAGATATTGTTGCGCTCTCGCGCGGTGCCCTGAAGTCTCGACAGCGCGTCGCCGCTTTCATCACCATGCGTGCACTGGAAGGCGCGCAAATACTTGATTTGGGCATTCCTTTCGTCTTCGCTCGAGCGAATGAGCTCGAGCTCGTGCACTTCATCCTCCTGACCTACTTTCGGCAGGAAAGTATTGACGCCAATCAGCGGCAGTGAGCCGTCGTGCTTCCTGCTTTCGTAATACAGACTCTCTTCCTGAATCTTGCCACGCTGATACATCGTGTCCATCGCGCCGAGCACACCGCCGCGCTCCGATATACGTTCGAACTCCTGGTAAACGGCTTCTTCGACGAGATCCGTCAATTCATCGATGATGAACGAGCCTTGCCACGGGTTCTCACAGAAATTCAGCCCGAGCTCGCGCGAAATGATCATCTGTATTGCCACGGCGCGCCGGACCGACTGTTCTGTCGGCGTCGTAATCGCTTCATCGAAAGCATTGGTGTGCAGGCTGTTGCAATTGTCGAACAGGGCGTACAACGCCTGCAGCGTCGTGCGGATGTCATTGAAGCTGATTTCCTGCGCATGCAGGCTGCGGCCCGATGTCTGTACGTGGTACTTCAGCATTTGTGACCGCGCGCCGGCACCATAGCGTTCGCGCATCGCGCGCGCCCAGATGCGACGTGCTACGCGACCGATCACCGGGTACTCGGGATCCATGCCATTAGAAAAGAAAAAACTCAGATTCGGCGCGAATGCATCGATGTCCATGCCGCGCGCGAGATAGTACTCGACGATCGTGAAGCCGTTTGCGAGCGTAAACGCGAGCTGGCTAATCGGGTTAGCACCTGCCTCGGCAATGTGATAGCCGCTGATCGACACGCTGTAGTAATTGCGCACATCACTATCGATGAAAAACTGCTGCACGTCGCCCATCATTTTCATCGCGAACTCGGTCGAGAAAATACAAGTGTTCTGCGCCTGGTCCTCCTTGAGGATATCGGCTTGTACGGTACCGCGAACCGTCGACAGGGTTTCCTGGCGGATGCGTGCATAGGTCTCGGTATCGACTACCTTGTCGCCGGACACGCCGAGCAGGCCGAGACCCAGCCCGTCATTGCCGGGCGGCAGCTCGCCCTCGTAATGCGGCCGCTCGTGACCTTTGAAATACTTGTCGACACGCTTTTTCGCTTTTTCCCACTCGCCGGTCTGACGCAGGTGCTTCTCGACCTGCTGGTCGATCGCCGCATTCATGAAAAACGCCAGCATCATCGGCGCGGGGCCGTTGATCGTCATCGATACCGATGTCGTGGGTGCGCAAAGATCGAACCCCGAGTAGAGCTTCTTCATATCGTCGACGGTCGCAATCGACACGCCCGAGTTGCCAACCTTACCGTAGATGTCAGGCCGCTCGTGTGGATCTTCGCCGTACAGCGTGACCGAGTCGAAAGCCGTAGACAGCCTTGAAGCTTCCTGCCCGAGCGACAGGTAATGAAAACGCCGATTCGTTCGTTCCGGCGTACCCTCGCCCGCAAACATGCGCGTTGGATCTTCGCCCAGGCGCCGGTAAGGATAGACGCCACCGGTGTAAGGGTAGGCGCCCGGCAGGTTTTCCCGCGACAGGAAACTCAGCAACTCGCCCCAGTCCCTGTAGTCGGGCGCCGCGATCTTCGGAATTTTCTGGTGGCTCAAAGATTCGCGGTAGTTGTTGCCGGTGATCTCCTTGCCGCGAACCGTATAACTGTAAGTGTCAGAGCGAACTCCTGCCTTGCGCTGTGGCCACTCGCGCAACAACCTGATCGAATCTGGTGTCAGCTCGGCAAGGGCCTCCTGGTAGCGTTGCCTCAATACGAGCAATGTGCGATCGCCGCCGTCTGTCAGCGCCTTGCTCTTGTAGATTTCCAGCTCACCCGGCAACGCCTCGTCATCGAGCGTTTTCAGCGTCTCGTACAAGTGTTGTACCCGGCTCGCGATCTCGGCCTGGGTATCGATGCGTGTACTGATATCGCGGCCTTGCTCGGCGATCTCCGCAAGGTAACGAATGCGGCTACCCGGGATGGTCGCGGTTGCACGCGGCTCCTTGATCGAGGTGTCGATGTCCGGCGACCACGCTGCCGCGTCGAGTCCTGCCTTTGCGGCGACCTGCTGGCACAACTGCACGAACATCCAGCTGATGCCGGGGTCGTTAAACTGGCTCGCGATGGTCGGGTACACCGGTACTTCCTCCGCAGCGGTGTCGAATGCGACGTGATTACGTTGCCACTGTTTGCGGATGTCGCGCAACGCGTCTTCGGCACCACGCTTGTCATACTTGTTGAGCACAATCAGGTCTGCGAAATCGAGCATGTCGATCTTTTCGAGCTGGCTCGCAGCGCCGTAGTCACTCGTCATGACATAGACGGAGAAGTTGACGAGATCCACGATTTCGCTGTCGCTTTGGCCAATGCCTGCAGTCTCGACAATGATCAGGTCGAAGCCGAGAGACTTGAGGAACAATATATGATCGCCCAGCATCTCGCTGGTGGCGAGGTGCTGCCGGCGTGTCGCGATCGATCGCATGTAAACGCGAGTCGATCGCAGTGAATTCATGCGAATACGATCGCCCAGCAAGGCGCCGCCGGTGCGTCGCCGTGTCGGGTCCACGGCGAGCACAGCAATGCGCATGTCCTGGAAACTGCCCAGGAAACGATTCAGAATTTCATCGGTTACGCTGCTTTTGCCGGCACCGCCAGTGCCGGTAATACCGATAACGGGAGTATTGCCAGCCTGAACCAGCCACTCCTTGCGTAATCGTGAGAGAGTATTTTCATCGAGCACCCCCTCCTCAATCGCCGAAATCGTGCCGGCGATATCGACCGCTGAGTCGCGATCAACATCGTCGGGCACGAAGGTCTCTCGTCTCGCGGTGACAGTGCGCGCGACCAGGTCGCGAATCATCGCTTCGAGGCCGAGTTCCATGCCATCGTGTGGGTGATAGATGCGCTCGACGCCATATTCCATCAACGCCTCAATCTCCTCCGGCGTGATGGTGCCGCCACCGCCGCCGAAGACCCGGATATGCCCTGCACCGAATTCCTTCAGGCGGTCTATCATGTAGCGGAAGAACTCGTTGTGCCCGCCCTGATAGGAGCTGACCGCGATGCCGTCAGCGTCCTCCTGGATGGCCGCACGCACAATATCGTCGACACTGCGATTGTGACCCAGATGAACAACCTCGACGCCCTGCGCCTGGATCAGGCGCCGCATGATATTGATCGCGGCATCGTGACCGTCGAACAATGACGCCGCGGTAACGAAGCGCAAGGGTGCTTCGACGGTCTTTCCCGAGACGCCGCGCAGATCGCTGGCTACCGTGCTCATGGGCTCGTATCCTCCGGGGGATTCACAGCAGAAAGTTCCGCCCGAAAGGCGAAATATCTTTGAAAATCAACTATTTCTGCTGTTGAAAAAATTCTAATGAAGATTAAAATAATGCACAAACGCGCAGAACACAAGTGCAGGTCTCATGCAATCCAGGAATCCCGGGGCCGAGAGCCCCATCGACACTCGTTTCCAGCTGAAACGCAACCGCATGCTCAAAGCGGCGGCCCATTGTTTCAATCTGAAAGGCTATAGCGGGACCTCTCTGAAAGACGTCGCCGATATGCTCGGACTCACCGACGCCGCATTGTATTACTACGTGCGCAATAAGGAAGAACTGGTGTACCTGTGTTACGTGCGGGCGGCCGAGGTCGGTCGTGAAGCGATGCAACGTGCGGTCGCCGAGGGCGACAACGGTCTCGACACGGTGCAGCGTTACCTGCGCTACCACATCGAAATTATGGTCGGCGATCGCGGACCGATCGCCATCATGAGCGAAATTCCGTCTCTCAATCCCGATCACCGCGAGGCGGTACTGGAATTTTCTCGTAGCCACAGTGCCGCATTCGAGGCGATTCTGAAAAAGGGAATGGAGGACGGTAGCATCGAAGTGTCCGATGTCAGGATGACGGGTAACGCGATCATGGGATCATTGAACTGGATCCCGAAGTGGTTTCATGGCGACCCCGCCATGGCCAGCAAAATTGTCGAAGAATTTCCGCGAATCCTGAGTAGTGGGCTCAGGACCGCCTAGCGATCGTTGACGACCGCAACGTAGGCCATGACCTCACGCTCGAGCCTCGAGAGTTTCGACAACGACAGATGCTCGGCGTCGATGGGCTCGATCTCGAGTACTCGCGTGATGTGGTCCAGGTGTTTTTGCATGCCTCTGAGGACCCCCGCGTAATAAGCATCGCCTGACATACCCGGACCACCGGCCCCCGTCACGATCGTCACAGGAGCAGACGAAACGGTAATCCGCGATCCGGTCGTTCCCTCCGTCACCGATTCGTAGTATTCCCGAACATGGCGCATACGCAGCACGATGTCAGCGTACTGACTGCAGAGGTTCAGATATGCCTCGTCCGAGCGTGCCAGATCTTCGTCGTCGAGCTGCCCAAGCACCTCGTCCCGGACGATCACGAATTCAGGCGACCCACGCTCCGCGGCCAGCCGATACCAGGCAGAAGCTATCACGAGATCTTCGTCAACCCACTGCCCTTCCGCGTACATCCAACCGAGCATGTATTGCGCGTACTTGTCGCCAATAGGTGCGAGTTCCTTTTGATAGATGAAGTGGGCTCGCTTGTATTCGCCGCGATCGTACAATTCTTCGGCCTTTGCCTGCACGCTCCGCGTCTTCGCATTGACAACGCCTGCACCCTGCGTGGAAGACTCCTGTGCAAACGCGCCGCACGCCGCAAGCAATGCGCCGAATACGACAAAAATTTTCAGTCTGATGCTCAAGTCACAGGGTCCCGCAAGAGTGCCATTATCACCGTATTCTGACTGCCGGGACAGCGTCGAAGTTCCGGCTAGATCAATCGTTTAGTCTTTAAATTCAGGCTCGCGCCCGGCCATGTTAGCCTGCGCTGCCTCCATCTGGTTCGGCGTGCCCAGGATGCCCATCTGCAAAGCAGCCTCCAGCGCCAGCGACGCATTGTCGTCGAGATACCGCGTCTCCGTAAACATCTTTTTCATTGCGCGAACAGCGTCAGGCGACTTCCCGGCAATCTGTCTCGCCGTGTCATGTGCTGCCGCGAGCGGATCGTCGTGAATAGCCGTCACCAGGCCGTATTCGAGCGCATCGCCAGCGTCAACCACACGCCCCGTGTACGCCAATTCCCTGAGCCGATCCTGTCGCAGGAGGTGCCCCGCCGTCACACTAATCGACATGTCGGGGATCAGTCCCCAGCGAATTTCCATGATCGACATTTTTGCGTCGGCCTTCGCGTATCGCAGGTCTGCGCCGAGGGCAATCTGTGCACCCGCGCCGAAAGCCACGCCCTGTATCGCGCAAATGACCGGTACCGGCAGTTCTCGCCATGCATACGCGGCCCGTTGAAAGCGATTGGCGGGTGATTCGCCCTGTGGCGCCATCGACCCCGCATCGATGCCTGCGCCCGGATCACTGAAAATACTGACGTCAATACCGGCGCAGAAATTGTCGCCGGCGCCGCGAAGGACGACGGCACGCACGGTCCGATTGTCCGCAACCTGTTGAGCAGCCTGCCCCAGTTCGTCGAACATCTGCATGTCGACCGCGTTGTGTTTGTCCGGGCGATTGAGTACGACCTCGGCAACGTGGCCGTCGATCGATATTTCCACACGGTTGCTCATCTTCCTCCCAAGAGACGTGCCGCCGCGGCAGCTATGTAGCCAGGGTGCACTTGCCGTTCCTGATAACGATGACGTCCCTGTCTTTGACGCTGCACTGGAACGACACGATATTGCCGTCCTGCCACATGTCGGTAGTAATCGTATCACCGGGAATTACAGGCGCCGAAAATCGTGCGTCGAACCCCGTAATCAGGGCGTAGTCGTAGTTACAGATCGTCTTCAGAATCGCGTGACACGCGACACCATACGTACACAGGCCGTGCAAAATGGGTACCGGGTAGCCGACGCGCTTCGCCAGCGCAGGGTCGGCATGCAGCGGATTGCGGTCGCCGTTTAGACGGTACAACAGTGCCTGGTCCGCCCGCGTGTCGAGATCACAGCTCAGATCGGGCTCCCGCCGGGGTGGGCGGTGCGCCGCAGGCCCCTTGCCGCGCGGCCCGCCGAAACCGCCGTCGCCACGTGCCATGATGGTATTGCCGATTGTGAACAGCGCGGTATCGTCCTTCGCGAGCCGTGCCTCGGCCTCGAACAGCACCAATGCACCACGACTGGGCCCACGATCGTAAGCTGCAACAATGTGCTTGTTGATCAAGAGATCTGCCGAGACCGGCAGTGGGCGATACAGTTGCAGCCGCTGCTCGACATGCAGCACCTGGCTGAAGTCCCAACCGAGGCCCGGAGGGAACATGTCCGGAACGAGTACTGTCGCGATCGACGGCACTATCTTCATCGGCACGCCTTGTTCATAGACGTACGGGAGTTCGTGCGGATTCACGGCGTTTCGGCCCAGGCCAACACTCACCGCATACAGCATCGTTTCCGTGTCGCTGTAGCTGAACGGGAGGTCGACGACGGACGTCGCCATTAAATCATCGTAATTGAGCGCCATGGTCCCCAGTTTTGTTTGTTGTCGACGGCAGACAGGGCGTCGCCGCAGGCGCTAGTTTAGTGGCAACCCGCAAGATGTATCAATCATGTGCGCGTCGCGAATTGCCAGCCAAGCGCCGCAAGGGGCTCTACAGCACGCTCCGCCTGACCGGCATGCGCGCTGGCTGCGGTGCCATCCCGCACGCGGCCCGCGATTCCCTGCAGGATTGCCGCCAACCGAAAGAAATTGAATGCCGAGTAGAAATCACGGTTCGCGATGCCGCCGATGCGATCGGTGCGCTCGCAGTACAGTTGCGCATAGTCCTCCTCGGCCGGGATGCCCAAAGCCGGCAGATCCTTATCACGCAGGCCCGTCGAACCGATGCCGATCTCGGGCATCTGCCAGGACATCAGGTGGTAGGTAAAATCGGCCAGGGGGTGACCTATCGTCGACAATTCCCAGTCGAGCACAGCGATTACCTTTGGCTCCTCGGGATGGATGATCATGTTGTCGAGACGAAAATCTCCATGCACGATGCTCGCCGACTCGTCGTCCGGGATGTTCTCCGGCAACCACTCGATCAGGCTGTCCATGTCAGCGATTGCGCCGGTCTCCGAGGCACGATACTGGCCACTCCAGCGCGAAATCTGGCGTCCGAAGTAGTTGCCCGGTTTGCCGAAGTCCTCGAGGCCGAGCGCCTCGTAGTCGAAACTGTGCAGCTGCGCGATGGTCTCATTAGCGCTGTCGTAAATTGCCTGCCTTTCATCAGGATCCGATCCCGGTAGATCGAGCTCCCAGAAGATGCGGCCTTCGACACACTCCATGATGTAGAACATCGTGCCAATGACCGCGTCGTCCGCACACAGCACATACGGGCGTGGCACCGGGAAATCGGCGCCATACAACGCGCTGATGACGCGAAACTCCCGATCGACGGCGTGTGCCGACTTCAGCAATTTCCCTGGCGGCTTGCGGCGCAGCACATAGCGCCCGCTCTCTGCCTGCAGCAGATAAGTGGGGTTGGACTGACCGCCACGGAACTGCCGAACCTCGAGCGGTCCGTGAAAGCTTTCGACATGCGACGTCATGTAGTCGGCGAGCCGGCCGACGTCGAATTGCAAACCTTCCCTGACGTCGTCGGTGCCCGTATTCAGTTGCTGGCGAGAGCTCACGCTGTAACTACATGCGGAAAATGCCGAACGACGCCTCGGGATCGCGTGGCCGGTTCATTGCAGCTGACAGCGCGAACGCCAGAACGCCGCGCGTGTCGACAGGATCGATGACGCCATCGTCCCAGAGACGGGCGCTCGAGTAGTACGGGTGCCCCTGGTGGTCATATTGCTCGCGTATCGCGTCTTCGAACGCGACTTGCTCGTCCTGCGGCCACTCCTCGCCCCGTGCTTCGAGCCCGTCGCGCTTCACGGTCGACAGCACGAGTGCGGCCTGTTCACCACCCATTACGGAAATGCGCGCGTTCGGCCACATCCATAACATGCGGGGACCGTAGGCACGCCCGCACATCGCGTAATTGCCAGCGCCGAATGAACCGCCGATCACGACCGTGAACTTCGGCACCGTCGCCGTCGCGACCGCATTCACCATTTTCGCGCCCTCCTTGGCAATGCCGGCGTGTTCCACCCGTTTGCCAACCATGAATCCCGTGATGTTTTGCAGGAACAGCAACGGAATGCCGCGACGGTTACAAAGCTGAATGAAGTGCGCCCCTTTTTGCGCCGATTCCATGAACAGAATGCCGTTGTTGGCGATGATACCTACCGGAAATCCGTCAACATGCGCGAAGCCGCACACAAGTGTCGATCCGTAGAGTTTTTTGAATTCGTGAAATTCGGAGCCGTCGACGATACGCGCGATGACCTCGCGCACATCGTACGGAAAGCGATACTCACGCGACACAATGCCGTAGATATCTTCTGCCGGATACTCGGGTTCGACAGGTTCGCGCATCGACAGGGAATTCTCTTTCTGCACATTCAGGTTAGCGACGATCTCGCGTGTAATTGCCAGCGCGTGGGCATCGTCGTCGGCGAGATGGTCGGTGACTCCCGAGATTCGTGAGTGCACGCTGCCGCCGCCCAGTGACTCGGCGTCGACGATCTCCCCGGTTGCCGCTTTTACGAGCGGCGGCCCGCCGAGGAAAATCGTGCCCTGATTGCGCACGATAATCGCCTCGTCACACATCGCGGGAACGTAAGCACCACCCGCCGTGCACGATCCGAGTACGGCGGCGATTTGCGGAATGCCCCTGGCAGACAATTGAGCCTGATTGTAGAAAATGCGGCCGAAATGATCGCGGTCAGGAAATACTTCTTCCTGGTGCGGCAGGAAGGCGCCGCCGGAGTCGACCAGGTAGACGCATGGCAAGTGATTCTGCGTCGCGATCTCCTGTGCTCGCAGGTGCTTTTTTACGGTCAGCGGGTAATACGTGCCGCCCTTCACGGTCGCGTCGTTGGCGATCACCATGCATTCGATACCGTGAACTCGCCCGATACCGCAGATGATCCCCGCCGCCGGCACATCGTCGCCGTACACGTCGAGCGCCGCCAGTTGGCCGATTTCGAGAAACGGTGACTCGTCGTCCAGCAGTACGCGTACGCGATCGCGTGGCAGCAACTTGCCTCGCTGCAGGTGTCGTTCGCGCGAGCGCTCCGATCCACCCTGCATGACCTGCTCGCTCAGTGCCTGGAGATCGCTGGCAAGTGCCCGGTTAGCTGCCAGGTTGGCCGCAAAGTCCTCCGAGTTACGATCAACCTTGGTCTTGATCAGTGGCATATGGAGTCCCGTTACGGGCCGGTGGCGTTGAAAAGTTCGCGGCCAATCAGCATACGGCGGATTTCGCTGGTGCCGGCGCCAATCTCGTAGAGCTTGGCATCGCGCAGCAGTCGCCCCGCAGGATATTCGTTGATGTATCCATTGGCTCCGAGCGCCTGGATCGCCTCGCCCGCCATCCACGTTGCCTTTTCCGCGGCCACGAGGATACAGCCCGCCGCATCGAAACGGGTAGTCTGCTCCCGTTCACATGCCGCCGCGACCGCATACACATACGCTCTGCAACTGTTCATCGCCGTGTACATGTCGGCAATTTTACCCTGCATGAGCTGGAATTCGCCGATCGACTGCCCGAATTGCTTGCGATCGTGAACGTAGGGCATGACGAGATCCATGCACGCTCGCATGATGCCCAGCGAACCACCGGCCAGGACGACGCGTTCGTAATCGAGCCCGCTCATGAGAATCGCTGCGCCTTTGCCGTCTTCAGCAAGGCGGTTGCCAGCGGGTATGCGACAGTTCTCGAGCAGAACCTCGCTGGTGTCCGAACCGCGCATGCCGAGCTTGTCGAGTTTTTGTGGGGTGGACAGTCCAGCCATACCGCGTTCGGCGACGAAAGCAGTAAGTCCCCGGTGTCCGGCATCAGGGTCCGTGACCGCGTAAATTATGATGACATCCGCTTGTGGCGCGTTCGTGATCCACATCTTCGAACCATTCAGAACGTAGCTGTCACCGTCGCGGATTGCCGTCATGCGCATGCCCATGACGTCCGAGCCGGCGCCGGTCTCACTCATGGCCAGCGCGCCGAGGTGCTCGCCCGAGACCAGCTTCGGAAGCAAGCGTTGCTTTTGCTCGTCGCTCCCCCACCGATGCAACTGGTTGACGCAGAGATTCGAATGCGCGCCGTATGACAAGCCGACAGATGCCGAGGCGCGGCTTATTTCTTCCATTGCCACGACGTGTGCCAGGTAGCCGAGTGCGGAGCCTCCGAACTGCTCCCCGACCGTCATGCCGAGCAGTCCGAGCTCGCCAAGCTCGGGCCACAGGTCGCGGGGGAACTCGTTGTTCGCGTCGATAGCTTCGGCACGCGGCGCAATTCTGTCCGCGGAAAAGGCCGCAACCGACTCACGCAGCAGGTCAATATCCTCACCGAGGCCGAAATCAAAATCGAACATTGTCCAAGCTCCCAAATAAAATCAATGACTTAAATGCCATTTTCAGCGCGCTGGCGCACAGACGGAATACCATACCCGAGGTAGTCGGGCTATCTAGAGGGAATCGATGAAACGCGAAAACAGCTCATATTGCGAGGTAATTCTGAGCTTCACGAACAAATTGCGCTTGTGCACCATGACAGTGCCAGGCGCAATGTCGAGTTCGCGCGCGATCGACTTGGTGGAATGTCCGCGCAGCAGGAACTGGGTGATTTCGCGTTCGCGCCCCGTCAGGAGCCCTTCGCCGAAATTATCGAAGCAGCGAGTTAGTCGCTGATGCATGTTGCCACCCTTGCCATCCCTGCCGATATCGGCCGACCACAACTGCCAGATGTTGCGCATTGCCGCGTGCACGAGTTCCTCGATGAGCCTCAGTCGGTCGAGCTCTGCCTTTGTAAACATACGCGTGCGTCGGCCAACGACCAGCACCAACGTACTGTTACGATTAACGTCGACGAGAAAGTCCACCTCATCCCTGAGATGCGTCCGCTCACAATATTGCCGGTAGTACTCGCTGGACCGAAACCGGTCCGGAGTCTCTTCGCGAAATCGGATATTGCCCGGCTTGTCCTCACGCATGGCAAGTTGATAGAGCGGGTCCAGCAAGTACGGACCGGCGATGTACTTATCCACGTAATGGCGCCGGCCGGCCGGTTCCAGCGTGTGGTGCAGGACCGCAGGCGGCGCATCGCGATGAAATACCAGCAAACAGGTACCTTCGTGCTCGACGACGATGCCGATGGCATCGACCAGGGCAGCCGCCGACGAACCAACATCGTCATTGCGCAGCAGGCGAGACATTGCCGCGAGCCATCCGGGAGATTCGAATCGGGAATTCAACGGCGGAGTTCCAGCTACGGCTGATAGAGCGCCGATGAACCCGTTGTACACTTAGCCGTAACGTATTGCTAGCATAGACACGTTCCCGGAGCCGGAGAGTACACGGATGAAATTAGTGACCGCGATAGTGAAGCCCTTTCGACTCGACGACGTGCGTAACGCCTTGAGTGAAGTGGGAATTCAGGGCATGACCGTCAGCGAGGTCAAAGGCTTTGGAAGGCAGCGCGGACACACCGAACTCTACCGTGGCGCCGAGTACGTGGTCGACTTTCTTCCCAAAGCCAAGATCGAAGTCGCCGTCTCCGACGATCATGTCGAGAGAACCGTGGAAGCAATTATCGAAAGCGCAAAAACCGGAAAGGTCGGCGATGGCAAGATCTTCGTGACCACAATCGACCAGGTCTGGCGCATTCGAACGGGTGAAACCGGAGACAGTGCCCTTTAGCAATCCGGCAATGATGCCTGTAGCAAGCCGGGGATAGTACCCTTTAGATCGCCTTGAATCAGCCGCCGGCAAAGTCCAGCACGCTTCGCACAAGCATGAACCAAAGCACCAGCCCCGATGCGAAATAAGCCAGGAAACGCCATTTGACGTTATTCACTGTGCAGTGAATCGCGCTGTGAACGGTGCGCAGCAGCAGAAATGTCCAGGCGGATACGAGTAGTACCTGATCGACCGCAGCCGTCAAATACAGATACAGACAAAGCGCGTAGAACAGTACCGGCAGTTCGAGAAGGTTTCTGAGATTGTGGGCTGGATAGCTCACCTCGTCCGGGATTAACCTGGCCGCTTTGTCCGGCGTCGTCAGTTCCTGCGACGGAATCCGGTGCGCCGCAATGTAGCCCAATCGAAGCGTGTACATGTAGGCCCAAACCACCAACGTGAGCAGCATCATGCCGAGAAAAGGCAGCAATATGAGTTCAGCGTTCAACGGATCGACCAGCGGGCTCGGCTCAGGCACTGGTCATGCAAAACGCGTTCAGTTTATTGCCGTCCAGATCCCTGAAGTATCCGGCATAGAATTGCTCGCCGCGCAGTCCCGGCGCTCCCTCGTCCGTACCGCCAAGCTGCAGGGCCCTGGCATGGAACTCATCGACCTTTTCCGGTGAAGACATTGCGATAGCGATCATCACGCCGTTGCCAACAGTCGCCGGATTGCCATCAGCCGGTTTCGTAATCGAGACGGCCGGCGATGTCATGCTCTTGCCCCACGCGATGAATTCGCCGCCTTCCAGCACTCGGCCAGCGCCGATGAGGCCGAAAAGCTCGTCATAGAATTTCGTGGCAGCATCGTATTGGTTCGTGCCCAGAGTTACATATCCGATCATTGCTCTTTTCCTCTCTCGATTTCCGTTGCGATTATGCCACGCCAGGCTTGCAGCTTTTGCGCATAAGACAATGACGCATAGGCAGGGCTCGTCGACGGCAACGACGCAAACGTCAGCGTGTTTGCCGACGCGATCGGTGGGACAAATCGGCGAAACATCTGCTCGGCCTTTTTGCCGTTGAAGCAAACCAGCCGTATGCGCTCGTGCGATTCGAAAAACCCGACAAAATCGTTTGCTGCCGCCGAGGCCATCTGGATATCGGCATCCATGCTTCCGGGCCGGATCGAACTGCAGAGCACGTCCCAGACGGCAATGCCAGCACGCCCGAGTGCCTCACTGCGCGCCGCATACGATCCTTCAGCACCGGTCAGTTCACCCATGATCTTCCAGAACGCATTTTGCGGATGCGCATAGTATTGCCTGGCCTGCAACGATGCCTGGCTCGGCAGGCTGCCGAGTATCAGGATACGAGCGTGTTTCTCCGCGATCGGAGGAAATCCGACAGAGGCTGCGACGTCCGCTTTGCAAGGCATCGATTTGAATCACTTTGTCGCAATTACTGCCGGTTTTGAGGGCTGCTGACCAGCAATCGCCACAGTATAAAGCTGAACGTTAGCGGAGATTTCGATGAAGCAACTATTCATATTATTGCTGGTGTGCGCATTCGCCCCCCTCAGCGCCGATGCGCGTTCGCGATGCGATAAAGCGGCTTGCGAAGCCGTGAAAGAGGACATCAGGAGCCTCGAGGCAAAAATGCGTTCGGGATACACGCGTGCGCAGGGCGAAAAATACGAAGCCAGGCTGCGCAAGCTGAAAACAAAACGCAAGCAACTCTGTCGCTGAGAGTCCGTGTGACTAATATCCGCGCGTCGGATCGACAACGTTGAGAAGTGCGTCGCCCTGAATGTAGCGTCGAATGTTTTCCGTCGCTATTGCTCGCTCTCGCTCGAAGTTACTGCCGTACCAGGCGATATGCGGAGTGATGATCACATTCGGCATTTGCCAAAGTGGGTGTTCAGACGGCAGTGGTTCAGGGTCGGTCACATCAAGACCGGCCGCTGCGACCCGGCCGTCTTTGAGCGCGTCGACAAGATCGTCGGTAACGACGCTGCGCCCACGCGCGACATTGACGAAGATTACGCCCGATTTCGCGGTATCGAAAAATGTGCTATCGAACAGACCCTCTGTCTGTGGCGTCAGTGGCAGCGCATTGATAATCACGTCGGCCTGTGCGGCCAGCTCGAACAGCTCGTCCGAAAGCCCGACATAGTCGACATAGTCCGGCCCGGACCTCGAACTGTTGCGCGTCGCGACTACGCGCATTCCGAGCGCCGCGGCACGCTTCGCAGCCGCGTTGCCAATACCGCCGAGTCCGACGACAAGCAGCGTCTTGCCATCGACCGACATCATGCCAAGCTCATCGCCGACAGATCGATTCCAGTCGCCGCTCGACATGCTCTTTGCCTGTTGCGTCAATCCACGA
>Ga0255053_10000050_pt1 | contig 50644 bp, 87 predicted proteins | sample JV7_2_22_MG_FD_188635 | JGI IMG/M metagenome (GOLD analysis project Ga0255053, IMG submission 188635) | Seawater microbial communities from Jervis Inlet, British Columbia, Canada - JV7_2_22 | ecosystem: Environmental > Aquatic > Marine > Inlet | place: Canada: British Columbia | collected... | reverse complement strand
GAATTGTTCATAAAATGAAGCCCATTAACCACAGCAAATAGGAAGAACATCATGTTTAAAAGTATATTCGGTTTAGTTGAAGATGTAGCAACGGTGGTTACAGCCCCGGTAGAGGTGGCGGTTGATCTTACTCGATGTGTTACAAAACCCTTAGCGGATGCTGCTGAGGCTGTGACAGATGAAGTTAAGGACGCCACAAAAGAAATTACTGACAGCAAATAGGTACACCATGAACCCAGCAATAGAAATACTAGAAACTGCTTTAGCCGGAATTGAGGAGGAAGAACGCGACGACCGAGGGAATGGCCGACCTGATCAAGCGGATCAAAAAGCCGTCAAGGCTGGCCATGTACGCAAGGCGCTGAACTCGATTAAGGATAACGAAGAGATACCGATTAACCCCGGCAGCATTTGCTCTGCGACTAAGGACGGTATTGTACTCAAAGATTTACGGCCAGAAATGATTAACGATGTCCCGACCTACAAGCTTTATTTACGCGGAGAGGTAATAGGCACTTATGCTGATCCGGAAAAAGGCAAATTAGAGTACAACAAATTAAAGGTTTAACGAATAACGCACGGAAGCGGAAAGAATTTGGAGCGTATGCCCGTCTTGTGTTGAGGCACATTGGCGGCCATGATCCAAATGTAGTACCCCTCGCAGTATGAGGGTTTATGGTTGGAGAATGCGTAGGCTGATGCGCAAGTGGAGGCGAAAGCCTTAGAAGCTCGAATAATCCTGTAAAGCTATGTCGCAGTAGATTAAAGTCCGGGAGCGCTGACCGAAATTAAGTAGGAGGTGTACACCTTTTGGGCTGGATTATAAATCAGGTGCAACCTGGGGATAATATTTCGATGCCGGATTCGATTTACAGCAACCGGCCTTCAACCTTTTTACCCCTCAATGAGGGTTTAAGCTGGAGCGGCGTGGAAAGCAGACACGCAGAGGTTATAAGGTTGGTGTGCCTCACCTGAAAAAAGCCGCGCAATCGGGAGGCGTGAAAGCGTCAAAATAGGTGGTAGTCTCGAACTTCCCGAAGACCCGCCAGGCAATATAAAGGCTTTGTCGGCCTATGAGGATAGCCGGGTTAGCGTCCGGTCTCCAGCACCACCCCGCTGAAGTATGTAGTAGCGGGTTTTAATGCTCCGGTGCGGTTAACTGGTATGCCGACTGCGGATAAATCCAATGTGATGCAGGTTCGAGTCCTGTCCGGGGCTTCAATTAATTAACGGTAGAGAATATGACCACATACCCGAACAGCGTTACTCAAGCGGCTAAAGATTACGATATGGATGTCAATGATGTGTGGAATATTTACGTTGACGCCTTAAATAGTGGCGAATTCTACGAAAAATTAGAACAGTTTATAGCCGAAAGAGCGGCTAATAATCAACGGTAGATACCCTGAAACCCCTTAAAAGTACATTAAGAATATTTATATTTTACTTTACGGTAGAGGTAAGCCCAACTGTTTCCAAAAAGGAAAGACATGAGCATTTATCGCTGTACAAAATGTAGCGTAGAGGTGCAGGGAGATGAACTGCCTATTCATCTTTGCGATAATTGCGGCAACTGGAAATATAATTTAATTACCCCAAGGTTTGTTGACAGGCAAAAACAAATAAAAAGAGTAATGGGTGCTAAACTAAAAAATGATTTAATGCGACAAAGACTGCAAGAGGCTTTAACCAATGGAATTCAAGTATTCAGCGAATGAGATTATTAACCAGATCCCTCAAGATTTGGATATGGCTAGAGTGGCGCATCCATTTGGCTATATTGTTGACGTGTTAAGAATCGATTTAATTAACGGGCTAAAGGCTGTTGAATCCCTACAAGACCCGAATTATTCACTAAAAAGCATTAATAAATCTATCAAGAAATTAGGCAAAAAAGCGGAGAAGGGAAAGAAATACAACAAAAAGGATCTTGCTAGTGATGTTGGCTTGTGGTTTTGTTTCGACTTGCTGACTGGCGATACCGAATTTTCAGAAGCATTTAAGATGCATTAACCACCACACCTTTTCCCGCCAGTCCATAGCACCGAACACCCCCCCCTTCGGTTTATGGGCTGGATTTTTTACAATGAGGTGATTATGGACGCTTTAGAGTTTATTAACTTAATACGGCCAGAGCACTGTAGAACATCTTGTAGAGATGACAATATTGTCAACGGATTTTATACAAGGTCAGGAGATAGCTGGCACGGGAGATGTACCCGATGTATGTATCTTGAGGTTTTGAATGGAGAGCCACTCCCTGAAGGTTTTGAGCCTGATGATTGTGTCGGATAAGTGAAGTATGAGATAATACAGACTGCCAATACGGCTTAATTCAGGAGAAAAATTATGTCTAATACAGACTACAATCAACACCTCTACAATGCAGTAAAAAACGTCCAAGATGACGCTTATGTAATTATCGGTAGCGACAAAATAGAAGGCCATTTCCCCGGTTTAGTGGCTTTTACCGTTCAGTCTGGCCCTGTAGCTGAGGCTGGCAGAAACGGCTGTGATGCTACGGATATTATCCGCTACGCTATCGGGTTATATCGATCATTTAACAACGCTCACGGATGCCGCGAAAACTCACTAACCATCACTCACTTAGAGGAAGCTTTGCACTGGCAAGAAGCCAGAACGCGAGACCGTATGACAAGAGCAGTGGAAGGCACGAATCAAGACTGATATAATTGATCCTCAAAAGTTATATTACTGTCTCCGCCTCCTTACCCGACAAGCAAAGACCCGTATATTCACCTATGCGGGTTTTTTGTTATATAACTGTGTACAGCTGGGAGACTAAGGCAGGGTTTGCGCTTCAATGAATTCCCATGCCATATCAATGTTACCCATTTTCGCGACCTCTGACCCACGATGAAAAACATGGATTTGCTGGCTCCCGCTTGATTCTTCAAAACTCTTGCGTGTAAAGCCTAGTTTTCTCATGTGCCAGTTTGCACTATCTTGAGGGGGAGACTGGTATGCTGCTACCCAATCTTTTTTGGACGTTTTGCTAGGTCTAGGTATCATTTTGTTTGCTCCTATTTATGCGCTTCTCTCTTAGCTCTAATTCAAGCGCTCTCAAGATTGGCTCATCATCATCATGGGTAAAATACTGGCGAGCTGTAAATAGGCCGCCATGGGACTTTCTGGCCCTCTCATCACGCTTGTTTTGTGCTTTGCGGGCTTTGTATTCTGTCATAGTTATATTCTCTTTTTACTATTCTGGCGTTTTTCTCGTTTAAAAACTTACTTGATAAACATTGCTCAAGGGTCATCCATTTAGTTCCGCACTCTTTTAAATAAAAGCTTCCTAGTGTATTTAATTCATCAGAGTCAAATAGAATTCTATATTCTAGTTTCATGTTTTTTGCTCCGTTTCTCTAGTTGATGGATACAGTATACAGAGGTGACAGTCACCATGCAAGAGGTAATAGTGTTATAAAATGTAAAGACTCGTTTCACGGGAAACATCGTGTATAATGGACAAAACCCCACATAAGGAAACACAATGCCATTGTCGGCGGTAATTCTTGAAAAGCAGTCAATCGCAACGGATCATTTTAATGCCTGGATTCAGTCATGCCGTCAGGTATTTGGGAAACATAATATTGCGGATACTGAGACTGATTATCTGATCTTGCAATATCGACGTTCTGAATCTGCAATAATTGAGCAGATCATATTGCTTGAGACGGCCTGTGGCGTTGAGCTTGATAACGCCTTGCTGTATATCAAATACTTGCAATACGACAGCGTAACCCGATACTTAGATTTAATTTGTTATCTCGGCGACAAATTCAATTGGATCGGAATCGACAAGAGCGAACAGCAAGTCATGGTTGACACGCTCAACAGCGCTCTGCACGACCTCGCGGACACGATTCGAGCGCAATACCCTAACTACCCTATTCCCCCAGTAGCTATCATCCAGGCCGTGCGTGACAAACGGCTAAACGCTCCCATCAAAAAACATGACGGCGAATGGAAATAAAACGCTATTTAAAAGCAATATTTTTCATGGGATTATGGATAACAGCCGTAATCCAAGGCCTCCGACTCACTAACCTTCCCACAGACCCTATCAACTGGCCAGAATCCCTCGGGTATTTATCGCTGCTCATTCCCGCGCTGCTTGTCCCTTTGTGCCGATTACAGATGAAAACCCTAGTGGCGGTCATTGGTTGTGCTGGATGTACTTATGCTGGTTATTGGTTCCAATTCGATGCTGATGGGAATTATGCAGGCTACAACATTGAGATAGCTTGGTTTACCTATGCACTACTGGCGTGTTTTTGCGTCTTTCTTGATCAATACAAAATGGCTACAATAGCGGCTTTCATGGCTATATTTGGGGTAGTCGTGTCAATGGTCTTCGGTGAGCGTCTAACCTCTGCCCCTTTGCTTATTGTGTGGGCTGTATTGTGGGCCTTGATGTTTGTTCCTCCACTGGTAGGGAAGCATGAAACCCAAGAAAGAGAACAATGTAGTCCACCTAAACAACATACCCCCCTTGTGCAACACATGGACAGGGCGGCTTAGGCGTGCGGAACGATGGTTAATCACTCTTGCGGTGCTGATATTTCTCATTGGAGGCCGGGTAGTATACTCGTGGTGGCTTAATGGAAGTTAGCCCGGAGTTAGTGTTAAAAATTCTCAGCTTGATGATTGTCCTAGTTGCTGCACTAACAGCCATTTACGTTAAAATAATGGTTAACATTGCCCGGCTCGATACTCGCCAAGGCTCACACGAGAAGAACTGTGAAGAGCATAAAGAGATATTGAACGGCGATCTAAAAACAATTCGTGACGACATTAAAAAACTTCTGTCACGCAAATCGAAATAAGATTACATAATGCAACAATTAAGGGCCATTTCTGGTGGAATTGTTAGAGGCACAGACCTTGATGGTGCGTCTTCGGGTGTTACCATCACAGCGAACGCCACCCTAAACACAAAAGGGTCTTATACAGAATTATTAGCCTCCACTCCCTATCAAGCTAATGCGATCATCTTGAATTTCCGTGGCGTCCACACGCCAGCATCAACGACAGCCTTTTTAATGGATATAGCTGTGGGGGCTGGTGGTAGCGAGGTGGTAATTGGGGAGAATTTAATTGCCAGTTCACATACGAGCAATGGGTCTCCCGCTTCTGTCATTACGATAGTGCATCCCATTCCTCAAGGCACGCGTATTTCAGCACGATGTCAAGCGAACCCTGGCAGCTCTCAAATGATTGTACAGGGGTTTTTAAACTCTTCAGCCTCTCAGGGATCAATGGATGTTACAACGACCTACGGGGCTTCTACACCCTTTAGCGGTGGGACAGACGTAGATCCTGGAGCAGTAGCAAATACCAAAGGCGCTTGGGCAGAATTAGGCACATCAGGCCCTGCTGGGGTCAGGCAATTATCGATAGGCGTAGGGCCAAGGCTTCAAGACAGAGCTGCCGAGGTTACTAACTGGCAGATTGATATCGGCATAGGTGCAGCGGGCAGCGAGCATGTTATAGTCCCAGACTGGCCAGTATCGACGAGTGAAGGCATTGGGGTTATTTTGCCGGTTATCAGCCCTATTATAGATGTGAGTATTCCTTCCGGCACGCGGATTGCAGCCCGTGCCAGATCGTCCTCTACTGCTGCATTAACACGCATTATTGATGTTATTGGTTATGGGGTAGCGTAATGACTTCTTTCGCGACAGGCACAACAACGGCTAACAGTTCTGAGCAGACTTTATCCACGATTACGGATGATGGAGATTTTGAGCTGCGCGTTGATTTTGTTAACGGTACCGCTTTGGATGTGGTTTTACTTGTTCGAGTAAAGGCGCGGGTCGATGTTGGTGGTGCCACTCAGGCATTAAATACTTATACTTTTACGGGCGGTTCGGCGGTGACGGTCGGCACATCCCGGTATAACAATGATGAAGAATTAGTGTTCTCAACAGAGCAGACTGAGGGAACTCCTGTTACTTTTGATTGGCAGATTTCCAGAATCCCTAATTTGGACTCCGTTATTGCAGAACTGGGTGTTGCGGCTCCAACATCTACCCCTTCGGTAAGAACGGGATTAATGTTGTTGTATATGGCTTTAAGGAACCGTGTGGACGTGGATACCACAGGTACGGATGCGTTAAAGATTTACAATGATGCAGGCACACAGATTACGAGCAAGCTTATCACTGATGATGGCTCGGATTACTCAGAGGCTGAGATGACTTAATGAGCTTAGATAGCCGACAAAAACGTGCGGCTGTTATTGGTGTGGCACGGCCTTGGTATAGAAACGCAGATTCTAACAGTTTGGATGCGGCACAAAGAGCGAGTATTGCGAACACTTATCCTATTGCGGCTTTTTCGCCTAAAACGAGTGGATTTAGTGGAAATTTAATCATCCTTAGAGGAAAAGGATAGAAACAGGTATTAGGTTGTGGATATTTATCAGCACACACAGAACACGATATACGACGACTTTAAGGTGCAGACTAAAGTAGTCGGCGGGCTATTAAAGTTCGGTGGTCTTGCATCGCTGGGCAATGGTGTTACCCAAGAGATTAATGGGCTGACCCAGGATGAGGTCTATGCGACTACAAACGCCATTGATTCAGTTTCCAGCTCTTCTACAGCGGATACTCAAAACGGTGGTTTAGTTGGGGCCACAGTGTCAGGCACTACTACAACTAGAGCTAACCAGATGTTTACGTTAGCGGGTCAAACAAGGATGCCATTGACTACGGCGATTTTTAGATCTGACCGGGCAGGCAACAGTAATGCGGACAACTTTGTTGGTGATATTTATTTTTATGAAAACTCCGCGATCACGAATGGTGTTCCTGACGATCTGGATAAAGTGCATCTAAAGATTTCTTCGGGTAAAATCAACCAGACTCAAAAAGCCTGTGCTCATGTTCCTGGAGATCGTTATTTATGCATAACCCATCTTTACGCCTCATTAGGTGCATCGACTAACGGGAAGGTTGGGATCAAGCTATTCGAGCGTAATTTTGGCAAGGTTTTTCAATTGAAGTTTGAAGGGTCGGCGGGTGATGACAGCCCTATCGAGCATCCTTATGGAGAGCATCCATTAATTGTCCCCCCTAATTCCGATGTTGCCATGGTTGGAACTGGAACGGCTCCGGGTATGGTTGTTGTTGCGGGGTTTGATGGTTTTTATGCCATGATCCAATAATGAGGGTATAGTTATGATGAGTCGATTATTGATAATTACGAGGTGATTAATGGAGATTAGAACAGAAAGAGTAGTTGTAACCACATCGGCATCGGGCGCTTTTACTGGGGCCTCTGATGCTTCCGGGCCTTTGTTAATGCATATCGTGTATGCGGCTGATGCGGCTGGTGCTGCTCTGTCGGGCGCGGCTGACTTGTCAGTGACCGACACCTTAACGGGTATGCCCTTATTTTTGACTTCTAATTTTGGCAGCTCAGACCAGAAAGTATACACCCCCAGACGTTTTGTTAATGACTCTGCCACAGGCGTTGAATCTACTACTGTGATGGATTATCAGGCGGTTAACCCGTCTGGTCTTACGATATCAATCACCGGAGCCACGGCGGCTTCACAAACTGCAACTTTATGGATGGTATTTGGATAAATTATGAAAATAGCCCTTATTGGGACTGCGGCTGGGGAGATGGAAGCTCCATTTAATGATGAATCTTATGAAATTTGGTGTATGAACTGGAACACTCCAAAATATTCCAGAGTCACGTTAGATTTTGAAATCCACGAAACCCGAAAGGGCAAGAAGGTAACGCCTAAAAAACATGGGGTGCCGACCGTTACCCAAAAGAACTTCCCTCATAAACACGCTAAGACTTTCCCTCGGTATTTAAACAGTAATTTCTACAAATCGACGCTTGATTACATGATGGCCTATGCGCTTTATCTGCATGAGACCAAGGAGCCGGTAGAGGTTGTTGAGATTTATGGCGTCTTCATGGCCATAGATGATGATGAATACTTCTGTCAACAACCTTCACTTCATGCCTGGATAGGGTACGCATTAAGTAAGTTTGACGTAAAAATCCACAAAAACTCCCCTCTAATGCAAAGCAATTACGTGTATGGTCGTGCTGATAGAGGGTCTCGTGATAAACTTTTTAACGAAACTCAGTTCGAGGCACTAAAAGCGCCCCATCAAGAAGCAGTTGATCAAAGCAAGGCCCAGATAGAGCAATTAAAGCAAATGATTTACACTCACCAAGGTTGTATTCAAGCTTATGACCGAATGGCGAAGACAGATAGAGCAAGAGCAAGTGGTCAGGTCATCACAGATTTAACCCATACCGCGCAGATCAGAAAATGACAGAAGAAGAGCAAGACAGCCTGGTTAAGGGTATTATTTACAAGAGATTTAACAAGTATCTCGATATGTACGATGACATGTATCAAGAGGGCCGCACCTTATTACTGGTTTTTACCCAACGTAAAGATATTAATGACGATTATTTTAGATATCACGCTACTTTAGATATTGTTAGTGGTGTTTGGAAAATGCTACTTAAGTCTTGGGGTGTTTATGAAGAAGACGGTGAAAGGGTGTATCCTGTCTACACAGAGATTAAAGACGAGGGCTGTGCTAACGGCACGGCCTTTGAGGAAACATTGGTCGATGAGCTTATAACTCCTCTGACTCAGAAAGAGAGAAAGTTATTAAAGCTGTATTATATGGAAGGCCTGACGGCCAAAGAATGCGCCGATGAGACAAGCTACACGACTAAATCAGTAGGCCAAACTGTATCAGTCTTGCGTAAAAAGGTATTAAATTACGAGGCGACAGGAGAATGTGTTTGTCGAGACATTCAAGTCATGGACACAAGCACAGGGATGAGATTTGATAGTATTGCCAGCGCTGCCAAGTTAAACGACATCAACCCGACTACTTTAGCAGGATATTTAAGCGGTCGATGCACAAACAAAACCACCTTAGTGTATGTTTAGGAGATCTCATGGCTACTTCAGCACCACAAACCACTTATGCGGGTAACAAGAAGAAAAAGAAGAAGGTTAAGAAATGAAACGACGAGACTTGATTAAAAACACAGCAATACTAGGCGCTGCTCAACCCATCGAAAATGACGAAGAGTTTCAGAGATTGCTGGGTAATATTGAATGACTCCTGAACTTAAAGCCCTATATGAACCACTCACTCGATTACAGAAAAATGTCTGTATGGGAATTATCGATGGTCTTAATCAAGAACAGGCCTACAAAGAGGCTGGTAAACATGCAAAGACCCCAGAAAGTGCAAGGGCTTGTGTTTCTCAAATACTAGCAAACACTAATGTAAAGACTTTCATGAGCGCGGTAGACCAAGAAGTGCTTTCAAGTACCGTCATGTCCAAACGAGAGTCCCTAGAGGAGCTATCTAATGTAGGTAGGGGTGATATAGCCAATTTCGGTAAAGGCGAGCTAGAGGCTTCTGATTGCGACACAAAAGACATTCTCAAGCTTGCTCTTCAGGCTCAGAAACAATTAGGTGATATGATTGGTTGGAATGCCCCTGCAAAGGTGGCTACTACTGACGTAGAAGGAAATGATGTAGAATTAGGAAACACAGAAATTGCACGAAAGATCTTATTTAGCTTGGAATTGTTAGGGTCTCAATCAAAGGAAACCGAAGAAACTTGACGTGAATAAGGTGAAAATATGACTGATGCACTTAGCTCCGTAATGGGCCGACGTTTAGGTATAGCCCACAACAATCAACTGATTTCAAAAGACATTGAGATAACACAAGCCGCTGCTGACGTAGCTATTACGGTAGGTGATCAATCTTCCAACGATAGAACTATCACAATGCAGTTCAAAGACACGAACGGCGATGATATCGACTATACAGCCCAGTTTGATATCTACCTCTACACCAGCTCAGCAAGAACGGCTTACGCGACTACAGGCGGTACTACAGGACTTGTAGCGGGTACAGACGGTGCATTACTGGCTATCCTGGCAAAGAAGCACTTTATCGCGACCGCTGAGGCTGATGGTGACTTTGATGCAACCTGGACAGATACCGCTACCGGTGCTGAAACAGTGAGCATTGGGGTAAAATTACCCACTGGACGCATAGTTAACACAGCGGCCTTTGCTAATACTTAATTGGTTATAAGTATATTAATCAATAGTTTAGCTTAAATCATTTTGGGTGAAGTGCTCAGAATCACGGGTTTTAACCACGATAAACGAGCGATGCTGAAAAGCATATTCAATTAAGTTATTAAAATAGGAGTATTGAAATGGAAGAAAGAGAGCATTCTTTGATCTGGGACTGCTTGAATACAGAAGGGCTTAAGAGTGTTTTTAATCTTTCGGATGTAGAAGCTATTCAGTGTGATACAGGTGGAGATGTTTTTGTTTACTTTAGAAGCGGTTGTCAGTTTTTTAGGTTGACTGATCTCTCCAAAGAAGATCAACTTGATTTGATAGATGATTTTAATCATTTTGCCCAGCTTAAAGCTTTTCCACCAATGATTATTAGTGGCGAGGAAGCTGGATAATGTCCGCACTCACAGAGCTTGTTGATAGGTTCGATTCTCTACCCAAAGAACAGGTAGATGCAGCCTATCAGCAGGCTCTTTCTGTTATTGGGAATCGCAAATGGGTGCCTAATCCTGGCCCTCAGACGATGGCGCGGGCTTCATTGGCTGATGAGATGTTTTTCGGAGGTTGTGTTTCTGAGGATACAGAATTCTTATCTCCACAGGGATGGGTGAAGATTTCTGAGTACAGCGGGGAGACGATTGCCCAATGGAAAGATGGTGTGATTGGGTTTGTTGACCCGGAATATCTTGAATATCCTTGCAAAGAACTAATTCATTTCCAGCATTCTAGACTATCAATGATGCTGAGCGATGATCATAGGATGCCTTTGTATGATTATAGAGATAATTTTATAGTTAAGAAAGCGTGTGATGTAGCCGAAAACCCCTCTCGACATAAAGTCCCTGTTAATTTTACAGTACCTCATAAAGGGCTGCCTATGTCTGATGACTTAATCAGGATTGGAGTAGCTATTCATGCTGACGGTAATCTCACTTACAGGAAGAAAGACGGCGGTGCTCATTGCCGTATATCTCTGAGAAAGACACGGAAAATAGACAGATTATTAACGCTGTTTTCCTCTCTTGATATTAACCCTCACATATACAAGAACCCGAACCGCCCAACTGAGATTAGATATGGGTTTGATTCTCCCATCCTAACCAAGCAATTTGTTGGTGAATGGTGGGGGGCAAACCAACATCAACTAGAGATAATACTTGAGGAAATGTCTCATTGGGACGGGAACTACTCTGGTGTGAATGGAGGCGATATATCGTTTTGTTCGACCAATAAAATTGACGCTGATTTTATTCAATACGCCGCCCATGCTTGTGGAAGAGTCGCCACATTAAGAACAGCCCCTGCTTGCGGTAATGCCTCGGCGCTACATAATGTTTATATCAGCCATCTAAATAGTCCAAAATCCACCGTTACCCTACGGGTTGACGCAGTAAGGATTGACCGAATACCTGCTTTATTTATGTACTGTTTTAGAGTTCCTTCTACCTTTTGGGTGGCTCGCCATAATGGCTGTATATTTATCACAGGGAACAGCGCTGGAGGCGGAAAGAGCGAATTATTGCTTGGAATGGCCATTGAAGAGCATGAAAAGTCGATCATATTCCGGCGCTTCCAGGATGACGCAAGAGACTTAGCCGATAGATTCCTTGAGATTGAACAACCTAAAGTTGGATGGAATGGGCAATTACTTACATTCAAAGACAAAGACCGCAAGATAGAGTTTCGCGGGATTAAGGACGAGAAGGACAAGCAGCGCTTCAAAGGTAGACCGCATGACCTAATTGGTTTTGATGAGATTTGTGACTTTCCCTACTCTGTGTATGCGTTTGTCAAAGCTTGGAACCGTTCAGCTAAAGGTCATCGATCGAGAGTCATTTGTACCGGCAATCCTCCTACTGATCCTGAAGGGCTTTGGGTTATTGAATATTGGGCGCCTTGGTTAGATCCTGATCATTCCAATCCGGCTAAAGATGGTGAGTTACGTTGGTTTGTGCAAGATGCTAACGATATGTCCATGGAGGTGGCTGGCCCTGGTAACTATGAGATCGAAGGCGAGACGCTTACAGCTCGAAGCAGAACGTTTATTCGTGCTTCATTGGTAGATAATCCTGATCTACTTGAAACGGATTATGATGCCGTTCTATCCGCCTTGCCCAGTCAGTTACGTGAAGCCTACCGTGAAGGATTATTCAAGCGGACATTACGCGACAATCCTATGCAATGTATCCCTGCTGCATGGGTGAAAGCCGCACAAGATCGATGGACAGACCAACCGCCTCGCGGAATACCAATGAATGCTATTGGCGTAGATCCAGCTCAAGGCGGTGAAGACTGGAACATTATCGCTCCTCGTTATGATCGATGGTGGGACAAGCTTGTAAAAATTCCTGGAAAGGACACGCCTATTGGTACTGATCTTCTTGCTCCGATCCTAGAGGTCAGACGAGATAACGCGGTTGTCGTTATTGATGCAGGCGGGGGATATGGGAGCGCCACTTATGGCAAATTGGAAGAGAATAATATTCCGGTTTATGCCCATAAGGGATCAACCGGTTCGAATGAGCGCAGCATATGTAGGTTTTTATATGAATTTGCCAATGAAAGAACCAAGGTTTACTGGCGCTTCAGAGAGCTTCTAGATCCTACGCAGCCTGGGGGTTCACAAGCAATGCTCCCGCCTGATACACGACTGTTTGCTGATCTAACAGCCCCTCTTTACAAGATCAAAGGCAACGTGGTTCACCTTGAGACTAAAGAGGATTTAGTCAAGCGTTTAGGCCGCTCTCCTGACGAAGGTGACGCGGTGGTGAATTCTTGGTCAAAAGGGGATAAAATAGAAAACAGATTTCAAGACTGGCGTAACGGTATGTCTGGTAATAAAAAGCCTATCGTTAATAACAAGGCATGGCGTAAGCGGAGGTAAGATGACCGGTATAAAAAAGACTTTTAAAAAGATAACAAGCAAAGAAACTTTAAAGAAAAGGTTCACTCCTTTGACCCCAAAGTCAACCAAGAAGGAGGTTAGAGGATCTTTTATAAGTAATCCTCTTCGGGTCATAGATGAGTCGGTGGAAGATGTTGGGGATGCCTTTACTCCTGAAATTCCTGTTCCTGAAGAACAGCCCGTTCTTCCTATTCCAGACGAAGCATTACAAGCTAATGAGTCTCGTAGACGACGATCAAGACGATCACGAACAGGTCGTCAATCCACTATCTTAACAGGGCTTGGCGGATGATGTGGCGTGATTTAAGGGATGAAGGGACATCGCTTTTTAGTAAGAAAAGTATCGTTGATTCTCTGCATCAAGACATTGCTGAAAACTTCTATCCAGAAAGAGCCAATTTCACGGCAAAGCATACTATTGGTGAGGAGTTCGGTACCTATCTCTATTCCTCCTACCCATTGATTGCCCGTAGAGAATTGGGTAACGCTTTATCAACTATGTCGCGCCCCCAAGGTCAGAAATGGTTTCACATGGGTTTAGAGGACGAAGACAGAGAAGATCAATCCGCTAAGCAGTGGATGCAACAAAAAACTGATATTCAGCGTAGGATTATTTACAACACACAATCCAGGTTTGTCCGCGCCATGAAGGAAGCCGATCATGATTGGGCTACGTTTGGCCAAGCCGCGATATCGGTTGAATTAAACAGGCGTCGAGATGGATTATTTTACAGAGACTGGCACCTTAGAGACATGGCCTGGGCTGAAGGGTGGGATGGTAAAGTTGATCGATTCTGGCGCAAGTGGAAGCCTACGAATTGGCAGTTACAACAGTACTTTGGCAAAGACGCTTTACATCCTGACTGTAATAAATCCGACAACAAGAACAAAGAAACCAATGTGATGCACATATTTGTTCCTGGGGATTACTGCGATAACCCGGCTAAGAATGTGTCTTATTACATTGATATGGATCATGAGCACGTCATTGAAGAAAAGCCCATGGTCTACGGGTACTACGTGTTACCACGATGGGTGACAGTCAGTGATTCTCAATACGCTTATTCTCCGGCTGTAATTTGCGCCCTACCCGATGGCCGATTGTATCAAGACATCACTCGAATTCTTTTAGAAGCTGGGCAGCGTGCGGTAGACCCTCCTATGGTCGTAGTGGAGGATCAATTGAAGTCTTCCATGGATCTTCAGGCTGGTGGTGTCACAGTGGTTAGTGCGACCTTTGACCGACGATTGGGCGAAGTAATGACCCCGGTCAAATCGGATAAGTCTGGACTTGGTTTTGGTTTGGAGATGAACGATCGAACCCAAGCTATGTTGGCTAAAGCATTTTATCTGGATAAATTAGACCTTCCTCGCGGCCAAGAAATGACGGCTTATGAAGCCGGTATTCGCTACCAAGAATATATCAGGGCTATCCTTCCGATATTCGAGCCTAAAGAACAGGAAATGGAAGGCGGGGTCATGGAATTGACCTTTGATATTTTGTTTCGTCACGGTGCCTTTGGATCGGTTCAAGATATCCCGCAAAGTCTTCAAGGTCAAAGTCCGCAATTTAAGTTTGTTTCACCTCTATCAAAAGCGATTGAGGAGAAAGACGCTAATCTTTTCAATGAAGTGGTTCAGGTCATGGCGCAAGCAAGAGAGATTGATCCTATGGCGGTCTCCAATATTAATATAAACAAAGCCTCTCGTGATGCTGTATTGGGTACAGGCGCTAGCGTAGATTGGTTGAATGACGAAGACCAAGTATTGGCCTCACAGAATGCAGCCCGTCAACAACAGCAGGCGGCACAAGAACTAGAACTGACTCAACAAGCTAAAGAGGTTATGCAGTGATATGGGATAAGGCCACTCGATTTTGGACGAATATTGATGTTTTTAAACGAGACCACAAAGCCAATATACTGGCGGTCAAAGCGTTGTATAATGGCCACGCTGATGAGCAGCAACAAAAGAGAGCGTATTTTTTTATTATTAATTACTTATGCAAGATAGAGGAAATTGGCTATTTCGAGACTGACCGCGATACAAGTTTTGCGCTAGGTCGCCAAGCCGTTGGAAAGATTTTAAAAGGCATTGCTACCGATTCGGATTACATTAAAGGAACCAACTTATGAGTGAAGCAGCCCCCGAAGCAACACCAGACCAAACCCCTGCGGCCAGCACTGAAGGCACGATTTTAAGTGGAGACACAATTACACCTGTCGCGGCCCCGCAAACATGGCCCGATACTTGGCGTAATGATCTTGCTGGTGATGACTCCAAAGAGTTAGAGAGATTAGGGCGCTTCAGTTCAGTTAACGAGATTTATAAATCCTTTCGCAGCATGGAAAGTGAGTTTTCCAATCGTCCGGCTGCACGGATTGAATTTGATGCTGAAATGCCAGACAACAAGATGGAGGAGTACCGAAAGCAAGAAGGTATTCCCGCAACGGCGAAAGACTACAATTTAGACTTTGATGACGGTCTGGTTATTGGGGAAACGGATAAACCTTTAGTGGATGGGTTTTTAGAGTTTGCTCACTCTAAGAATATGCCAGAAGCTCATGCCAAAGAAGCAGTACGCTGGTATCTAGAAGACCAAGTGAAAGGAGAGGAAGAATACAACCAGAAAGTGGCTGATGGTCGTCATGAAACTTTAGCTTTACTTAAGGCAGAATATGGGCCAGAATTCGACGGTAATATCAACGCGATGAATGAGTTATACGTCAATCATCCAGAAATTAAAGATGTACTGATGGGAGCAATTGGTAGCGATGGTCTGCCTATTGGCAACAATGACCAAGTGGTTCGTTGGGCCATAGACCTTGCTAAGCAGTTAAACCCAGCAGCAACCGTTATTCTCCCTGGTGGAGAGAGCGGTCAGAAAGGGCTTGAATCTCGTATTAATGAGATCGAGCAAACAATGAAAACAGATCGTGATGCTTACGACCGAGATCAATCGATGCAAGATGAATACGAAGATCTTCTCGATAAGCGTGACCGATTAGCCAATCGATAGGCTCTAAAGACCTAACAAGGCCCTTCACAGGCAACCCTCCGTTAGCTGTTTGGACAACCCGATTTCGATAAAAACGACTCGAAAGAGTGCCTTTTTACTGAATCAGGAGGTGCCATATGGCTTCCAATGCCCCCATGACGCGCTATCGCAATGAAACGATTGCGTCTTTTGAACAACACCAAGCGCTTTTGCGCGCAACCGTTACTACTGAGCACATGCTTGACGGTAACGTCGCTACTTTTTTAGTAGCCGGTTCTGGTGACGCCACACCAGTTACACGCGGCCTAGACGGTCGTATCCCTGCCCGTAACGACGACTTAACCCAAAATACCTGTACTCTGGTCGAATGGCATGACAAACCAGTTCGCACTGGATTCAATGTGTTTGAATCTCAAGGTGATGCCCGGCGAATTTCCCAAATGAGTTCTATCGGTGTTATGAATCGTAAAATTGATTCTGACATTTTAGGTTCGGCGGGTTTGGGCGCTGCAACTCTGGGTGACACTACAGCCAAAGCGGCTTCTTTGAATTGGATTTTAGGCCACTTTAAAGAGCTGGGAGAGCAGGATGTGGACATCGAGCAAGAGGACAAGATGTTCTGTCTTCTAACCCCTGCGGCCTGGGCTGTATTGATGCAAATCAATGAGTTTTCAAGCGGTGACTGGGTTGATGTCAAACCTTTCTCAGGCCCTGCCAGGAAAATGTGGAATTGGGCTGGGATTAACTTCATTCGTTCAACTCGTTTAGACAATATGGGATCAGCGTCTGCTACATGCTACATGTATCACAAAGACGCGATTGGTCACGCCATTGCTAATGGCCACCCTGATCTTCAAGGCGGCTACAACGACGAAGACGATTACTTTTACACTCGCTGTACTGGATTTTTCGGCTCCAAGCTGTTGCAAAACGTTGGCGTCCGAAAAATGCTACACATTGATACCACCCTTTAAGGAGGTGACTTATGGCTTACGCAACTACTAACCCTCCTGGTCTGGAGTCCAGCACTCCTGCTGGTGCAGGACAATCCTGGATTTACAATTCAACTGACCTTGTTGGGACTGTTGATGGGACTGGCTATTTTACTAACGGTCAAGATTTAGGAATGGCTTTAGGCGATATGGTGAAAGTTTACGACACTACATCCAGCCTTAACAAGATGACCATTACTTATGTTGATGCTGTTAGCTCTACTGGAGTCACTGTAGTGATTGAATCCAGCTAAATTTAATGCCCTCTCAGGAGGGCTATCTTTTTAAGAGGATTTTTCAAATGGAACAGGCAAGAGAGCCAAAGAAGTTTAAGTTATTAAGTCGGCATTTAACGCTAACCGCTACCCCTATGGGGGTGTTTCGGTGGCGAGCGAACCCACCTTCACAAGTGGAATTAGCAGACCTTCTAGAGCCTGAATTCTGGGATCTGGTCAGTGATAAGTTCTCAGTAAGAGAGCCTAAGCATCAAGGTCAAGTCGTTGAGGTTTATCGAGAGGACGGCGCTTATTACGCTGAAGTCTTGGCGATACGCCTTAATAATGGCAGTCTCAAGATCCGCGAATTAATGTATGTGCCGATTGAAGATGATTCTATTCGTGCAAAACGAGAAGATTTTATGATTGAATTTCGTGGTAAAAAGAAGTTCACTATAATTCGCGTTAAAGACAAGCACATTATTGAAGAGCATCTTGAATCCAAAGAAGTGGCTGAATCCAGTCTGGAGAAGTACATCAATAGCTTATGACAGCGAGCAAACTGAGTCTTTATAACGGTGCCTTACGACGTGTTGGAGAACGTAAACTGTCCACAGTGACAGACAACGTTCCCTCGCGGTACCACCTGGATACTATTTGGGATGAAGACCCTCCACTGATGATGCTGGAGCGTTATAATTGGACGTTTGCACAGAAGGCTATGGAGTGGAACTACAACGCGGCCATAGAGCCTGATTTTGGTTTTCAGTATGCGTTTGATATTCCCTCTGATTACGTGCATTTATCTCAGATTTCCACGGATGAATATTTTTCTTACCCTTTGAGAATCTATTCAAAAGAGGCAGATTATTTCTTTTGTGACTTTCAATTAATTTATTTGAAATATGTCTCTAAAGATATCGCTTACGGTAAGGACTATTCCAAATGGTCTACTTTATTCGAGCAGATGACAGCAGCGTACATGGCTCAAGAGTTGGCGTATGCACTAAGCAAGTCGAAAGATTTACAGGAACGACTTGATAAGCAGATGAAAGAATATCAAACACAAGCCCGCTCTATGGATGGTCAGGAAAACCCCACTCGCTTTTTAGCTCAAAGCTCCTGGGCACGATCACGACGCAGAGGAACGGGCGAATCCAGTAGAGGCCCTATTTTTGGTTAATTAAATGGCAAAAGTTAATCCTGTTCTCCAGGCTTTTAACAGGGGTCGTATATCTCCTTTGGCGTTGGCCAGAACAGATCTTGACCGTACAGCCCTTTCTGCTGATGTTCAAACCAATTTAATTCCTAGAACCCTAGGCTCTGCCACCTTCCGCCCTGGTCTTGAATACACCGGTGCTAGACCCAATCAATCAATATCCATTCCCTTTATCTTTGCCGCTGATGATTTAGCTGAAATCGAACTGACAGCGGCTTTGATGAGGATTTGGGTGGATGATGCTTTAATCTCAAGAGCCACTGTCACGGCGGCGGTCACTAATGGATTATTTACATCCAATCTGACCAGTTGGAACGATACTGATGAATCTGGAGCGGCGTCTACCTGGTTAACGGGTGGATATCTTGCGTTGTTAGGAACCGGTACTAATTCAGCCAAACGAGACCAGACTGTAACGGTTAATGAAGTTTCCACAGAGCACGCTTTAAGGATTATTATCGAACGCGGCCCTGTTGTTTTGAAGGTAGGGACAACGGCGGGTGATGATTCTTATGTTTCAGCCTTATTAAAAACAGGCACTCATTCGCTCGCGTTTACTCCGACAGGCAATTTTGTTATTGAGTTTTCTTCTGCATTGAGCCACACGGTTTTGGTGGACTCAGTAGCGGTTGAGAGTTCTGGCACACTGACACTTCCTACTCCCTGGACGGCTAATGATCTGAGTAATATTCGATCAGACCAATCTGGAGACGTGGTCTTTCTTTCTGATGGCACGTACCAACAAAGACGCATTGAACGACGGGACAATAATTCCTGGTCTGTGGTTTTATTTCAACCGGATGACGGCCCCTTTGGCAATATTAATATCAGCGCCATTACTATCGCTCCATCGGCTTTAACAGGTGATATTACGCTCACTACCTCTAAAGCTTATTGGAAGTCTACGATGGTAGGAGAGTTGTATAAGCTCACATCAGCAGGACAGACTGTTCAAGCTTCTGTCACAGCTCAAGATGAGTTTACAGGCTCAATTTTAGTGACGGGGGTTGGAACCTCAAGAGATTTCAGTCTTTCCATTGCAGGCACTTGGTCGGCCACTGTTACTCTGCAAAGGTCTACCGATGATGCCACCTGGGAAGATGTTGAAACTTACACAACCAATACCTCTGTTACTTTTAGTGACGGCCTGGATAATTTGCAATATTACTATCGAATAGGCGTTAAGACCGGAGACTTTACCTCTGGTACGGTTGAGCTGTCCTTAGCCTTCTCAGGCGGGTCATTAACTGGTATTGCAAGGGTCACGTCTTACACCAGCACCACAGTAGTCGATGCGGTTGTCCTGGTCGCCATGGGAGCCACCGACGCTACCGGTGATTGGTACCGATCACAATGGTCAGACCATCAAGGCTGGCCATCGGCTGTGGGATTTTATGAAAGCCGATTGTGGTTTTCGGGTAAAGGCGGGATATGGGGTTCGGTATCGGATGGATACGAATCACACGATAATGATGTTGTAGGGGATTCCGGGCCTATTAATCGAACCTTTGGGTCAGGCCCTGTGGATGTGGTGAACTGGTTATTACCCATGCAGCGGCTGATGATAGGCACGGCCACCAGTGAGAAATCAGCGCGCTCTACCTCCTTTGATGAGCCGTTAACCCCGACCAACTTTAATATTAAAGCCCCTTCGCGCCAAGGATCTTCGCGTGTTGGCCCTATTAATGACGGATCTATTGGGTTTTTTGTCCAACGCTCTGGAAATCATCTTTATCAATTACAATTTGATTTAGAAGATTATAAGTCTGTTGATTTATCTCAACTCATACCCGAGATTGGCGAACCTTTTATCACTCGTTTGGCCATACAGAAAAAGCCAGACACGAGAGTCCATTGTGTGAAATCCGATGGAACAGTGGCTTTACTGGTAAAAGATGACGCTGAAAATACCTTAGCTTGGGTGGATATTAATACTCTTGGCGGTCAGATCGAGGACGCTTATGTTTTTCCTGCACAAGCGGGTGAAGCAGAGGACGCGGTTTACTACACCGTAAGACGAACGATTAACGGTTCTGTTGTTCGATACCGGGAAAAATGGGCGTTTGAGTCTAACGCTGAGGGCGGGGAAACGGGTAAAATAGCGGATTCTTTTGTTTACTATGCCGGTGGAAGTACCAGTACATTAACGGGGCTGACTCATCTTGAAGGCGAATCGGTGGTTGTGTGGGGGAATGGTAAAGACCTGGGGGCTTACACGGTCTCTGGGGGGCAAATTACCCTTTCTGAGCCTGTTACCTCCGCGTGTGCCGGATTGACGTATAACTGGCAGTACAAGTCTGTAAAATTGGCGTATGGCGCCAGAATGGGAACGTCATTGCTCCAGGTTAAAAAAGTCAATCAGTTAGGCGTTATTGCCAGAAACATGCACCCCCAAGCTTTTCAATACGGTGCGACTTTTGATAGTTTATTCGACCTTCCTGCTGTGGAAGACGGGCAGACAGTGAGTACGGATGTGGTTCACTCTAATTATGACGAACCCACTTTTCCTTTTGATGGTGAATGGGATACTGACTCAAGAATTTGTTTGCAAGGCTCAGCGCCCAAACCCGTGACTTTGTTAGCTTTAGTGTACAGTTTGGAAACTCATGATAAATCGTAAAATAGACATTGTGCCATTAACGCTGAAATTATGGTTACAAGTGGACAAAGACCCACCTCCCTATACGGTTCAGGGGTTTGCCGGTGTAGAAGATGGCAAGGTGCTAATTTTAGGCTGTGTCATACGATCCGGTGTTGAGACGTTTTTGCTGTTTGAAAACACTGTTGATATTACTTTGCCCATTAAACGAGCCTTAATTAAGGGCTGGCGAGCCTTAAAACCTTTCGTTAAGCCGGATACTATTATTGTGCAAAACACAGAGCTATCAACGTCTGATGGCTTTATTAAGCATTTCGCGGGGGATTTATGGCGTTTCTAGCCGCGGCGGCCCCTTACATGCAGGCCGCTGGTGCCGCTGTCGCTGTTGGCTCTACGATAGCGCAAGGCAATATCCAAGAACAGACAGCGGCCATACGTGCGAAACAATTGCGAGAGCAAGGTTTGGCGGATCAAGCTGAATCTCAGTTGGTTGCCAGAGAAGAGAGTAAAAAAGCCGAATACCTTACTTCCAGAGTTAGAGCCTTAACGGGCGCTTCTGGGACAGGTTTTGACAGCCCCAACGTTGTAGATACGATTGGCGATATCGACGAACAAGGGGCTTATAATGCTCTTGCGGCGTTATATGCTGGCAAGTCTTCGGCTCGCAGCAAAAGACTCGCGGCTAATATGGCGATTGCTGAAGGAAAGAGCGCGAAAACTCAAAGTCGGGCCAGTGCTTTTAGTACTATTTTAACGTCCGGCGAATCCTTCGCTTCAAGGTACGGTTAATGCCAAAACTTCCCACCGCTCAACAATTAGGCGCTCGGATTCCCCAAGATCGCAGCAACGTGGTCACAGGGAATTTTGACACGTCTGGATTTCAGCAATTAGGTCAGACTGTTGAAGCGTTTGGGGCGGGGATTAAAGACCGCCAAGACGCGATGAATCTCCAGAAAGCCAAGACTCATTGGTCTAAAGCGAAGCTAGCAGCCGATAATGCGTTTGACCAAGATAATGACTTTGAAACCTATGTTGAACGTTATAACGAAGCATTAGGTAAGGCCGAAGAGCAAGCCGGTGAAATGATTACTAACTCACGGATGAAAGAAATTTTCAAAGACGATATTTCTCTTTCTCGCGCTCAAGGCGTGGAGTCAATGAAAGACTTCGCTTTTAGCAAAGAAACGGAGTCCGGTCTCGCTACCCTTCAACAGATTTTAGATGATAATCGTGAAATTGCGTTAAATGCGACGACCAACGCTGACAGAGAAAGTGCCTTTGACACCATGAATGACGCCATAGGTACCGCTGAATTAGTGGGTTATGTGGACGCTGACAATGCTCAGATCATGCGGAAAAAAGTCGGCACTGATGCCGCTATAGGAACTATTCAAGTTCAAGACCTGAAAACTCAACAACAAATGTTGGCCAACAACGAAGGGCCTGCTGAGCTGATTCCTACCGATGTTCGGAAAAGCATGTTGGAGAACGTCAATAATCGTTTGGTGAATCAAGAAGGCATGATCAAGGCCGATGAAATACGAGCGCAAGGTGGTGATTTAACCGAACGCCTGGACAGTGTGAGAAAGATCAAAGATCCCGATATTCGCAAAGCGGCACAAATTCAAGTTGAGCACGATTATGCAATGGAAAGAACGGCTAAGGGTGAATTGTTTTCAGAAAATTACAGCGATGCTCGCAAGGCGCTAAACGCTGGGTCTTCTATCGGTGAATGGATACAGCAAAATCCTGAGCAGTGGGACGGTATGACCGGCGACCAACAGGCCCAATTATTAACAGGTGGCAAACAAACCACAGACTTTGCCCTTTATCATAATTTAAACATGATGCTAGCCGACTCCCCAAAAGAGGCTTATCAGACATTTTTAAAAGAAGGTCATCGATTAGCCCCGGCTGAGTTCAAAGAGCTGTCAAAACGTTTTGCAGGCGCCTCAGAAGAACCTGAACCCATAGACTCGCTACGCTCTGAGTTTAACACTTGGGCCAAGCGCTTTAATTTGAGCGAAGAAGATAATGGTTTGGCTGACCAACGATTAAAACGAGAATACGAATTATGGGTTAGAGCTAATCCAGGTAAAGAATTAGGCTTTAAAGATCAGCAGGAAATTATGTCCTCTGTTTACGATTGGAGTGCCAATACGTTCTTTGGCTTTAAAACCGGTGGCAAGACATTCAGATTTGAATTGCCTCCCGTAGAGGCCGATCGTAAAAAGTTAGAAGACAAAGCAACGGAATATGAGGAAATTTACGGGGAACCGCCCGACGATCAAACCATGATTCGCATTCGAGACAAAATGATACGTGACGGCCTGATACCTGAATATGAGTGAATTCTTTAAAGAACTTGAGGAGGAAACGCTACGCGATACAAAGCTAAATTTAGATCGTGCGCAAAACCCTGACCAATCGGCCAAGATTTACAATCTTTCTGACCGTACCGGATTCCCCCCTGATTACGTGGAAAGAAATACCAATGAAGTCCAGTCGCAAGTCGATTATGACGACCTTTCCCCACTGCTTGCTGATTTCTTACGAGAACGAAAAAACGCTGAAGTCTCTCGCGACGACCTAGAAAATCTGAAATGGTGGGAGACGGTGGGGCGCGAAGCCAAGAACGTTGGCAAGATAGGCCAAGCAGCGGCTCTAACGGCTTCTGGTGGGCTTTATGCGGCGACCGGATCTTTATTTGACTTAGCTTCAGACATTACCACAGCCCCCTTCACGCCCTTTATGTCACCTGAAGAAATCAAAGAGCAAGATCTTTTTGGTGCGGCGGGTCGATATTTGGGTGGTATCGGTCAAGCTGAAATAGCCAAAGGTCAAAGGGCTTTACCCAAGCCTGGTGAAACTTACGTCCCTGCCCCGGTAATCAGCGGTGTTCAGTCCTTTTTCACCAATTTAACGGCTTTGGGTGCCGGTCTAGCGACTCGAAACCCCAACACGGCTTTAGCCATCATGGGTACCCAGACCTATGGTACTTCTTATGCTCGGGCTAAAGATGCGGGTCTCAGTAATTACAACGCCTTTACCTTTGCATTAAGTGACGGCATGGCCGAAGTGGTGACTGAAAGAATCCCAGCGTTTAAATTATTCGATGATTTAGCTAAAGATACCGGTTTGGTAAAAACCATACTCGGCCAAATGGCTAGAGAAATTCCCACCGAGCAAGCGGCCACCCTCTGGCAAGACGCCAATGCCTGGGCTGCCATCAATCCTGATAAAACCCTATCTGAATTCGTGGCTGAACGACCTGGTGCCGCAGTAGACACTTTAATTTCTACCGTAGTCGCGACCGGCTTACAAACCGCCTCGATTAGTGCGATTAATAAACTCACTCGTGAGCAGTCCCAAATTCAACAAATGGCGGACAAGGCCAAAGAATCCAAAGTCCTGCAACGCTCTCCAGATGTTTTTGCGCAACACCTTCAAAACGTGGTGGAAGAATACGGGCAGGCTGATATTTATCTGAACGCTGAAGAGGTGGGATCATTATTAAATCAAGAAGCGCTGGAAGACGGGCCGGAAATTGCGTTAATCCGTGAACAACTGGCCGAAGCTCAAGCCCTGGGCGGCGATATAGTCATTCCTATTGAACAGGCTGGCCCTTTGCTGGCTTCCAAGAATTACGAAACTCTAAAGCCTTTAATGCGCCTTTCACCCGAGTATGAGGGTGAAGCCGATGCGGCGGCTATTTTAGCTGAAGCCAGTCAGAACGTAGATCTGAAAACTCGCGCTGATGAGATATACGCCGAAGTCTCACAACAACTTATCGAGACTGGACGACTGACTCCAGCCGCTGCTAAGACTTCCGCTACGCTAATTCCTGCTTATGTCACCACTAAGGCTGCTCGTACCGGCTTAACGGTCGATGAAGTGTACGAAATGATGGGATTAAAGATTGTTGGGCCTGAAGCGGAATTAACCGGTGCGGTTTTAGATCAAGCGCTTGAAGACAAAAAAGAAGCCGCTAAAACCACCATCAACACCTTACTGATTGAGGAAAAGGTTAAACCTGAAGATTCATTCAGAGGTACGTCTATTGCTGAGCTTCAAGCCATTGCGAATCTGGAAGAGCTTCAAGTAGGTCGAGATTTTGAAGGCCAGCCCGGTATATCAGCCACTCTAATCAATGATGGCCAATTCCCTGTCTATGGTGAGGGTGTCGGTATATTAGTGCCTGAGCAGCACACAGAAGCCTCTGGACGCGCTTCTGAGGTGCTGGTGAATGAAAGCACCGATCCTAAAGATTTGCGGTACGTTATCGAAGGTGAGGTTTTATCGTTTGAGGAGCTTCAGGAAAAATACCACGATCCTGATTTCAAGAAAGAGGAAACTGAATTTTTCGAGGAATTTCTTGGGAAGGAGTTATTTCAGGATGAGCTTGGCTTTTTCTCAGGCTTATCCGATGCCGTTGGCAAATTAAAACAAGAATCTGGCCCCGCTCAACAGATGCTAAATACCATCAAAAAACAACCTGGAGTGAAAGCCGAAGAGCTGGAATGGACTGGCCTTGCAGAATACCTAAGTGCTAAAAAAGAATCCGGTGAGAAAGTCACTAAGCAAGAGATTCAGGACTTTGTGGATAGCAATGGTGTCCAGATTGAAGAGGTTCGGAAAGGAGCGGGAATATCCCAAGAAAGCGAAGATGTTTTGGCTCAGCTAGAAGATCGAGAACCGAGAGATTTGGGCGGTCGAACAGATGCAGACGGTACTAAATTCCAAGACTACCAACTTCCAGGCGGCGAGAATTACCGCGAGGTGTTGCTGACGCTGCCTGCTAAACAGTTTGATTCAAATGAACTGAAGCGTGTTAATGCAAGACTTAAAGAGCTGGATAATTCATACAATCCAGAAACAGATTACTATGACCGCGATAGCGGAAAAGAGCCTACAGCGCATTACAGAGAATATACAGAGCTTACAAAAAGAAGAATAGAGCTTGAAAAAGGAACTCCAGCAGAGAGCAAGCAGAGCGGTGCGTCAGGCAGAAGAGACGAATTCAAATCTACCCATTTCGACGAACCCAACATCCTTGCCCATGTTCGCTTAAACGACCGCATTGATTCGGATGGCAATAAGGTTTTGTTTGTTGAAGAAATCCAGAGCGATTACGGACAAGACGCCAGAAAAAAAGGTATTGAGAAAAGATATAAGCCGGAAGATGTTCAGCCTCTGATAGAAGGGTTGCCAGAAGCCTCTCAGCCAGAATTGTTTTGGTATTTTAGGGTGCCAGATAATGTTTTACAGATTCCAAAAAGTAAATACAAGACTGAGGCTGAGGCCAAAGATTATGTGGTCAGAGAAAAGCTTGCCAGAACAGGAGTGCCAAACGCCCCATTCATAGGCTCAACTAACGCATGGGCCGAGCTTGCCATTAAACGCATTCTAAGAATTGCCTCTGAAGAAGGTTATGACTCTGTATCGTGGACAACGGGAGAGCAGCAAGCTGATAGGTATGATCTGAGCGAAAAGGTTGAGGCTATAGGGTATCGAAAGCATGGTGATGAATACGAGCTGGAAATTACAGATAAAAATCTTAATGAAATTAATTTGCCGCAATCGCGATATAAAGCAGATGAATTAGATTCCGTTGTTGGAAAAGAAATAGCTGAAAAAATAATAAACGGAGAAGGGGAAAGCAATATTTACGGAACCAGTTTGTCAGGTGTTGACCTCAAGATTGGAGGTGAAGGAATGCGTGGTTTTTATGACCGCACCCTACCCAACATCTTCAAAAAGGTGGCTAGAAAGCTGGATAAATCGGCCAAGGTATCGGTAGTTGATTTACCGGATATTGGCGAAGTGTTCAATGTAAGTTTGACTGACAAAGCAAAAGGTTCAGCGCTTGAAGGCCAGCCCCTATTTCAAGATGAACAGAAAGGCGTTCGCGGAAAAATCCTACTCTTACCTGATTCAGCCATAATCCAGCTAACCGAAGCGTCAAATTTAAGCACCTTTCTCCATGAATCCGGTCATCTGTTTTTGGCTATGGAAGAGAAAATCTATGGCCATCCGAAGGCAACCCCTCAAATTAAGGCCGATGGCGATGAGATTTTAAAATGGTTGGGAGTGGAGTCTTTTGCGGATTTAAACCGGTATGAGGTAGACCCAAAAACAAAAAAACGGGTTCGAACCAAAGAATCAACAGATGCTCTTGAGAAATTTGCACGAGGCTTTGAGAGATATCTAAGCGAAGGTAAAGCCCCGTCCATCGGCCTTCAGTCGGCTTTCCGTCGATTTGCAGCTTGGTTAAAACAGGTCTATCGAGATCTTACCCGCCTAAACGTTGAATTAAACGACGAAGTTCGCGGTGTGATGGATCGAATGTTAGCCACTGACCAAGAAATTGACCGCGTAAAAGGCAACTTCGATCCTCTGTTTGAATCGGCTGAAGATGCCGGTATGACTCAGGCTGAATATAAGACTTATTCAAAACAGTCCACCTCCGAGGGTGCGAAAGAATTGCTTCAAACCAAGATGGTTAAGCAGTTGGAGCGCACCTATAAGAAGTGGTGGAAGGATGAATCAGCGGTTGTGGCTAAAGGCGTTCGAGAGGAGCTGATTAAAAACCCACTTTACTCGGCCACAGAAACCCTAAAAAGCAGCGAAGGGCCAAAACTATCAAAGGCTAAAGTGCATGCTGAACTGGGCCAGATAACCCCAAGATTTAGAGGTATGACCGCTGAAGATGGCATGGACTCTGATGACTTGGCCGCACTATTTGGTTTTGCTTCAGGCAATGAATTAATTCACGTCATTGAAGAAAGCCCCACTCTGGCACAAGAAACCCAGCGACTGACTGAATCTGAAATGGTTCGACGCCATGGGGATATTTTAAATGACGGAACGATTCAAGAAGAAGCGGAGGCGGCGGTTAGGAACCCTGAGAGAGCACGAAAGCTAATAACAGAGTTAAATGCTATAGCCAGAAAGAATAACACCAACGCTATTGATCGAGATGCCCTAAAAGTTTATGCCAAAGAGACCATCGCAAAGCTACCTTTTTCAAAAATCCGTCCGGCTCAATATCGGTCGGCTGAGATACGTGCTGCGAAACAATCAGTTGAGGCGAAAAATAAAGGCGATTTCGGCGCGGCACAGAAGGCTAAGACGCAAGAGCTAATGAACTTCTATCTGTCCCGCGAGGCCACACAGGTGCGCGAGAAGACGTTAAGAATCAGAGCCTCTTTGCAATCGATCAAAGGGCGGAAATTTGACTCCAAAAAGTACAACAATGAAATTGTTAACGAAGCCAAAGTATTGATTTCTGTCTTTGATTTCAGAAAGTCCAATCGAGAATCAGTTGAGCTGGCTGAAGCGCGCTTAAAAGGCGTGAGAAACTGGATTGAGTCGCAACAAAAAGACCCTGATACGTATTTGGTGGAAGCTGAGATTTTAGGGAAATTAACAGCCTGGAATGACATGACCTCTGAAGACCTTCGAGGTCTTAATGATATTGTGACCTCAATTATTAAGTCGGCCAAGCTGGTAGACACTGAAGCTTACAAGGCCAATATTGATCAAGGTCGAGAATGGTTAAAAGAGAATCGGATAGAAAACTATGAAACGGAAGTGGATACGGACACTCCATGGGTAAAAGCTAAGCGTATCACTCAAGAATTATTCTCTTCGCTGCGCAAAATGGAATCCTTGGTTCGTCAAGCGGACGGCATGAACGAACAGGGTTGGTTATGGAAACAAACCATTAAACCCTTATTGGATGCCTCAACCACAGCCCTAACCATGAGGACGGACGCTCACAAGCACTTGAATGAAATGTTTGAAGGGTACGAGAATGCCTTCAATGGCCTGAGAGACAAACGAACTTTTACACTGGATTCTGGGCGAAAGGTTTCTTTATCGTATGGGGCCAGACTGTCTTTGGCTTTGAATATGGGCAACGAAAGCAACCGTGAAGCATTGTTGAACCAAGAGAAGCTGTTACCCGATGACCAGCCCTTAATGACAGAGAACGATCTTGATAAAATCGTAGCAACCTTATCTGACAAAGATTGGGATCTGGTTCAAAATGTCTGGGATTACATCGATACTTACTGGAAAGATATTTCGGCATTAGAGATTCGGCGGTCTGGGGCGGCTCCTGAAAAAGTACAGCCGGCACCTTTTGTAACATCTTCTGGAAAGGAAATGAAAGGTGGCTACTACCCGCTGGTAGGTGATCCGCTGAGTGATCCGAAACAGCAGGAAATCGACACGCAATATCAAAGCTTTATGGCCGGTGGTGCCGCGAAGCTTTCTACGAAACATGGATCTACTATCGAACGTGTTGGATTTGGCGGACGGAAAGTTGATCTTTCCGTTAATGTTTTATTCAATCATATTGATGGTGTGATCCACGACCTGACTCACTGGGAACCGGTGCGCGATGTCAGCCGAGTCTTAAAAAACCGAAAGATTAAAAGCGAGTTAATTACCAGTTTAGGTCTTGCCGGTGAAGCGACTATTACAAACCGTTTAAAAGAAGTCGCCAGTGGCCCACAGAAAATCAACGGACTTCGCGGAATAGAACGTTTTCTACGTCATGCCAGATTGGCCGCTACTTACAGCGCGTTAGGGTATTCGGTCAGGACTTCCTTAATGAATACTCTGGGTTTGACGACTGGGATAGCTGAGCTGGACGCCAAGATTGTAGCAGCGGCTAGTGTTGAATTTTACGCAAACCCCAATAAAATGAGCGACTTTATTCAGTCGAAATCAGAATATATGGTCAATCGCGGTGAAGTGATTAACCGGGATATTGCCCAGATCCGACAGAATTTAAAAGGCAATACCGCTTTCAATAAAATCAAGAATAATGCTTTTGGCATGATGACCCTCACAGATAGAGCCATTACAAGGCCTATTTGGTTAGCCGCTTATCGTCAAGGCGAGTCGATGTTTGAGACCGAGCAGGAAGCCATAGACCACGCTGACAGGGTAGTGGCAAGAACCCAAGGCTCTGGCTTGGATTTGGACTTAGCCAACGTAGAGACCCGTAGTGAGCTTATGAAGACCATGACGGTCATGTTCAGTGCGATGAGCGCGATTTACAATATTTCTGTTGAGCAAGTCAAAAGATATAAAGCAGGTAAAATTAGCAAGACTGACTTACTGCTAAAAATGGGCTGGTTGATTGTTATTCCAGGCATTGTCGAGATGTTAATATCTGGTGGCGGAGACGATGAGCCAGCAAAAGAAATTACTGAGTCGGTGGTGTATTATGGGCTTGGACTATTCCCTCTAATCCGAGAGGGTGCCAGCTATGCGAAGTATGGAAGTTCTTTTCCCACTCCAGCCGCACAGTTAGCCACCTATCCTTTTGAGGCCATGGATCTTGTGTACGATACACTGCACCCAGACGAGGAAGTCACAAAGAAAGAAATGATGCGGTTTTTATCCAGTACCGCGGGTGTTTTCCATGTACCCGGAGGAAGGCAGTTTGAAAGAACGGCTGGCTATTTGATTGATTTACAAGACAATGAAATTGATGAGTTTTCACCTTATGGGCTTATCGTCACAGGCAAAGAATGAGCTTTTTTACGATTAGGTGTGATGGTGTTTCTTCACCCTTGCGCCGACATTATAACCCAATTATTGGAGGTGTGTTTTGGTAAGTACTGGAGTTTCACGTATTGAAGGAATTGACCCTAGCGTCGCTCAGAAGGCGCCCGTAGTGGTGGCCACAACCGCAAATATCACTCTAAGTGGTTCTCAAGCTATTGATGGTGTAACGGTCTCAGAAAGCACGACAGATACGCCTACGCGGGCACTGGTGAAGGATCAGACCATTACCACAGAGAACGGCATCTATGATGTTATGGATGCCTCTTGGATTCGATCTGATGACTTCAACGGCACTCGTGATGTGGTTGATGGAACTTTAGTTCTAGTGACCAGCGGTTCTACTCAAGCCAACTACAGATATCGATTAAGCGTTTCAGGAGAAGTAACTTTTGGGACTACGGCGATTGTGTTTACTGAATTCACCGAAGACGCCGCTACTCTTCAAACACAGTTACTTCAAGCTACGGATAATTTTCTTTACAACGGAGATATGGAGCTTCAAAGGAAGACTGGGGACGATTCCTTACCGACTTCTCCAGCTATTATTAATGTAGACGAGTGGTATGTTTTTCAAAATAGTGTCAGTGAGGGGACATCCGCACAAAACGCGGAATCTCCCGCTGGGTTTAATAATTCATTGCGAATAGGTAGAGGCAATGGCTTGTCTGGGCTTAACGCGATGGGATGCCAGCAAGGCTTGCTAACGGCTGACTCTATCGGGATGGCGGGTCGGGACGTTACTTTAAGTGTTTATTTCAAAGCGGGGACTGGATTTTCAGGAGCCAATGTTAACGTTGCTGTTTTTACCGGAACCGGAACGGATGAAGACCCCGCCAATATGTCAGCCTGGACAGGCGTTTTAACGCCAATAGGAACGACTCAGGTCATTACATCGTCTTGGGTTAAATACTCCTACACAGCGGCTGTATACGGCTCTATAGGGGCTTCTGCCACTCAAGTGGGGGTCAGGTTCTTTTATACTCCCGTAGGGACAGCAGGGGCTGATGATAACTTGTATGTTGCTGGTGTTCGGCTTCATATCGAGGACATTGAGAATGGGTATCCGAGGCGTCTTTTTTATCTAGAGTCAATGGCGTTAAGACGATCTCCCGCCCCGGCTGGCAGGGTATCCAATATGGGCGGGTCTGATCCTTTCAGCCAGTGTCATTTTTTAGCATTTAACGGGAATACAATTCTTATTGGAGGGAAAGAAGAGGTTATCCCAAATGGCGCTCTTAGCGTATCTGGTGGAGTTATCGCGACTTATGCGAGCTGTTCTATTGATAGAGTGTTAGCGCAAACTCTAGCAACGGATACTAAGTATTACATTTATGCTTATATGCTGAATGGAGTAATGACGTTAGATTTTTCAACAACTACTTGGTTTAATGATTTGTTTTACGGTGTGCGGATTAAAACGGGTGATCCTGCTATGAGTCTTGTAGGATACATGTATTCAGATGCTAACTCACAGTCTCGCGGTAACGCGACTATGCAAACGATTATTTCTAACTTTAATCGTATCCGATACACTTTATTTACGAATTTAAGCGGGACAACAACCTCAGTATCATCCCTAACTGAAATTAATTCAGCACAACGAATTAAAATCATTCAATGGGGTGATGATCTAGCTTTTCCTGTCTGTTATCCAAACTGCCAAATGAGTGTTACAGGAACGGCACAAGTAGCCATTGGAATGGCGGCTGATGATATAGCGGCAATGGCTGCACAAGGGCCTGGAGTATCAGCGACCTTTTCAACAACCACCTCCCGCGCCGAATCTATGTCTGTCCAAATGCCACAGCCTGGAGATGACAGATTCATGTCTGTTAGTGTAATGGCGACCCAAGGACAGGCCGGTACATTTACGATTAATGATGGCATGATGTTTATGAACAATATCCAAGCCTAAGCCCATATCTCTCTTTCTTTCGTTTCCTGGGCTTTCATTTCTGTGAGAAGATTGTCAAAAGAAGCGTCACAGGGGTCAATATCAACAAGTGTTTCATTCCCATTGATAGACAGTTTTAGGATTAAAGGCTCATAATCCTTTTTGAAGTCATCTTGAGGAATTCCCTTACTGGATAGGGGGACGCGAAGCCGCACAACTTTACCGGCTGGAATTCTCAAATCATGAGTGCAATCGGTTAGGTGCTGGGCGTTAATGTGTAGCGGGTATTCTCCAATTGACCCCTCGATACAATCAATTGTCTCTTTGGCTTCAATAGACACCTGGACAGCATTAACCAGTGTCCTTTCCGGCTGCTCCTCGCAGCACGATTGCGGACAAATCATTCCGGCAGGATTGGCGTTTTTAGGGCATTCGTCAAATGGTTTATCTTTTGTATGATTGCAATATTTGCACACATACGCCAAAGGGGTATAGGTCATACTGAGAAAACCGTCCTCAATGATTAAATCCCCATCACCACAATCGATTCTTTTCATAGCGCCTCCTAAATCCTCATTATATCACAGCTTATTCGACGCTGACCTATCACATACTGAAACACATAATACCCGGCTCTTAGCCCAAGATAGATACAAGGGATTCCATCTTCATCTATGAGCCGGTCGCCCTCTACAGGCATTGGGTTGAGTAGCTTATTCATTGTGTTTTCCCTTGTATTATGTTGTTAATACCGCGTGATACGGCCTGTTCATCGGTGTTGGTGTAGGGTGTTGGTGGTGGAATCTTTATCCATTGGCTACTTGTCGTGGAAAACACATCGTTATTAGGGTGGAGGTATTCAGCAACTCCCCAGCTCATGCGCATTCTTCCTTCTGTTTTAGGTGTCATGGTTTTCCGCCTATCGCTTACTCTTCGGTCTGGTCTGTCTCGCCCCGAAAAATTATTAAAAACGTGATTACTAGAGCAGATATATTGGGTTAAGTTTTCATGTATCTGGTGAGACCTAAATACATCGCCACAAAAACATTTTTCAGTATTAAATGTGTACGATCTGGCGTGATATCCTTTATCTTCTTTTCGTCTATCACTCATGGTTGTTCCTTAGTTTTATAGCTTAAGCCATTCTCTGTTTTTTCTATTGTATAGCCCAGTTCATTAACAAATACATTCATCATTCGCAAGTCGCTATCAAGCTCCTCTATCCTCTTGGCTTGAGCTTCACATTTATCTTTTAGATTCAAATAGGGTCGGTATTTATCATTTTTCACCATCTTCTGATAAATAGCCTCAAAGACTGGTTTATATGATTCTGGCTTAATACTCACAGTTACAACTTTTGGCTGTCTCGCCTCCTCCTCCGGGTCTGCAAGTGGGTTAATAGGTTCGCAAAATGTCACTGCCATGGGGCTTGGCAGATCAGCCCCCCAAGCGGCCTCACCAACATTTTCAGTAATGGCTATATACAGATCAATCATTACCTCATATTCATCACTCATACATTTACCCCGTTACTATTCAATGCCGTACAAATAGCCGCAAGCACAACTGGCGACATTCTTTTGTTGGGTCGTCGATACTTATCCGGGTCGCGCTTACGATCTTCTCTATAGGCTTGATCTTCATCAAATAGAGCGTTATGCCTCTCTGCTGCCAGTTTTTTCTTTTGTGCGTTACCCACGTTTATTTACTCCTTAGTAATGTCAGTTAATCGGAAATACCAAAGGGCCATCGACATAACAAAAACCTTTCTTGCTGATATTATCAACGAGCTGGTCGGCCTGATCCCATCTTTTATAGCCCATGTAAATTCTAATTTTATTGATAGTGGGCGGCGTTAAGCAGGACTTGATATAGCTAAGCCCCTTTTTCTGTTGAGGTGATAATGGTATGTTGAGTTGTGGGCCTATGCTCATGCGTTCACTTCCTCAAAATACTTATTTTCTTCGTTGGTTAGCTTACTGCACAGCATTTGCAGGGTGTCACCATCCAAACCTTCCACAGCTTCACCTATCCCGATATCATCCATATTGCTGATAGCCGCCTGTAATCCCGTTAGAAGGTCATCGAATACTTGCTGACCTTGCGCCTTCAGTCCATTGACAATGGCCCCATACTCCCCTTTTTTGCCTTTAGGGAACGAATGCAAGAGGGATACTTTAACCCCGGCGCTAGGGCTTGAAGCATCATGGCCGAATGACTCCATAAAAACGTACATCCCAAGTGCGTCCTGTTTCTCGATGAGTTGGTCAAAGTAGCTCTTTTGGTCGGGCGTATAGGTTTCGTAGCTTGGCTCTGTAGCCTCAATAGGCTGCGACTCTTGGATTCTTTCGCCTTCATCGGGGTCATAGATGCCAGAGAAGCTAAAAGCGTATCTAGCGGCCTGTATAGCAGCCTTATGCCTAAGCATTCTGGCTGGCCACTTTTTCCAGGGGGGGGTCTCGCGCTTGCACTCGCTCATGTATTCAGTAACCGCTACCGGGTGCTCTCGGTCTTTTCGGTAGATCTTGCAAGTAATAGCCTCCAGATTTCCGCCCTCGTTGAATTTGTCCTCAAACTCCATCCCATTGAACTGAGGATTTGAATTAACCATTTTCATCCATCCGTCAACGGATACAATCGGATTAATACCCCCGTTAGCAGGGAAAGCGTAAATCTCTTTAGTGAACGGGTTTAGGTTGTATTCATTAGCAACTACAAGTAAAGACATCATTTGTTCATTGCTAACCTGTACATTGCCGGACTGTTTAAACGCGGTAGCCTTTAAAGTGTGCAAAAGCTTCTCTGAGTCAACGCCATATTTCCCGGCAAACTGCTTTACTAAGCTTTTTTGTTCTGGTCTAATCTCTGCGATGTTTGTTGCTTCGTTCATAGTGTTTAACCCTTAGTTAATATTCCACTTGTGCTCAGGATCTGGAACAAATGTTATCGAATAAGCATCACTTTGATGAGGCCCGTAATTATTTGACGCTCCTGTCTGAAAAGACTGTCTGACGATCCATCCACCAAACACGAATAGTCTTTCTAGGCTCTCTGAAAACTGGTGGTACTCATCAGCGCCACCTACTACTTGAAATTTTTCCCATTTCATATACTTACCTATTAACTGTTAACTAAATGTTCTTCGGCGTATTCCATAGCGTGGTCAGCGTCCATAAATACTGATTCACCATGAATGAAAACTGGGCCAATGAGATTATCTTCACTATCTTCCATTTTCATACCGAAATATTCTGTAAGCACTTTTTTTTGACGCATGAAAATTATCTCTGACAATCCTCGTTTTTGAGCCTCAAGATTTTCGATTGCTTCCATATAAGATAAAAATATTTCTTTTTTCATATCTCTATTATCCCATATCCCATTGCAGGTAATTAGATTGATTGTTAATTAACAGGGGTGGCGTTATTCAGTAATTCCCAATCGCCACATTCATTGTTTTCATTCAGCGCTCCTTGATCGATGTCTACTTCAAACTTCAAGCAATTAAAAACCGGATACTCGTAATCTGTGCTGCCTGGATCACCGTTATGATTTCGATTGTAGAAAGTTTCGCTATCTTCATATAAGTGGACGCAATTACCACACCTGCTCCTATGCGGGTTCTTTTTGCACTGGCGCCTTTCGTGTCGCTTAACGCTGCTTTTATGCCTGCTCGACATGCCGCAAAAAGAGCATCCGTAGGCGCTTATTAACTCCATACCATCCTCTCTATATGCTGTTAATTAAAGTGACTCGACGAACTCTTTTGATTCTTTCAGTCCTGTTCCTGTGGCATTCCGCCAGCACTTGATAGCATTAATTTTTTTACCTTGACGCATTAGATCCATGCATTCTAGTTCTGCTTTTATTTTTGGATCTTGCGTGGCTCCGAACTTGTAAGCAGCCTTACAAAAAGTCGCCGGGGCTTCTTTTGCTATCTCCCATGCCAGCCCGACAAAATCCAAAGATTCATGTTTTTCAAGTATTTTCATTGCTTCTTTGTGCGCTTTGCTCATATCGGTATCCTCTCTATAAAATCCACCAACACCATAACAATAATGTATATTGTAAATAGTGTTAGGGGGTGTTTAGGTTTCATTCTTCCCACCCGCCCTCGCAATCGCACCCTTCTACATCGCATTCGCCCCATCCATGCTCGTCGGGTTCGTGATCACAAGTGCAGCCAAAAAAAAAGGGTTCTGGATACTCAAATTCTTCATCTTCTTCATCTTCGCCTGACATCACTTACCCCTTATTGGTTATACCCGGAAATAATTGTTCCATAGCTCTATTCACAGCCAAAGATACTTTTTCAGAAGCGGATTTATCGGCCTGTATTTCTTCATCGCTCAATAAAGGCTCTTCAATCCAGCCACCAATACATCGGCCATCAAGCTTTAATCGTTTAGCTTCTGAATCAAAATCAACGGCTGAAGTTTCGGCGGGTAGATCTGCGCTATATATCATTTATCACGCTCCTGTATCATGGCTTTTAATTTGTTTTTAATATCAGGGATTAAGCCATAAGCAAGGCTGTCTAGTTTTGCATCGGCTTGCTTTCTAAATATTGATTCGGTCATTGTTTTAGGCGGCTCCATATAATCAAATGAAGCGCTAATATTTATTACAAGCTTTGGCTCACTCATTTATCACGCTCCTCTAGCTTACGTTTATGCTCTGCAATGGCTCGCTCTAAATCGTCAAGACTAGTAAGGGTCATTCCCTCGATCATCTCGTTAGAGCCGCAATGTATGTCTATCTTGCCATCCTTGTGTGACCATATTTCAACGCGGCCAACTTCCGTTCTAATCATTTATCACGCTCCAGTAAAATCAACATAAATAACATTGTCAGATCTGCCAGTAATAAATACATCGGTAATCGGCTCATCTTTAGTATTGCCCGTTTCTTTATCGACCTCTGCAAATAGCCGGTCAATTGCTTCTGAAATGTCTTCGCGTTTCATATTAATTACCTTTGCTGGTTAAACCGCTATTAGAGGCTGTGCTGCGATTTATCTTGCCTTGGGAGACTCAAAACCTATATCTACAGCACAGCTTTTAATAATGGTCTATATAGCCATCCTTGGCAGTTTATCCGTGGGTTAATCTATTGCGGCAGCAGGGAGCTTGCAACTGATCCGTTATACTGAACCACTCTAAAAAACAATTCGTTGCAGTCCGGGCATGTTACGCACGAATCAAACACATCTCCCTCTTCGCTTGGCTTTATAGCGCCTATCTCGCTGCTGCATGTAGGACACTTGCCTGTGGTTTTTCTTTCCTCTGGAAATTGATCAAGGTATTTATCAAGTTTTTCTCTTTGTGATCTGCTCATCTCTATTCCCCTTATTCGTTTAACGTGGTGAAAGTATTAGATACTCTTTAGGTATCTGCTTTTTGCATTCTGGCCCAATACAGACTTGGAATTCGGAGCCGTTTAAATCATCCTTGTGTACTAGATTTTGACAAGATCCATCGTCCTCCATCCATGCGAGAATAGTTTTATCTTTAACAGGCTTTTGGCACTTAGCGCAAAACAGTGTTGTTTTTGGCTGTCGTCTAAAATCCGCATCTAGAAAGTAGGTTCGTTTTTTCATGGTGAAAGTATTACAGATCAAACCCTGTCGATCCAATAATAAATATGAATAAGTAGGCGTGGATATATTACGTTTTATTCGTAGACATTCCGCGTATTGCTATGAGACAATAACACGAAAGGAGCCGATATGAAAACAGTTTTAGCCGATTACTTAACAATCCATGGTGCAACCAAGTTGTCACGCCAGATAGAGGAAAAGCATCCTAGCTTGGTGATTGCTGAGGGAACTCTCAGAGACTGGGCCTACTATAAGGACAGGACGCCGAAGCCAAGGATAGTTGTTACCAAGCATGGGAAATTCGATGATATTTTGACGCTCGGTGAGAGCCTGATTGAAAAGCGACTGGCCAAGCTAGATGAATAGGTTTTACATAGCAACGAATTTCGCAGGCTATACCCCAATATTCACAGCGGCGGTGGTTCGTGCTACGTCTCATCAAGACGCGGCTAATATTTTGAATATCGATCTACGCCAGAAAAGGCTTGTACCAACTTTTAAGCCAAGTGATTTCAGGCCGATATCGAAAAAAGACCTACCCAGTTTTGAGGGGGCGACAACCATATTTATTTAAGGAATAAGGGTACTGTAATGAGCGATGACAACACACAAATAAAGCCATGGAAGCCGAACAGTGGAATAAAAGAGGTTTTCCCAAATGACGTGCTTCTTAGTAAGTTATGGGGAATAGCAAACGCGGTTCTATCGGCTCAAGGTTCTAACGCTGGCGGCGTAACTGCTCTAGAGTCTGAAGAGTGGAACGCAATTGAAGAAATGGCCGTAAATATTGAATTAAATTTAAGAGATATTGGGTATATGGACGACAAGCTAAACGGAGTAGAGAAGTGAAAGATTGGGAACCGTACAATATTGAAATCAGAAGATACCACAACTTTATTGGCTACAACCAGTACCGTTATTCTTTCTGCTGTCTGATTGGTGGCGAATATGTAGAGCACACAACACGCTATAGATTAAAGAAAAAGGCTCTCGCTGTCTGCAAGCGCTGGATAGAAACGAACAACCTTAAGCCATAGGAAGCAAAGCAATGAGCAGACTTAAAGATTACAACCAATCAGTGGCCGATAGTGAGCGTTTGAGGAAAGAAGGCATATACACAGAGGAAAACCTAAAGCGCGCTCTAATGGTCGTTATTTGCCTTATAGGGCTATCTATTCCGCTCTGGATTGCCAACGAATATGATCCAGGCTGGTTTCAAAAGGTTATGAGCTTTGGTTATTTGGATAAACAGGAGTAGATAGTAATGGCTCACCCTATTAACACAGCACTTGATAGCAAAGAGCCAAAGCGGCCTTGTGACAGCGGGTGTCCTTATTTCAAGTATCCGCACCTTGACACAGCGTGCGTATTGTCTGAAGTTTACAGCGTGAAACAAGGCGAACCGTGCGCTATTTATTTTGATAAAGCACAACCTAACAAGGGTGATACACCCCAATAGCGGAGTAAGTATGAAATATTTTAGATGCGGATATTGCGGTCAGCCTATAAACGAAAATGGCGATCCGTTAACGATTGATGAGATTAACGCGGCTTCAGTTGACTGGAACACTACTGAATTAAATCATGGTAATTGCTGCCTACAATCCCAAGCAGAAGAGCAGAGCAGAACTGTTACCAGGGAAATGGCTATGGATGCCTGTGATCCTTCGCTTGAAGGCTCTAAATATTAAACACAATAGCGGAGTAAAAGAACGTGGAAGACCAAATAATAATGCCGTCAATGCGAAAAGATAGTTTTGTACAGTTTTTCTATACCGGCGATGATGAACCCTTTATTTGCGGTGCTGACGGACACTTTACATCTACCACCTTGGGAGATATTGAAGAGGAGTTTTTGGAAGATTATACGGATATTTTCACAGAGGGCGCTGGTGATTATCTTTTTAAAGTTTGGCAAGAGCCAGCAGTATACGGCGATTATGGAGCAGTTGAGCAAGAAGCTCACTGGGAATGGAGAAAGGAATCATATAACCCGATTGATTATAAACCTAAAACACAATAGGAGTACGTTTGAAGCTGTGTGCTGGAGTGCTGCATAGGTGCTTGCAGCGGCGGAAAGGAAGTTTCTATGCGTCAGCGTTAAAAGCGCGGTGGTTCGACTCCACACAGCACATAGCTCCAAGCGTATTAGCCCAGCCAGCGGTGGAGCATATAACACTGGCAGCAAGAGCGGAAGGTGATCGTTTATCGATATCCTACTCCTTCAGCAGTTGAAGACGTTAGGCGTGGTTGCCATCGGGTTGGATAACTTCTGTGCCTATCGAGCTAAGCTGTTGTCCTAATCTGTGATCTTGCCGTCTTGCCCACGCTACGGGCTTTAGTATTTATTAATTAATAGAGAGGAGTTGATAGCTATGACATTTACACTAGGCACGAATATAGAAGCAGGGCAAAAGATTAAGACGGCCCTTGGCTGGAGAAAAGTTAAATCTGTCAGCGATGAGGGAGCTATTGTCAAAGAGGGGTTAATTAAGTTTGGTGCCACAGTTTACGGCTGGAAGAGGAGTTGATAGTTATGAAGAAAGACAGTGAAATGGAGCGCTACATGAGGTCATCCAAGGAAAGGCCGGATAAATTCTGGGATGGCCTAGATGTTGGGACGGCTAATGCGCTGATCTGCGCTGGGGCCGAATCTTTAGAGGATATTAAGGATTATGTGGCTAGCGGAGCGCCATTAACAAAGCTGATTCATGTCGGAACTGTTCGCGCTCAAGAAATCCTTAAGTGGTTGGATGATAAACCCCCTAATCATAGGAGTAAATAACTTGAGCAATGTTGTAGAACTACCAAAGAGAAAAACCTACCCGCCTCAAACGGTGGCCATATTTAACGATGGCTTTTCCGTTATTGTAGTCGATGATCACTGCTATTGTGTTAAAAACCGAAAAGATGATGATTGGGCGTTTAGTGCCTGGATTTTCAGAGAAGCTATTGATGCTCTAAGGGATTTACCAGATGATCCGGACGAAGCAAAACCCATTAACGCACAATAGGAGTAAATAACGTGGACAAACCCCTTAACCATAAGGAATTATGATATGTGGAGTCCAGAAAGAGAGCTAGTTAAAAAATCTGCTGCATTAGCAAAAGATAAGTATCCTAACGGCTATAACAAAAAGCAATTAATTGCGTGCAGCAAGGAGGTTTATGGCGGTTTTGGTGTAACTCAAACAGATCATAGAATAACCCGACCCATTAGGACTATGGAAGACGTTAGTAATATGGGAAATGCCATGGCTAATATCGACGGCCATTATCCTGTAGGCATGAGCGGCTGTTATGTTGTTGGGATTAATGGCGGTTGCGGTCTTGATTGTCCTGTGTTTTTAGAAGGTGAGTGTGGAGTACCGGCAGAAATGCTGCCCCTTGAAGGTGAAGATTTAGAACTGTACAACAGCCTTTATTGAGTATAATATTTAGTTTCAAGTCTTTATGTGTTGGGGGCTGTTCGTTCAGCCCTTAGTCTTAAAGCAAATAAGCCATCGGTATTTCAGTACCATTGGTGACAGTTAGATTGGTAACGAATCACTTTATCCGGCCAGCCCGGATTATACCAAAAAACTGTTCTCCATCAAATACCTTGGCTCGATGTTAGAGAGAGATGATGCCTGTCTGCCCTATCAAACCGATAGAAGCGAAAGGGACTAACCTCACCGGCTAACATTTAAAGCGTATGAAGACTACCAGCGCAAGCCAGGCAAAGCCAAGGCGGTAGGGGGTGTCACTGCACCCGTACAGGCTGAAGTTACGCAACTGTGATAAGGCGTAGCTGGGCGGATCGTCCTCTTGTGGCTCCGCACGGTATTCAGCCCCTAATGCCCTTATTTTTGGGTAGGGGCTTGTTTGTGAGCAAATGAGCCTTTGTCCACCACTTGGTGTGTATTATGAATGATTGGTCATGGAAACAACCTGAAGATATTAAAACAAGCAAGTGGTTAACAACCAAACAACTGAAAGTCGCTAAGAAGAAACGCAGGAAGAATAAGAAGCAACGCAAGAAAGATGTTACTAAACGTAGCAGTGATAAATTTTACAGCTCAATTGAATGGCGAGAGCTTAGAGTCAGGGTATTAGAGCGTTATGAGTGCAAATGTATGATGTGTGGTCGATCACCGAAGGAACATAATGTTGTTCTGAATGTTGACCACATTAAGCCGAGAAAGAAATACCCTCATTTGGCTTTAGTGTTTAATAACTTGCAGGTCTTATGTGGCGCCTGCAATCACGGAAAAGGGAATAAGTTTGAGACGGATTACAGGCCGCAAATGTCGAGCGATGAAGTGGATGAAATATTGGACACTCAATTATTGACGGCTATAGGCGCCGGTACTATTTGACCAACGCTCTTAATTGACAACTATAACCGAGGAAAGAATATGGCTAATTCATTAACGTTGAAATGGGGTACGGTAAAAGGCTGGGATCTGGAAACTCACGAAGCTAAAGTGGCGCTTCAGAAATGGGCGGATGGCGGCGTATCGCTGAGCGCTGCGGCGCAAAAGGATTCTCCTGAGCAAAAACAAGCCTTATTGGATGCTATTGATTTTATGGATGAGATTTGGCTTGATTGGGAAGGGAAGCAGGTTTCCAAGGAAGAAGCTAAAGAATATATTTTGAACTATTAACTAAGGATATTAGATATGTCTTACACAAGCGTTTACAAGCTGTATAAAACAAAAGTTAGCTGTATTGAAGAGTTACGGAATGGGCATGGATCAGGCCCGGCAATATGGGATTATATTAGCCTGAAGTTATATGGAAAAAAAATGAGTATCTTTGAGCAAGATAAAAACTTTTGGAGTAGTTACAAAGATCAACGGTTAAGCGAGGATGAAAAAGCAGTTCTTTTGTCCACCTATGATTATGCTTATGTTGGTGTTGACGACTTAGAGAGATTTTCTGCGGCATGTAAAACGGTTCACAAGTTAATTTTGGATAAGACAGATTGGGATTGGAGCCACTTTGAAAAAATAGGAGAAATTTCTAAATGTTTATCAAAAAAACACGATCATCGTTGCCGTGGTCTATGTATAGGATGCACATCTGTTAGTGATCCTTGGGAATTTGAAGATGTTAAAAATCTTAAAAGTTGGAATATTTATCGGGAATTAAATAAGACTGAGGCGGCTTAACCATGCAATACATACCCTACCGAATAAAGCGAGGCTGATATGATAGTGACATTTAATGATTTCTGGTTCATCTATCCACGAAAGACTCACAAAGCGGAAGCTAGGAAAGCATGGAACAAGCTAAAACCTTCTTTTGCTGTCAAGCGCGACATTGAAGACAATTTGAACGCCAGGGCAAAGGCTGGAGAATGGCAAGACAAGCAGTTTATACCCCATGCTGCCACGTATCTAAATAATGAGCGGTGGGAAGATGAAGTAACCGCGAGGACTATTCCAAATGGACAACGAAAAGAATCCAACGCTGAACGCTCAACCAGACAGACCACAGAGATACTCGCCAACATTGAGGCAAGAGAGGCTCATAGCAGCTCTGTGGGAGCGAATGAACCAACTTTACGGCCACAAGTGGGCCACGCAGGAAGGCCCCCCCACGATGGAGAACGGCGCTTATTCGAGGGCATTTCTTCTGTGGTGCCAGAAGACGGAGCATTTGACGGATGAGGCGTGGAAACGTGGGTTCCACCAATTGGAGTTTTTGGTCAAGGAAGCGGCCATCCAAGGTGAGGATGTCTGGCCGCCCAGTTATGCCGGATTCCTTGGTTACTGCGAAAAGCCCCATGGTGAGATTGCCCACAAAAACAGACAAGCAATAATTGATGGAAGGGCGTGGATCTGGAGTGATGACCTGCATAAATATATTTCACAAGGTTGTTTGCCGGACAAAGCCACACAAGAGCGAGTGAAAAAAACAGGCGCTGAAGCTTTAAAAAATATGCAGGATTTGTTTAATGATTAACGGAGGATGTATGAATATAACTGTTTGGTTTTCTTGCGGTGCTGCCAGCGCTGTAGCGGCTAAGAAAACAATTGATATTTATGGATCGAGCCATAATGTTGAAATCGTCAATAATCCAATTCTTGAGGAAGATTCTGATAATAGAAGATTTCTAGCAGATGTAGAGAAGTGGATAGGTCAGAAAATACAAATAGCTACAAACCCGAAATATCCAAAAGGATCGGCGGAAGAAGTCTGGGATAAAAGGAATTTTATGTCCTCCCCAATGGGCGCCCCTTGCACTTTGGAGTTGAAAAAGAACGCTAGAAGAGAATGGGAAAGAACGCACAGGATTGACCAGCATGTTTTAGGATTTACGGCAGATGAAAAAAACAGGCATGAAAAATTCATTTTAACCGAGCGCGAGAATGTAATACCTGTACTGATTAATGTTAATTTAACAAAAAAAGATTGCTTTAAAATATTAAATAATGCTGGAATAGATTTGCCCAGAATTTATTTAGAAGGGTATCCAAACGCAAATTGTATTGGCTGCGTTAAAGCAACATCACCCACATACTGGAACCATGTAAGAAAAAAGCACCCAGCGGTATTTAAAAGAAGGGCTGATCAAAGCGAAACGATAGGCGCGAAATTGGTTAGGGTGAAAGGTGAAAGAATCTTATTAAAAGATCTTGACCCTGAAGCGACTGGCAGACCGATGAAAGATATGGATTTTGAGTGTGGTATTTTTTGCGAAGAGTTTAGACAGCGTGAGTTATTTGATTAACGGAGGATATATGACTATCCCAACAGTCGAAGAAGACCCGGTAATGCACGACTACACCCATGTTTATGAGGTGTGCGTATTCTGTCGAAAGCCAACAAAGTTTTGGCACGTGAAAACAAACAATCCGGTATGCAGAACATGCGCCAAAGAGCATAAGGTAGAAGAGCTGCACAACTGGAGAAAGAAGGCTATTAATAACTAAGAGAGGATATAACATGAGCAAAGATTTAAACGAAGATACACTAACCGAAATAATGGTATCGCTCGCTAATGCTTTTTCAGATGAACGGCAAAAGTCTGAGCCATACAAGGAAATGTTTAAGGCTGGTAGTACTCATACGGGATTATTGCGGGAACTAGAGAATAAAATGATGATGCATGTTCTTGATGCTTGCGATGTGTATAAAGAAAGGCATGGAATAAAAATAAATAAAGCCCAGTATTATGTGCTTTTGGCTTTGCCATTTCTTGCTAAGATTGCGGAAAGAGATGCGGAAAAGAATGAGGGTATGTCGTGTAGTGTTGATAAAGCTTATTTTATTCTTTCTGAGCAGTTGTTGGCTTTAGCCGATTAACCCAAACAGGTAGCAGAATATGATTCTTAAAGGCTTTCTAACCTCCATCATATTCTGCTCAATCATAGCTGGCATAGCTTATTGGTCACACAGACCCCCAGAGCCTGAACCAAACCCCCCTAAAATTAACTACGTGCCGGATAAGTGTTGCGGCTCAATGATACCTAAAGAGGAAAACCACAATGACGACTAAAACAATTATCCCAATTGATGGCGGCAAGTATCGAATTGCTGCGGATTCTTGGAATCACGACCTTGAAAAATATTTACCTGAGCGCACCCATACAGATAAAGACGGCAAGGAAAAAACCATTAAGGAAAGCTGGGCTATTCTTGGTCATTACCCTAACGCCTTGCAATGCTTAAATGAAGTAGCAAGACTAGAAGCATTAGGGCGAGACTATAATAATATCGGTGAGTACATTGAACGACTGGAATCCCTAAAGGAGATGGCCGAACTCATACAAGCTTTAAAAGCAGAAGAGATAAACCACCGAGAAGCCCAGCGAGACGCGGATAATTTAACTGAAGCGTATGAGATAGCGGAAAAGGAGATAGCCGAACTCAAGCGCCAGCTATCAAATGAAAAGAAAGGTTTTTGGGATGGTTTATAGAAGCGAATAACCAAACCCCTGTTAATCAGGAAACGGTATTTCACAGCATAGCAAACCTCAATTAAGCTTAGTGTAAATCAACTGAGGGTAAATATGATGCTCCATCACCAACCAGATACTAAAAACTGCAACATGGTTAACACTCAATACAGAGATGGCATAACCGAAGAGATTAAAAAGTATTTAGATGGTGGGGGCAAAATAGAAAAAATAGAACCTGGAGTAAGTGGCATAACATTCACTCCAACGGCATCAGACCTGAAGGGTTTGAACAGAGCCGAGCCACAGCGAAAAAAGAAAGTGATTAGGCAGAAATTATCCGACCTTCAGACAAGAGTTTACAAGTACATAAAGTTGTATAATACGTGCAACAAACAGACTCCGACAAAGGAGGAATTGCGGCTAGAGTTTAAATTTAAAACAACACAAACCGTTTGTAACATGCTGGATATTCTGGCAAAGAAAGGCAAGATTTATCTCGATGATGGGAATAGGCCGATTAGGGTTATTGTATGAGTGTCAATAAAAAGCGAAGAAATATGATCTGCTGCTTAAGGAGCTTAGACAGTACAACATCGGAAAGGAATGGATGTGTTGGCCGAGGCAGTGACGACAGGGTTTATATAACTTGGACGCCACAGGATCAATATACGCAATGCTTTAGCGACCTAACGACTAGGGACGCAAGATTACTTGCTAAGCGCATTAATCAATTTTTGGATGGCGGTGGTTAATTGTATGAGTGACGGAGTTGTACAAATAGCGGTAGATTCTGATAGGGCCGCTGTAGAGCTGGATAGCAAGTTCTATGAGATGTACAAGAAATATGGAAAGCTAACCGTCACCATCGAGCCGGGTATTGAAAGTGATTTTCACGGCACTTGGCCAATGGCCAGATTGTGGCGCAAATGGATGCAAGAAACCGCTGATTTTATGACAGCCAGCGGCGTAAAGATGAGCGAGTATATCGACAGCAAAGGCAAGGCCCATGGAGAGCGACCTTTTAATCCAAATGACGCACACGAATTATTTGCTAAGCGTTGGCTAGGAGTAGACGAGAAAGGCAGGCGTTATAGCTGGGCGCTAAAAAGCAACCCTGACAGGCCAAAGGCACCAAAGAGCAAACGTTTATACGCGATGGATAAGCATCAAGCATGGGCCACTGAAAGAGGTCTGAGCTTAACCAATCCAGAGAATAGCGAGTTCAGAAAGCTCCAAATGAAACAAGAGCAATGAGGGAAATGCAGAAATGAAAACGAATATAGAGCCAGGGTGTAAATGTTTGGCGTTCGCTCCGCTTCTTACACATCCGCAAGAATGTATACCTTTGAATTTTTATGCGGCTGGAGAGGATGTTAGATTGAGGCATAACGGACAGCCAGGCTCATATATTGCTGAGCTTGCATTATGGATAGTTGAAGAAGAACTTTCTTACTCAGAAGGCAATGCCGATGCTGTAGACGCAAGATATTTAATGCGTATAGACGGCCATGAACCCGAAGAACAAACCCAAAAGCAGGCAGAGGTAGTAGAGTAATGGATATATTCACACTGTTTACCGTATCAATTATCGTTGTGGTCTCATCTGTTATATGGGCTTACAAAATTGGTTACATGAACGGCAGAACTTATGCGATAAAACAACATGAAGTATTTACAGACACTGTAAGGGAGCGGTTAAACGATGAGTCTTGAATGGGAAAGGGATCGAATAGAATTGATCCATAAAACGTTAGGCAGTTTAGCAACTGATTACGCAGCTAATGTAACGAGGCTGAAAACATCCTTAGAATCGGTAACGAGAGACAAAGACAGATCTGAGAGCGCTCTTGCGGTAACGTCTACGATTAACAAGAATCTGCGCGAAACGATCACAGCGCTTGAAAGTCAGATTAAAGAGTTAAAAACTCGCATACCCATGGAGCCAATATGAACAAACAAGCTGTCACCAGTAAAGAGATTGCCGTAGGCACCTGGAGACTGATTTTAAAGGTCTGGATAGGGCTTTTAAAGCTCATAGGCTGGCTTTCTATTCGCATCAAGCTAATTACTGATAGTTGGGAGCAAAGCGCGGAGAGGCACCGGAATAGCCTTAGGTATGTGCAGCACTGATGCCAAGGAAGTGTAAGCACTGCAAAAAGGTATTTGAGCCAACATACAACACCACACAGCAGACTTGCACCATTCCTTGCGCGATAGCATGGGGCAAGCTTAAAACCCAGCAGAAGGCCGATAAGGCCCACAGAGAGAAGAAACGGGAGTTCAAGAAGAATGACAAACAAGCACAGCGAGATGCAGCAGACAGGGCATTTAATGCATTTATTCGCTACAGAGACAGAAACGATCCCTGCATATCATGCGATAGACCGGCTAATTGGGCGGGACAGTGGGCCGCAGGGCATTATCATACAAAAGGCGCTCGGTCTGATCTTAGATACAACGAAAACAATGTCCATAAGCAATGCAATCGATATTGCAATAGCGGGAAGTCCGGTAATATTGAAGCCTACCGTCCAAGACTTATTGCTAAGATTGGCATTGATAAAATCAACGAGCTTGCTGAAGTTAAACGAGCTAGGTATCTCGCTGAAGACTATCGAGCCATTGCCAAAGAATACCGGGACAAACTAAAGCACCTTAAATCGATTAGCACTACCAACTAAGAGTAAGCAGATATGAAATATCCAAGACTTACTGCTTTATTCCCTGGAATTTTAGTCTGTGTAAAAAACAAACAGCAGCACGACAAAATAAAAAGAGATAATATTATTACTTTTGCTGCTTTTGCTGCTTTTGTTGTCTTGCTGGGCGCTGCCGTTTGTATTTATCTAGCCATCAAATAAGGTGATATAATAGCCATTAACCATAGAGGATTTATGAAAGTAATTATTTATATTGCTGGAATAGGATTAGGCTTGATTTTTATTTTACTTATGTGGAATCTTGAGCGTTGGGTAAATTATAAATTATCTTATGGTGATCAGATGAAAGAGACGGTCTGCGAAATGGTTAAGCAAGAATCGTTAAAGGTCAAATGTAAATAGCCAATACTCTAAGATATCGGACTTAGGTTTAAATTATGAACAACACAGCTAGATTTGTTAATATTTCAGTCGAATATAAGCCTGCTCAGTATGGGGGCGTGCGAGTGTTAGAACATTTTGGGCTACCTTTGTCTAAGTCGAACTTACTACCTCAAGAAGAAATCAAAGAGGTCTGGATTCCTTTTGTTGAATTTTGTAAAAATACCGGCATTAAGGATAACCCTAAAGACCCAACCGAAACGCCATTGATTAAAAGAACCTACATTGCATGGAGTAGAGATCTTGAGGATTTAGTGGGTACTCCGTTATCAGTTATTGCTGATATGCAGAAAGACTTAGAATCTGCGCAAAGAAACCAATCTAAGACTGAGAAGAAATTAAATAAATTTATCAATATGGGTTTTTGGCAGCGGTTGAAGTTTTTAACATGGGGTTCATCCAATTGGTAAGACCCGGAACAAGTTCTCCGGTAATGGGAGTTCGAATCCCCCACCCCATGACTTTATTGATTAACACATAAACATATAGGTGAGTAATAACCAAACCCCTGCTAATTAACTTTTAATCTATACCTGTTCTTGCATCCTTACGCGTAAGCCTTATAATAGAATCATGGTCAAGGCAAACAACAGGGGCGAGAAAATGAACACAATTATTAAACATTACTCAATAAGCAATTTTTTAAATTATTCAGAGGTGGAACAAGCTTTTGTTGGCCCCCTTGAAAATAGCCTAGACGCTGATCTTAGCGGCCTTGTATCTACAGTTTTAAGCGGAAACCCAGCGCTAGTGAATACCCGGATAGACGTAGATGGGAATGGTTTTGAAACTAGAACAATTACTGCGTTAATATGAGCCAAAACAAAGCTAGGCAAGGGAATGCCAAGCACCAATCAGACTTAAGAAAGCGCCGCTCTAAGGCTGGTTTTGCTGAGGTAAGAGGTTTGTATCTCCCTACAGAGAAACACGCCGAAATTAAGCAGGAATTGCGCAAGCTATACCCTTTGGATGGCTTGAACAGAACGAATTAATATAAGGTTGTTTAGATCACTGGTTAATCGTGTAGGTCTGGCACTACAGGCTACGAAAAGGCCAGTTATACGCATAGATCCGCGTTCAGGGTGAGAGGCGAAAACCCGGTCATTAACCAGTGTTCTAAGCAACTTTAAAGGAGGTGATGTATGCAGGATATATTTAGGCCATCACGCGAACCAGCTAGGGCCATATATGATGCTTTCCAAGCCGAGGCAGAGAAAAGGAATGGTCGAGATTTTAAAGTTTGGACTGAAGCCGAAGAGAATGCGGTATGGAATGCGGCAAGAGATGCAGCCCAAAAGCTAGCACTAGAGGCACCCACAATAGAAGACGTTCAGTCAGCACAAATAAGTGCTATGGGGCATGTTGATTACGGGGCAAAATGGGCATACGGAATTGTTCATAAAATGAAGCCCATTAACCACAGCAAATAGGAAGAACATCATGTTTAAAAGTATATTCGGTTTAGTTGAAGATGTAGCAACGGTGGTTACAGCCCCGGTAGAGGTGGCGGTTGATC
>Ga0255053_10000047_pt1 | contig 51204 bp, 46 predicted proteins | sample JV7_2_22_MG_FD_188635 | JGI IMG/M metagenome (GOLD analysis project Ga0255053, IMG submission 188635) | Seawater microbial communities from Jervis Inlet, British Columbia, Canada - JV7_2_22 | ecosystem: Environmental > Aquatic > Marine > Inlet | place: Canada: British Columbia | collected... | reverse complement strand
ATTCGCGCCGTCGCAATTCTCGCAATCTTCACAACTGTGGCGATTCCTTTCTCGCCAGCGCAAGCACAGCTCGACACACCGCTGACGATCGCAGAAACCGAAGACCTTGCGCTCGCCGCCGAGCCCGGTCAGCTTGCAATGCAGGCGAGAGCTGCTGCACTCGGAGAACGTGCGGTCGTCGCGGGAGCTCTGCCGGATCCCGTACTGCGCATGGGTATCAACAATTTCCCCATACAGTCCGGCGGATTTACGACTGAAGGCATGACCAGCGCAGGCGTCGGGATACGACAGAACTTTCCCTCCGGAAGCACGCGCTCGATCAGCACAAGGCAATTCGAGTTTCTTGCCAGTGAATTGAATAATGGCGCCGAAGCTCGCGGAAGAAACGTGCTGACGGCGGCCCGCAGCGCCTGGCTCGATGCCTACTTCTGGGGACAGGCGCACGACCTTGTGAAAGAATCACGCCCATTCTTCGACGACCTTGCCACCATCACTCGCTCCTGGTACGCCGTCGGCCGAAAGAGCCAGCAGGACGTTTTGCGCGCCGAACTGGAACTCAGCCGAATCGACGACCGCCTGATAGAGATCGAACGTCAACAGGCACGCGCGCAAGCCGTCCTTGGCGAATGGATCGGTAGCGATGCACGGCGTCCCGTAGCGGCAAAATTGCCATCTTGGGATGAACCGCCCCCGCTTAACAGCTTGATCCAGAATCTGTCGGCGCACCCAACGACAATGGCCGCCGATGCGCAAATCGCAGCTCGTGAGGCCGGCGTCGAACTCGCAGACCAGCGGTCGAAGCCTCAGTGGGCACTGGACATGGCTTACAGCTATCGCGACGGATCGCTACCGAACGGAGACCCGCGATCCGACTTTATCAGTGTGGGTGTCACCGTCGGCCTGCCATTTTTTCGTAGCAAATCCGTCGATAGCACCTTGTCGGCAGCACTTCAGGAACACAGCGCCGCAGAGTCCAGCAAGATTCGGCTTATGCGCGAACTGCAGAGCAGGCTCGAAGCCGAGTACTCGCGCTGGCAGGATCTGTCGCGCCGTCTTGCGCTCTACGAAGAACGCATCCTTGGACAGGCGAGCGAAAACGCACAAGCCGCGATGCTGGCGTATCAAAGCGACAGTGGTGACTTTGCCGACGTCATGCGCGGCTATATCGACGACCTGAACACACGTATTGAATACATTCGATTGCAAGTAGAACGCGCGCAGAGCTACGCGGTACTTGCGAATCTCGGAGGAATTCCCCGATGAGCAACAAACTTATATGGATAGCCGCCTTCGTGGTGACGGTAGCCACCGGATTTGTCGCCGGCCAATATTACGGGTCAGCGGACAGTCATTCGCCGGTCGCTTCGAGCGCTGAGCGTGAAATCCTGTACTGGGTGGCGCCCATGGACCCGAACTACCGGCGCGACGAACCCGGCAAATCGCCGATGGGCATGGACCTGAAACCCGTTTATGCGGACGAGGTTGATGGACAGCCCGGCGTTGTCGCCATCGATCCGACGATTGTCAATAACCTGGGCGTGCGAACGGCCAACGCAGAACAGGGACCCCTCTCACAGCATATTGAGACGGTTGGCTATGTCGGCTATGACGAGGACACGCTGAGACATATTCATACGCGCGTCGACGGATGGATAGAAAAGCTTGCCACCAAGGCCGCCGGCGACCCAATCGCCAAGGGGCAACTTCTGTTCGAACTGTATTCGCCGACGCTGGTGAATGCGCAGCAGGAATACCTCGCAGCATTGCGTAGCAACAACACGGTACTCCTGAGCGCGTCGAAAGACCGCTTGACAGCACTTGGTGTCAACGTGGGTGATATTTCGCGACTCGACAAGGATCGCAAAGTAAGCCAACGCATCCGAATCTATGCGCCCACGGACGGGGTCATCGCGCAATTAGGCGTTCGCGAGGGTGAATTTGTGACGTCTGCAACCGACGTCATGTCCATCGCCGAACTCGACAAGATATGGATAATCGCAGAAGTTTTCGAACGACAGGCGGCATGGGTGAGTCCCGGGCAGCATGCGATGGTCGCTCTCGATTATCTACCTGGCAAGATGTGGCACGGCTCCGTCGACTATGTGTATCCCGAACTTGACCCGGAGACGCGCACGTTGCGGGTACGACTTCGCTTCGACAACGCGGACGAGGTTCTGCGGCCAAACATGTTTGCACGCGTAACGATTTACGGCGACAGCACCGGTGATGTCGTGCACGTGCCGCGCGAGGCACTTATTCGCGGCGGCAGTGTGGACAGGGTGGTGATTGCGCTCGGCGAAGGGCGCTTTCGCTCACAACCGGTGCAAGTCGGTGTCGAATCTGGCGACCGTGTCGCGATTCTCGAGGGCGTCACAGCAGGCGATCCGATCGTTGTATCCGGTCAGTTCCTGATCGACTCGGAGTCGAATATCGAATCGGCACTGTCAAACATGGGTGAGTCGCCTGACGAACCTGTCGATAACAGCCAGCACAACATGGAATTGTCGCAATGATCGCCGGACTGATTCGATGGTCGATTGCAAATCGCTTCCTCGTGATCGTGATGACGGCGCTGGTCACGGCCTGGGGCATCTACGCGGTCAGGCAGACACCGGTTGACGCGTTGCCGGACCTGTCCGATGTACAGGTCATCATCAAGACCTCGTTCCCCGGGCAGGCGCCGCAGGTGGTCGAAGACCAGGTGACCTATCCGTTGACAACAGCGATGCTCGCAGTTCCGAAAGCTGTCACGGTCCGTGGATATTCGTTTTTCGGCGACTCCTACGTCTACATCATATTTGAAGATGGCACCGACCTTTACTGGGCACGTTCGCGGGTACTCGAGTACCTGAGCCAGGTGTCGGGACAGTTACCTGACAACGCGAAGCCCGCGCTGGGGCCAGACGCGACGGGCGTTGGCTGGGTGTTCGAATACGCACTCGTTGACCGGACGGGAGGGCATGACCTCGCCCAGCTGCGCAGCCTGCAGGACTGGTTTCTGAAGTACGAACTGCAGACCGTTCCGGGCGTCGCGGAGGTTGCCACGATCGGGGGCATGGTGCGCCAGTACCAGGTAGTCGTTGACCCGGACAAGCTGCGCGCCTTTGGCATTCCGCTGGCGAAGATCAAGTCTGAAATCCGGAGCGGAAACCAGGAAACGGGCGGTTCCGTTATCGAAATGGGCGAAGCCGAGTACATGGTGCGTGCGACCGGGTACCTGCAAGGGCTCGACGATTTGAACGACATACCGCTTGGCGTCAATCCGGAAGGCACACCAATCGTCCTCTCGGACGTCGCAGAAATTCGCCTCGGCCCACAGATGCGCCGAGGCATCGCCGATCTCGACGGCGAAGGCGAGGTTGTCGGCGCCGTCATCGTCATGCGCTGGGGAGAAAACGCGTCAAAGACCATTGATGCAGTCAAGGAGCGTCTCGCCGAATTGCAACGCAGCCTGCCGGATGGCGTCGAGATTGTCGTAACGTACGATCGGTCGGACCTCATTCAACGAGCTGTCGATACCTTAAAGGGCAAGCTCGTCGAGGAATTTCTCGTGGTCGCCCTTGTCTGCGCCGTATTTCTTTTCCACCTGCGCTCATCCGCCGTGGTGATCATCAGTCTGCCGATCGGCATCCTCGTCGCGTTTATTGTCATGTACTTTCAGGGCATCAATGCCAACATCATGTCGCTGGGCGGAATAGCGATCGCGATCGGCGCCATGGTCGATGCGGCCATCGTCATGATCGAGAACGTCCACAAGCACATCGAAAAGGAACCGCTGACCGATGAGAATCGCTGGCGAATCATGGCTGACGCTGCAACCGAAGTCGGCCCTCCGTTGTTCTTTTCCCTGATCATCATCACGCTCAGCTTCCTGCCCGTATTTACGCTCGAAGCTCAGGAGGGACGACTGTTTGCACCGCTTGCTTTCACGAAGACCTATGCCATGGCAGCGGCAGCGATCCTATCGATCACACTAGTACCGGTCCTGATGGGCTATTTCATCCGTGGCAAAATAAAGCCCGAACACAAAAACCCGATCAATCGCGTACTGATCGCCACCTACCGGCCAGTCATCAATGCAGTCATCCGGTTTCCACGCGAGACCCTCTTGCTTGCTGCCGTTGTTTTATTCGTCGGCATGTGGCCGGCAACACAGCTCGGCTCGGAGTTCATGCCGCCGCTGGACGAAGGCGACCTGATGTACATGCCGACGACGTATCCCGGCATCTCGGTCAACAAGGCGCGCGAAATCCTGCAGCACACCGACAAGATGATCCTTGCGGTTCCCGAAGTTAAGCGGGTGTTCGGCAAGATCGGCCGTGCGGAGACGGCGACCGATCCCGCACCGCTTACGATGATCGAAACTGTCATTCAACTCAAACCGCGTGAGGAGTGGCGCGAAGGTATGACACCTGAGAGCCTGCGCGCCGAGCTGGACCGCGTCGTCAAATACACCGGACTGACCAATGCCTGGGTCATGCCGATCAAGACACGTATTGACATGCTCGCCACCGGTATCAAGACGCCCGTCGGTATCAAGGTTGCCGGTCCTGATCTGGAAGTGATCGAGCGAGTTGGCAGGGACCTGGAACGTGTGCTGGCCGATGTAGAGGGAACGGCATCGGTGTACTCCGAACGTGTCGCCGGCGGACGCTATGTCGACGTGGATATCGATCGCAAGCGAGCATCGCGATTCGGATTGAACATTGACGACGTGCAGGACATCGTTCGCTCGGCCGTTGGTGGAATGAATGTCACGCAGACGGTCGAAGGTCTCGAACGCTACCCGGTTAACGTCCGATATCCGCAGCGCGTCCGAGATTCCGTGGAACAGCTGAAACTGCTGCCGATCGTCACGCCGCAGGGAGCGCGGATCGCATTGGCGGATGTCGCCGACGTCAAGGTCGTCGACGGTCCTCCGGTGATCAAGAGCGAAAACGCCCGGCTTAACGGGTGGACCTATGTGGATATTACCGGTCGGGACCTCGGGTCCTATGTCGCCGAGGCGCAGACCGTTGTCGCTTCAGCCATCGACCTTCCGGCAGGTTATTCGCTGGCATGGTCCGGTCAGTACGAATACATGGTGCGTGCGAAAGAACGATTGTCAGTAGTCGGCCCGGTCACGCTGGCGATCATCGTACTTCTTTTGTATCTGAATTTCCGCCGCTTTGCGGAAGTAATCATCATCATGGGCACATTGCCGATGGCGCTCATCGGTGGCCTGTGGCTACTGTTTCTCCTGGGCTACGACCTGTCAGTCGCCGTTGGCGTCGGCTTCATTGCGCTGGCTGGTGTGGCGGTCGAGATCGGGGTTGTGATGCTGGTCTATCTGAACCAGGCGATTCGTCAGCGCAAGGCGAACGCTGAAGCCGAGGGCCGCGAGTTGTCATTGCAAGACGTACAACAGGCTGTCATTGACGGCGCTGTTCTTCGCGTTAGACCGATCATGATGACAGTAGCGGCAATTATCGCGGGCCTGCTGCCCATCATGCTGGGCAGCGGTACGGGCTCCGAAGTCATGCGCCGTATCGCCGCACCAATGGTCGGCGGCATGGTCAGCGCGACGATTCTGACGCTGATCGTAATCCCGGCACTGTTTCTCATCTGGCGAAGTCACTCGGTCGAATCATGATGTTAGAGATCATTGCTACGGCATTTACCTACTCGCCTCGGTCGATTTGCGGATTGAGATTGAGGCCTGGGCGGTAGTACGTTTATTTTGGGGTGTTATGGATTTTATGAACGCAATTCGCAACTACAGGACTTCGCGCATGCGGGCTGTTCTCGCGGTGGTAGTCCTAGCCTGGCTAAACGTCGTTCTACAGCCCTGCGTGATGGCGATGCCGGAACCTGTCGGGACGACCGGCAGCTACGAATTGCACGTCTCACTGGCCGAACATCACGCATCGAACGTTGAAGACCAACAAGAAATCTGTCTGCATTGTGGGGCAAGCGGCTCGTGCAGCTACGCGGGCTTTGCCGAATGTGATCAGTTCGAAGCGGCAAGACCAAACTCCCCGTCAAAGCACACAGATGGATTTGATCAGCCCCCGGCGACGTTAAACTCCGCACCTGTCAAACGTGGTTCGATTCGGAATCGACCTACGACAATAATCAAGACCGGTCCGGAACACTTGTCTCCGCCCGTACCGTTTGCAATCGCATACTGCGTCTATCTGGAATAAAGGATATCCCGACCTAGGCCGACTTCTCCGGGCATAGACGAGGATACTCCCATGAACCGCATGAATGGCTCAGTGCATGCCAGATTCAGCATGCTGACCAAAGTACCCACGTCACCCGAGTAGGCGGGACAACGGCACAGCGATTCGCTGTAGCAAAAAATTAAACGTAGTAGCGGTAAGTCCCGCTAAACGGAGAAACACAATGAAAATGTCAACGATAATCTTTGCAGTAATTGCACTCGTGGTCTCGGGATCCACCTGGGCCCAGGAGACCGATCCCGCCACACAAATCGCAGATTACTGGCAAGCAGAGCAGGTCCAGCGAGAAGTGCGACAGACTCGACTGGACGAACTGATGTTAACGATGGCCCGGGAAATGGAAGCCATTCGCAACACCAGTGACCAGCAGAAGCGTCAAACACTGATGGCTACCCATCGCGAGAATATGCTCGAGGCGATGCAGCTCATGCGCAACATGGGCGGAGCTCACCTGCAAGACGTTGTCGCCAACCATCTCGGGTCCGGCGCTGGAGCCGGCGGCGAGCACGAGCATGCGATGCCAGCTCGTGCGCGAACGCACATGAGCGATTCAATACGCCTGGCTGATCTCGAAAACCGGATCGACATGATGCAGATCATGATCGAGTCGATTGTCGTGGAGCAGGCGAAGAACTGATGGAGCAGACGCCGATTGTTGCAACGGTCAGGCACAGCGCGACGCGTTGCACCGATCGGCTTTTTCTTCTTGATAAACACCTATTAAACAATTACTTATGTGCCGGCAGTAATGGACGGAACGGGTGAGTCGCGTTACGTAGCGAATGTAGGGAGTTGCACCTATTGCGTCCTTACCTGCACCCGGTAACGTATGCCGGATTATATTAGAAGAAACTAATGGACGAGAGCAAACATGAGACAATCAATTATTCTCGTGGCAGCGACCGCTGCTACGCTTACAGTAATGCAGGGCTGCGGTGGCAGCAGTTCGCCGAGTACGGTAGTCCCTCCACCAGCACCTCCAACGGGCACTATTACGGTCTCCATTACCGATGATCCGTGGCACGAAATGGAGTCGATGATCCTGCGCGTCACGGGTATGGAATTCGGCCACAGCAACGGGGACGTGCACCACTTCGACATCCCTGGCGGCCCTTTGGACGTCGATATGATGCAGCTGCAAAACGGCGTTTTCCAGGGTCTGATGTCGGACATTGAAATGCCCACGGGAAATTACGACTGGATGCGCGTGCAAGTCGATGCCGACCAGTCTTATATGCAGGATCGGGGTACTGGTGGCCAACACGGTTTCAGGATGGGCCAGAACGCGACGAATGGCCTCGAAATCCATGAACAATTTCAGATTCAGGCCGGCGTACACAGCGAGTTCATGCTCGATTTCGATCTGCGACAGGGAGTTCGGCATCAGTACATGGGCATGATGGGCGATCGGTTTGAATTACATTCCGCGTTTCGCCTGGTTCATATGCAGGACGCCGGAGGGCTGTCGGGCATGATCGAGCCGTCTTTGATAGACATCAATCATCCGGACTGCGATCCGGCCGACGGCGGCAACTGGGTCTACATATTTCCTGGCGACGCCGTCGCACCCGACGACATCGCCGACGTCGAATCTGACGGCATTCCGGGACCGATTGCGGCAGACCGTGTCGAAATGGACCCTGGAAGCGGCGATCATGGTTATCATTTCGGGTTCCTCCCGGAAGGCACGTACCGTGTCGCGTTCACGTGCTCCGGAGAATGGGACGAAGCCGGTGATGACGACTATCCATCCGATCCGGATGGTAAATTCGACTTTCAGGCATTTTCCGATCCGATCACGATAAATGCAGGGCAAATGCACGGTTATGATCTGTAGCCCGGAATGAAACACGACGCCGAACACGAACACTCGCACTGTTGCGGGGGCCATGCGGCCGCCGGGGACATCCCGGCTGGCAAGTACGACCTCGTACCCGCCGGCTTCGATGGCATGGTCTATACCTGCCCGATGCACCCCGACGTACGCGATGTGCGTAACTCGGATTGCCCCATCTGCGGCATGGCGCTGGAGCCGGAAGGCATTGTTATCGGCGAGGAAGATACGTCCGAACTGGACGACATGCTGCGGCGTTTCTGGATCAGTGCGGCACTAACCCTGCCGCTATTCATCTACGCGATGGCCGAGATGATTCCCGGTCAACCGCTGGGTGATCTGGTCCCGGTCCGGTGGGCGCAATGGCTGCAATTGTTCCTGGCGGCGCCGGTTGTGCTGTGGGGGGGCTGGCCGTTGCTCGTTCGTGGTGTGCAATCGCTGCGTACGATGAACCTGAACATGTTCACACTGATCGGCCTCGGCGTCACCGTGGCGTTTGGTTTCTCCCTGATCGCAACCGCGTTGCCAGATCTTTTTCCCGAAGCGTTTCGCAACATCGATGGCCATGTCGCTGTCTACTTCGAGGCAGCCGCTGTCATCACGACGCTGGTCCTGCTCGGACAGGTTCTCGAGTTGAAAGCGCGCAGCCAGACGTCCGGCGCCATCCGTGCCTTGCTCGAACTCGCACCGCCAACTGCCTTTCGCATCGGCGCCGACGGCGATGAAGAGGAAGTTTCGCTCGACAAACTCGAGACTGGAGACCACTTGCGCGTTCGTCCTGGTGACAAGGTGCCGGTGGACGGCGAAGTCGCAGAAGGACAGAGCTCAGTCGACGAATCGATGATCAGTGGCGAGCCCATGCCAGTGACAAAGCAAGCCGGTGACTCCGTCATCGGCGGCACGGTGAACGGCACCGGCGGGTTCATTATGGTCGCAAGCAATGTCGGCGAAGACACCATGCTGTCGCAGATCGTCAGGATGGTTGCGGAAGCCCAGCGCAGCCGGGCCCCGATTCAGCGGCTCGCTGACATTGTCGCAGGCTGGTTTGTCCCGACCGTTGTTATGGCGGCGGTCATCACGTTCATACTCTGGGGCTGGCTCGGACCGCAACCGGCAATGGCTTACGCAATTTTGAATGCCGTGGCCGTCCTGATCATCGCCTGCCCCTGTGCGCTCGGTTTGGCAACGCCGATGTCCATCATGGTCGGCACGGGCAAGGGTGCGCAGCACGGCATCCTGATCAAGAACGCCGAGGCGCTCGAAACATTCGAGAAGGTCGACACGATCGTCGTCGATAAGACGGGCACGCTAACAGAAGGACATCCTGAACTCGTGATGGTTACTCCGGCCGACGGCATGGAGGAAGACTCGATGCTCGCACTCGCCGCCTCGGTCGAGACCGCGAGCGAACATCCGCTGGCGGCTGCCATAGTCCGCGGCGCAAGGGCGCGTTCACTGAGCCTGGATAATCAGCAGGGGTTCGAGGCGATCACGGGACAAGGAGCCCGCGCCAGCGTATCCGGAAAACAAGTAGCCGTGGGCAATGAAAAACTGATGCGCTCAATCGGTGCCCTGGATACCGATCTTGCCGCAAAAGCGGATGCGTTTCAGGAGCAAGGACAAACCGTCATGTTCGTCGCAGTCGATAATCAGCCGGCCGGGTTGCTCGGCGTCGCCGACCCGATCAAGAAAACCACGCCGCAGGCGATCGAGCAATTGCACCGGGCCGGTCTCAGGGTGGTGATGCTGACGGGTGACAATGCGGCGACAGCAGCTGCGGTTGCTCACCAGATCGGTATCGATGAAGTACACGCCGAAGTGTCTCCGGAAGAGAAGAACCGCGTCATTCGGGAGCTTCAGTCAGCGGGCTCGATTGTTGCGATGGCCGGCGACGGCATTAACGACGCACCGGCACTGGCGCAAGCGGATGTCGGTATTGCGATGGGAACCGGCACAGACGTCGCGATCGAAAGCGCGGGCGTTACACTCGTTCGCGGCGACCTGGTCGGCGTCGCCAGGGCTCGCGCATTGAGTCGCGCAACCATGCGCAACATCCGGCAAAACCTGTTCTTCGCGTTCGCCTACAACTCGGCTGGCGTGCCGATTGCCGCGGGCATCTTGTATCCGTTTTTCGGAATCCTGTTGAGCCCGATGATCGCAGCCGCGGCAATGAGCCTGAGTTCGGTATCCGTCATCGGCAACGCGCTCAGGTTGCGGAAGATCAGTCTATGACTTTCGGAAGAAGGCCCGCGTTGCCATTCAATACGCCGTAAGGGCTTGACCCATCGCCGGTGCAATCGGCGTGGAATCGGCGCCCACAAACTGCACCGGTATCGAACTCATGGTCATGCCGGCATTCCTGACGACGACAAAGTGCAGGTGGGGACCGCTCGAAAAACCCGTGTTGCCGGAGTCAGCGATGTACTCGCCACGTTGCACGTGGTCGCCTACCCGGACGCGGATCGAATTCCAGTTCAGGTGGGCATAAACCGCGTAGGTCCCATCGTCGTGCAATATGCGCACGACATTAGCCAGCGACATATCGCGTTTCGCATCAGTACCGCCCTTGAAATTCGCGGCAGACACGTCGAAAACGATACCGCTACGCGCCGCAAACACGTCGGTACCAACAGGCATTGCGATATCGACTGCATGTCGTGAGTCTGAAGTCGTGTGTGTGACCGTATCCGGGTATGCCTGGCTCACCGGGTAATCGCTTGCGATCGCGAACGGAGCACGATACGGCTCCTGTGGTGCATGTTGTGCCGCCGGATCACCGACCAGGAACTCGTAACGGTACTCGACGAACGGCCGGACGGTGTCGTCCAGCAAACCGAGACTTACCAGCAACGTATCGCTGCGCGGCGGCAGTACCCAACGTAACGGATCGTCCGGGTGCGGAAACTCGAGCCCGTCGATCGACACAAAGTCCAGGGCCAGCTCGACGGGTGCGAAAAACTCGTTGTTAGCTACGAGTTGTACGTCAGTACCGTCCAGTTCGTATCGAACCTTGATTCCGGACTTCGGCGACGACTGTGTGAGGCTGCGAACCTCGGCGACCGACTGTCCGTCGTCCGGCGGACGGTCGGAATAAATCCACTCGCCGTTCTCGCCGCGATACTTGTACAAAGCCTGTGCGGCAGCTAAACCACAGAATACGACTGCCGCGATACCGACTATCGCAACCCTTGCGGGCGATAGGCGGCTACGAACCAATCTCGGAACGAATCCAGCCATCTTCTGTCCGTCGTATTTCATAGGCGGGCCAATATTGATTGTCCAGTTTCAACGTGATGACCTCGACAGCGCCGTTCCACGTCACCGTGGTCAGGCGTATCGATTCACGATCTTCCTTGCCCGAAACGGCCTCGACGAATGCATTCAGATCGGGCGTCGGATCGTCATCAACCTCGATGACCCGCCTACCGGCGTACAGGCCATAACGCGTTGCCGGCGAACCGTAGCTGAAGAACGCGACATAGACGCCGTAGGGATCGATACCTCTCTGCGCCGCCATCGGGCGATGCGGATCCTGCAACAAGGCCCCGGCCCAGGACACGACACGATCGATACCACGACCATCCAGCGCGGCCGTTTCGACGTCGACGTCCACGGCCTCACCGTTGCGCCAGACCGTAACGGTAACCTGCGGTTTCTGGACAGCCTTCTCGAGCGCCCTGTAAGAAGTGACAACCTCACCGTCGACAGCCAGGATCATGTCGCCGTTTCGCAGTTCCGTGGCCGCCGCCGTTCCCGCAACGAGCCGGATTATCGACAGCGCCCGGCGATGCAGCGGATTGTTCTGTTCGAGCCGCGCCAGCCACTCTTCATCGACACCCATGTTACGGGCGGCGAACAGCGGCGCGTACACAAATTCCGCTTCGAGTGAGTAGAACGGGCGTCCTTCCCTGACTTTGTCGACAAATTCGGCAACCAGGTCAGCGCCGATGCCGCGGTTGAATTGCGAGGACTCGCCACCCGCCTGCACCATGAAACTCGACCACGTCGCTGCAACCCGGCCGCGCTTGTCCACGAGGACTCCGTCGACATCGCCGGGAGCATTGACAAGGTCGACACCTTCGATATTGGTGTCCCTGAAGCGCAGCGTGCGCGACAGCGGCGTCAGCAGAGGATCGACAGATGCCACCTTGCTTTCCTGGTGCACCAACTGGTGGTCGGCCTTCATGCCGACGACCCAAACCTGGTCACCAGGCTGCAATGGCTGTTTGCTGAACTTCGCCGCGCGCACCGGCGTATCTCCGATCAGCGACGGGTCATAGGAGACGATGGCGAGATTGTGCAGTGGATGCACTTGCACGACCTTTGCGTTGACCTCGAGAGATCCGGCAAACGTCACGGTGACGTCCCCGATCGCGACGGGCACGGTGTTGCGATCGACAACCACGTAACCACGATCGGTGTCGACGATCAGCCCGGTGCCATAATAATGGCGATCGGCAATACCCGACACCGTGTACGGAAGATCGAATGTAACGACGACGAGGGAGGAGGCGATCGCCCTGACTCTCGGGTCGTCGTACTGGTTGAACTGAGTGCTGCCAGCGACTGCTACTTTGGGCGCGGGACCTTCAGACAGGTCCTGGCAAGGCCAGACGCCCGTCGCATCGTCACGCTTGCAGCGCCGCACGGGAAACCAGACCCGGTCCATGTCGAAGGTACGAACAACGGTGTTGTGTGGATTGTCGATGGTGACGTAGCGCACCTGCGCCCGATCGCCGTTAGCCAGCGTGGCGAGTGCTTCTTCGAGGTCGTCGATGCCGGCAACGTCGAATTTTCCCAACCGGGTGATGACGGCGCCACGCGGTACGGCAGCTTTCGACAACAGGTAACCCGGATTCGCGACGTAGGCACCCTGCACCGGAAGGTTGTAATGCCGCGCCTGCTGATAGGACAGGTTGTTGACGATCGCATCGCCGAATTCGAGGTACTCCGCCGGCGTAATCGCATGCAGGTCGGAAACGGTAATGGAATGAATCTTCGATTTGCCGCCGCGCTCCACCTCGATCTCGATTTCACGGCCGACAAAGTCGTCGAGCAATGCCGCTAGCGGCACGAATTCTGTGACCAGCTCTCCATTCATGCGCAACAGGATGTCTCCCGGTGCGAGCTTGCCGGCCGCCGGCGAATCCGGAATGATCTGCTCCACCGTCAGCATGCCTGTCTGCTCGGGAAACGCCGATCGCACCAGGCGCTCGGAATCCTCCGTCAGCCCGAGGCGTTGCAATTCGTCGTAAGCCTTGTTCTCGAACATCGTCTGCAAGGTGCCGCGAGTAACCGGTTTACCCTGCTGTATCAGCGTCAGTGCCCGTTCGATTCGGTCGAGTGGCAGGAAGAAGCTGCTGGCCGCCGAGTTATTGGCGCCCGCATTCAGTGCCACGACCTCACCGTCAATATTGACGACTGGCGAGCCCGACGAGCCGCCCGACGTGCCCGATGCAGCCTGTAGATAAAAGGTGTTGAAATCGTTGTACTTGCCCCGGCCATAGTCAGGCGCCTTGCGATCGAGCCGCGCGATCGTGCCGGCAAGGATCGACAGCTGCTCGCCAGCGTCGTTGCCGATAACGCGAATCTCGCGCCCGATGCCGGCACCGTCAGGACGGAGCGGCAACTCGGCAGGTTCCAGGTAATGCAGGTCCGCCGGGTCGAAACGGAAAAAGCCGAAATCGTGCACGGGGTCCCGATAGACGGGCGTCAGGCGCACCTCTTCGTTGTTGCGGAATACGGCTTCCGCAACGACCGGGCCTGGCGTAACGACGTGGCGGTTCGTCAGGATCAGGCCCTGCTCGCCGTCAACAACGAAGCCGGTCGCCTGGGTCGACGAATTCCACTCCGTATCGAAGGCGCGTGTCGAATCCACGCGTATCGACACGACACCGGAGGAAATACGCTCCAAGGTGTCCGTCCAGGCGGAATCCTCCGCTGCCAATACCGGCACGGTGGTTGCGAGGGCGAGAAGGGCTGCGAAAGTTCTGCGGTAGTTCATATGAATCCTGATCACGGATTGTAGAGTATTAGGGACTCGGGGGGAGTGAACCGGTTCCACAGAAAAGGGGTCAGAGTCAATTATTGGTCCCGGGCCCAGGCCCGGGACCAATAATTGACTCTGACCCCTTTTCTAGGGCTCGAAGCGGAGATCCAGCTCGCGAGCCGCCTTGACATCGTCGAGGCGTCGCACAGGCGTGTGAAATGGCGCTTCTTTGAAAGATTCCTTGCCTTCGCGGGCACGCTTCGCGATATCGATCATCGCATTCACGAAATTGTCCAGCGTCTCCTTGCTTTCGGTTTCCGTCGGCTCGATCAGCAGGCACTCGGGAACCAGCAGCGGGAAGTACGTCGTGGGCGCGTGGAAGTTGTAGTCGAGCAATGCCTTGGCGATGTCCATCGCCGTCATTTGCAACTCTTTCGCCTCGTGCCGCAGCGTGATGATGAACTCGTGGCTCGCGCGACGTCCGGGATACGCGAGCTCGAATCCGGCATCGCGAAGACGCGCCTGCAGGTAGTTCGCATTGAGCGTCGCGTATTCGGCGATGCGCTGCATACCGTCGCGACCAACGAGCCGCATGTACACATAAGCCCGCAGCAACACCCCTGCATTGCCCATGAATCCGGACAAGCGGCCAATTGTCTGCGGCAGGTCTTTCTCGGTGAGCCAGTCGTAAACTGTTTCGCCGTCGGTTTCCTGCTTGCCGACGATGGGCACAGGCATGTACGGCAGCAGGCGCTCGCCCACGCCAACTGCGCCGGAACCCGGGCCGCCGCCGCCATGCGGCGTCGAAAACGTCTTGTGCAGGTTCATGTGAATGACGTCGAATCCCATGTCGCCGGGCCGGACTTTGCCGAGAATCGCATTCAGGTTGGCGCCGTCGTAGTACAACAGTCCGCCGGCGTCGCGAACGATGTCGTCCACTTTGACGATGTCGCGCTCGAACACACCGAGCGTTGACGGATTGGTGAGCATGATGCCGGCCGTCTTTTCGCTAACGGCCGCCTTGAGCGCATCCATTTCGACGTCGCCATCCGGGCCTGTCGGAATCTCCTTCGCAACACAGCCGAGCATCGTCGCGGTCGCCGGGTTGGTGCCATGCGCCGCGTCGGGGACGAGTATCTCGTTACGCTCGAGGTCGCCGCGCGCTTTGTGATAGGCCTGGATCATCGCGACACCGGTCAGCTCACCCTGTGCGCCCGCCATCGGTGTCAGCGAAACGCCCTGCATACCCGTGACGGCTTTGAGCATCTCCTGCAATTCGTACATGCAACTCAGGAAACCCTGGCCGTGACTTGCGGGCCCGAGCGGATGCCGGCCGGCGAACCCAGGCAACAACGCCAGTGAATTGCAGACCCGCGGGTTGTATTTCATCGTGCAGGAGCCGAGTGGATAAAACTGCGTGTCGATCGAGAAGTTCTTTTGCGACAATCGTGTGAAGTGCCTGACAACCTGGAGCTCGGAAGCTTCCGGCAGTCGCGGCTTGTCGGAGCGCAGGAAGCTCGCGGGAATATCGAGCTCCGCTGTCACGTCGGGCGCTTGTGCGAAAGCTCGCCTGCCTTCCCGCGATTTCTCAAAGATCAGTTTGTCCAGGTAATTATCCATGCTTAGTCCCTGCCCTCATTCATCAGGCACCTCGATACCGAGCGCACGAAACGCAGCTTCATAGTCCGGCTCGATGGTTATATCTTCAATCTGTTCGCTATGAACGACCGTGTTGTTCTCGTCGATGACGACGACGGCACGCGCGAACATGCCTGCCAGCGGCCCCTCAACGATCTGCACGCCGTAGTTCTCGCCAAAACCTGCATGACGTATCGCGGAAAGGCCGACAACGTGCTCCAGGTGGTGCTGTTCCTGTAGCCGCGCATGTGCAAACGGCAGGTCGTAACTCACCATGAGCGCCACAACATCGTCATGGCCGCCAACAAGCCGATCAAACTCAATGACCGATTTGGAACATACAGGTCGATCGATGCTCACGAAGATGTTCATGATCTTGCGCTTGCCGTTCCAGTTCGCCAACGACACGTTCCTGAGATGTGTATCGACGAGCATGATGTCAGGAGCGAAGCTACCGACTGTCGGCAGTTCGCCGTGCGTTTGATACGTCGCGCCCTGGTAGGTAACCCTTGCCACTCTGCAAACCCTTGCTATCAGGCCGACTGCACGAGCGGCGTTGCGAAAACGTCCCGCATCGCGTCGACATAAACGTCGATATCGGCATCGGTCTTGGTCTCGGTCGCACAGACGAGCAACGTATCACCGAAGTCCGGGTAATCGGTGCTGAGATCGTAGCCACCGAGTATGTCCTGCGCCGCCAGGGCCTCGAGCACCAACGCAACCGGACGGTCCATCTGCAAGGCAACTTCGTGGAAACTCGGCCCGTCGAACAGGCGCGTGACACCATCGATCGACGTCAAGCCCTCGACGAGGCGAGCCGTATTGTATGCCGACCGTCGTGCGACGGCGGCAAGTCCGCCATTGCCGAGTAGCGACATGTAGATCGTCGCCGCCGTGACCATCAGGCCCTGGTTCGTACAGATGTTCGACGTCGCCTTCGAGCGTCGGATATGTTGTTCGCGCGCTTGCAGAGTCAATGCGAAACCGGGCTTGCCTTCGAGGTCGATTGTGCGGCCGATAATGCGGCCCGGCATCTGCCGAACGTGCTGCATCTTGCAGGTCATGTAACCAAAGTAGGGGCCACCCGAGGACAGCGGCACGCCAAGTGGCTGACCCTCACCGCAGGCGATATCTGCGCCAGCCTCACCCCAGTGCCCGGGCGCCTTGAGGATCGCCAGCGATGTCGGGTTGGCGATGCCAACAACATAAGCGCCGCGCGCATGCGCCCAATCGGTCAGCCGGTCGACATCCTCGAGCGTGCCGAGGAAGGACGGCTGCTGGATAACAACGGCGACGGGTGTAGCCTCGTCATCAAGGGCGTCGAAGTCGACATTGCCGCTCGCCGCCTGCACGGGCAGGAACTCGAACGTCAGTCCCTGGCTGCCGGCAATCGCGGCCGCGACCTTTGCGTAGGTCGGATTCACGCCCGGTGCCAGCAATACGTTACGGGTCTTGACCTTGCGATTGCTGCGCACGGCCATCAACGCTGCTTCCGCGAGCCCCGACGCGCCGTCGTACAGCGATGCATTGCTGACATCGAGCCCGGTCAGCTCCGTGATCATCGTCTGGTACTCGTAGATCGTCTGCAACGTGCCCTGGCTGGCTTCGGCCTGGTACGGCGTGTACGCGGTGTAGAATTCGCCACGAGTCGCGATATCCCAGACGGCCTGCGGGATGTGGTGTTCGTAGGCGCCCGCGCCAATGAAACATAACGGTGCACCGTCCATGGCGGCGCGATCTCGCATTAGTCTCGTTACCTGCATTTCACTCATCGCTTCGGGCACGCCGTCGAGAGAGTTGATCTTCAGGTCAGCAGGTATCTCGTCGAACAGGTCGTCGATGCTTTTCGCATCGATCGCCGCGAGCATCTCTTCGGTGTCATCCGGAGTATGGGGTATGAAAGGCATGAGAATACCTTGTCAGCTGTCGATTTCGTCGAGCAAGGCCTGGTAGGCCTCCGGCGAAAGTAGTTCGCCCTGGTCGTCGCCGGGCGCAAGTCTCACGATCCAGCCATCGCCGTAGGGGTCGCTGTTAATGACCTCGGGATCATCGGACAGCGCCTCGTTGACGGCGACCACGGATCCCGATATCGGCGCATAGACGTCCGATGCCGCCTTGACGGATTCGACGACGGCCATGTCGCCGCCGCTGTCGACGTCTTGTCCGACTTCGGGCAACTCCACATAGACCAGGTCGCCGAGCGAAGACTGCGCGTGGTCCGTAATGCCGATAGTGATGTTACCGTCGTCCTCGCGCCGCAGCCATTCGTGATCGTTGGTGTACTGCAGGTCACCTGGTAATTCGCTCATAATCGTTCTCCCCTGGTATCTCTTTCTGTTATGACCGTAACGACGTCAGACGTCGATACGTATTTGCCCGTTACGCACGAACGGCGTCTTTACGATACGGACGCTCAACAACTTACCCCGGACATCAACCTGTGCCCGGTCGTAGTCACCGGCCGGAACCCGTGCCAACGCGATTGAGCGGCCGATCGTCGGCGAGAATCCGCCCGACGTGATCTCGCCCTCGCCCACGCCTTCGACGACGACTCGCTGATGGGTTCGCAGCACGCCCTTGTCCTCGAGAAGTAGCCCGACGAAGCGGCGCTTGTTCTCGTCATGGCGCTGCATTTCGAGCGCCGCCCGGCCGATGAAGTCGCGGTCCTCGGGTTCCCACGCGACCGTCCACGTAAGACCCGACTCCAGTGGCGACACGGTCTCATCCATGTCGTTGCCATAGAGATTCATTGCCGCCTCGAGCCGCAACGTGTCACGTGCTCCAAGGCCGCAAGGCTGCACGCCGGCGGCCAGCAAACGATCCCAGAGTACGGGCGCATCGGCGGCCGGCGTGACGATTTCCCAACCGTCCTCGCCCGTATAGCCCGTTCGCGCAATGAAGTAGTCGCCGGCTTCCATGCCATGGAAGGGTTTCAGGTCGAGCGCGGCCTGACGCCACTCGCTGCCAATGCACGGCGCCGCGAGTTCGCGGGCTTTCGGTCCCTGCACCGCGAGCATCGCCAGTTCCGCTCGCTCATTTAGCGAGATACTGAATGCGTCGGCCTGCTTGTGAATCCACGCCAGGTCCTTCTCGCGCGTCGCGGCATTGACGATGAGGCGATATCGCAATTCGCCGAGGAAATACACGATGAGGTCATCAATGACGCCGCCACCTTCGGTGAGCATGCAGGTGTACAGCGCCTTGCCCTGGTCCTGAAGTCTCGCAACATCGTTGGCCAGCAGGTGCTGCAAAAACTCTTTCGCTCGCTCGCCTTGCAGATCGACGATGGTCATGTGAGAGACATCGAACATGCCGGCATGTTGCCGCACTGCGTAGTGCTCTTCTTTTTGTGAGCCGTAATGCAGCGGCATGTCCCAGCCACCGAAATCCACGATCTTGGCGCCGGCTTCGACGTGCTTGTCATATTTGGGTGTCTTCTTTCCCATGCTTCCTCCGGTGCAACGCAAAAAGGGCGGCAGGCCATCCGGCCTGCCGCCCCTCTGTCCTTCAAACCTGAGAGATCAAAGACCTGCTCGTCGTGCAAGCAGTCGCTTACCCCTTCGGTGGGCCATCTTCGGCCGCTCTCCAGAGCTAATCAGCGGATACAGTCCTTCTGCCTGAGCGTTTCCGGGCGTGTTGCGCCTTCGGCGCCCCGTTTTTCACGGAGTCTCTTCTGCGGACGCTATAGATTAGTGCGAGTCATCATAGCCAATGGCCGGAGCGGTTGCCAGCCGCGCAGACGGCGGTACCATGGGCGGCCACGCCTGACTGGAGACAACAATGCGAAAAATGATCCTGGTGCTTGCAAGCGCTTGTTTTCTGACGACAAACGCTGTGTGGGCTGATACCGGCGAGGATTTCGCCGCGCTGCTGGACGAAGTCTGGGAGTGGCAACTTGCCCAGAACCCGATGATGGCCTCGCAGCAAGGTGACCGCCGCTACAACACCGAATGGCGCGACGGCAGCCTTGATGGCTACGAGAAGCGGCATATCGAGAGGCGGGAGTTTCTGCGCCGCGTCTATGCGATCGACAAAGCGTCTCTGTCCGCTTCCGACAAACTCAATTACGAACTGTTTCGCCGCAATCTGCAGCAGACTGTCGATGCGCACCAGTTTCAGGGCCACCTGATGCCGTTCAACCAACGCGGTGGTGTGCAGAACCTCGACAGCCAGACGACCTACCTGCGATTCGAGACCGCTGCGGATTACGAGGACTGGCTGACGCGCATGGGCAAAATCGACACCGTCATCGAGCAGACCATGGAGCGCGCCGATCGCGGCCGCAAGGAGGGCATGGTGCTGCCACGGGTCCTGATGGAGCGCATCCCGGACCAGATCGACGTGCAGCTTGTCGAGAACGGCACAGACAGTCCTTTCTATAGTGTCTTCGAAACCATGCCGGAAACAGTCGCTGCCAGCGACCAGGATAAGCTCCGCCAGGCCGCGGTCAAGACGATCGAGGACGTCGTGGTCCCGGCGTACCGCGACCTCGCCAACTATTTCGAGAAAACGTACCTCCCCGGCTCGCGCGAGAGCGTGGGACTGTCGAGCCTTCCGAATGGCAGTGCCTGGTACGAATTTCTCGCGCGACGGTTCACAACAACCCGGATGACGCCCGATGATATTCACCGCCTGGGCCTGGACGAGGTCAAGCGCATCCGCGACGAGATGCAGCTGATCATTGACGAACTCGAGTTCGACGGCGACTTTCAGGAATTTCTCGCCTTCCTGCGCACGGACCCGCAGTTCTATTACGACGATCCTGACGATCTTTACGAGGCCTATCTCGCAACGAGCAAACGCATCGATCCGGAACTCGTGAAGCTCTTCGGCACGCTGCCGCGTATGCCCTACGGTGTAAAACCGATACCTGACTCGGTCGCACCGGACACTACCACCGCCTACTACTCGCGCCCGGCTGCGGACGGCAGCCGTGCCGGCATCTACTGGGTGAACCTCTACAAACCCGAAGTGCGACCGAAATACGAGATTGAGGTCCTGTCCGTGCACGAGGCGATGCCGGGGCACCACCTGCAACTGGCTATCCAGCAGGAAATCGACGACATGCCGAATTTCCGGCGCTACTCCGGGTTCACAGCGTTTGTCGAAGGCTGGGGCCTCTACAGCGAGAGCCTCGGCTACGATCTCGGCTTATATAAGGACCCCTACTCGCGATTTGGTGCGCTCACTTATGACATGTGGCGCGCGGTGCGACTCGTCGTCGACACGGGTATCCATTACAAGGGCTGGACGCGCCAGCAGGCCATCGACTTTTTCAAGGACAACGCCGCCAAGACCGAGCATGACATCGTCAACGAGATCGATCGCTACATCGTCATGCCGGGCCAGGCGCTCGCCTACAAAATTGGTCAGCTGAAGATCAAGTCACTGCGCGCCAATGCAGAGGCCGCACTTGGCGACGACTTCGACGTACGCGCCTTCCACGACGAACTGCTTGGCGCCGGCGCCCTGCCCCTCGACATTCTCGAACAACGCATGGACGCCTGGCTCGAGACCCAACTCACTGACTGACCCACTGTGGGAGCGCGCCCCAGCGCGCGATCGGATCTCGAATCGCGCGCCGGGGCGCGCTCCCACAGCTCATGTCGCGGGGCGTAGAATCGAGGAATCGCGACCGATTTGGGCGCATGTTTCCGTCTAACTCTGCGGTGCTTGGAGTGAGGCGCAATGCCGATCTATCTCGACGACAAAAGGCTTGCAGAACAGCTACTTGAAGGCGACGAAAGCGCGTTCGACCGCTTTTTCGAGGAAAATTTCGCGCGCCTTTACCGCTTTGCGCTGGCGCGGCTGTCCGACGACCCGGATGCGGCACGCGAAGTCGCCCAGATCACGCTGACCCGGGCGATTCGCAAGTTACACACCTACCGGGCCGAATCGGCGATGTTCACCTGGTTATGCGCCATCTGCCGCAACGAGACCAGCGACTGGCTCAGGAAACAGCTGCGCTACCGGGAACACATCGTATTGATCGAGGATTACCCGGAAGTGCAGGCCGCGGTCGATTCCTACCGGGCACCGGTCGACGACGGCCCTGTGGCGAACTACGAACGCACAGAGAAAGTGCGTCTCATTCAAGTCGCGCTGGACCGTCTTCCGGCGAATTACGGCAACGTACTCGAATGGAAATACGTGGAAGGCCACTCCGTAAAGGAAATCTCCACACGATTGAAGATCGGCCAGGAAGCGACGCAATCGCTACTTGCGAGAGCGAAACGCGCCTTTGGTGAAGTTTATTCGACATTAATCGACGGCATGAACGATCGAGCAAACGGGTTGATATAGCGATGGCGGACGACAACAGGACATTGGGAACGGATGAGGCGATCGAGGCGTTGCTGCGCAAGGCGCCGCCTCGGCCTGCGCCCTCCGATGAGGTCATGGCGGACGTGCGTGACGCCGTCCGTGCCGAATGGCGTGCGACTAGCGGCAGGCGCCGCACACGACGCCGCCTGGTGTCACTTGCGGTAGCAGCCACGGTGATTCTTGCGGTCGGCATTACTGTGAACTTCTTGCGCGTTCCGAGCGCCCTGCCGGTTCTGGTCGCGACGATCGAGAGGTCGAGCGGTTCAATCCACCTCGTGGGTGAACAGTCCGTATTGCACGAGACACGAGACCTGGCCGAACTAACCACGGGCCAGACCTTACTTACTGGACCGAATTCGGCCGCGGCCATCGCGTGGAATAACGGCGGCTCGCTGCGCATCGATGAAAATACGCGCGTCGAATTCCTGTCACCCGGTGAAATTGCACTTCAATCAGGGCGCGTCTACTTCGACTCGCAGCCGTCCACACTGCGGGCCGGTATTACGCAAAGTTCGGTCGCGAGCTTCGCAATCCGCACGGACCAGGGGGTCGTCAGACACGTCGGCACCCAGTACATGACGGGAATTAATGGCGGTGCATTGACCATCAGTGTTCGCGAGGGCCAGGTCCACATCGAGAACGACTACCAGCAGGCAACGGCAGCCGCGGGTCAGCAGATGACGGTCGTGGGTAAAAACTTGCCTACGCACACCAATATCAGCCGCCATGGCGACATGTGGCGCTGGGCGGAAAAGATTGCGCCCGCCATCGGCGTCGACAAACCGAGTGCCTACGAATTTATTAGCTGGGCCGCTCGTGAATCGGGCCTTGAGGTGCATTTTGCGAGTGATGCGGTAGAACGCACCGCGCATATCAGGACAATGACGGGCACCGAAACGAATCTCGAACCACAGCTGGCGCTGCACACGCTGCTGAAGACCACAGACCTGGTACCAACAATTGAAGATGGAAGAATCGTCATAAGCGAGAGGTAACACAAGCCGCCTACATGCTGTACAGATTCTTCAGCGTTGTTGTCCTGGTGGCGGCAGCCGGTTCGGCTGCCCTGGGCGACGCTGTGTCCTATGTCGGGCGCCCGGTAGCTGAAGTCATTGACGAATTTCGCGACGCCGGACATCCGTTCGCCTACAGCAACGCGTTGGTCTCCGACGATCTGCTTGTCACGGCCGAACCGGAATCCGGCGAGCCCGCCGAGATCGTGCGCCAGATTCTCGAGCCCCATAAGCTAACCGTACGCTACGAGGCCGGCATCTATCTCGTCATTCGCATGACACCGCCCGAAAAAACAGCGGAACCCGTCATGCAGGTGGAAAAGCCGCCGATCGAGACGATCACGGTATCGGCCAGCCAATACGAAATCGGACGCGACGTCGCGACGTCCCGATTCCTCATTGATCGTCGCACGATCCAGACCATGCCGGATGTCGGCGAAGACCCGTTGCGCGCGGTTCACCGCTTGCCGGGTGCCGCCGCCAGCGGCGCATCTGCCAAGGCGCATTTCCGCGGCGGAGAGGAAAGCGAGGTCGGTATCGTCCTCAACGGCCAGAAATTGTTCGATCCGTTCCACGTTCGCGACTATCAAAACATCTTCAGTGCTATCGACTCCCGCGCGATCGGCGGTGTTGAAGTATTTACCGGCGGTTTTCCTGCGCGCTATGGCGATCGCATGAGTGGCTTCGTATTAATGGAGTCGATGGAGGCCGAGCAGCCCAGGCATTCCGAAATCGGTATCAGTGTGTTCAATACATCGGTGCTCACGACCGGTTCCCACGGTGACAAGCGCTGGTTATTCTCCGCGCGTCGCGGCAATCTCGATCTCGTCATCAGTTCCGAATACGGCGAGCCGAGGTACTACGACGTGTTCGGTGAGTTCGCCTTCGATCTATCCCCGAATGCAACACTCTCTATCAATGCACTGTTTGCGGACGATGTCGTAACCGTCGTACTCGAAACAGAACCGGCAGAGCGAGAGCAAGTCAGCAGCGACACGCGCAATGCACAGATCTGGTTACAACTCGACAACGAATGGTCAGATGAGCTCTCGACCAGCACCGTGCTTTCCGTGGTCGCCTACGAAAACCTGCGCGATGGTTTTATGCGTGACCCGGAGAAAATCGTGGCCGACGTTCGCGACGAGCGCGACATTGAAGAGATCGGGCTGCGCCAGGACTGGAACTGGCGCGCGAGCGACCACCACCTCGTGCAATGGGGCGTCCTGTTCCTGCAAAGCAGCGCGAACTACGACTACGCGTCGTCGGCCGAGTATTTCGGCCTGCCCGCACTCTATCCGGGCCAGTCGGACCGCGTCGACCGCGCCGCAATCGCGTCTCCAAACGGCGGCAGCTACGGGGCCTACGTTGCCGATCGCTGGAAATTGACTCCCGACACCGTCTTCGAATGGGGACTACGCTGGGACGACCAGACTTACACAGGACTGGTTTCGGACTCGCAACTGAGCCCTCGATTAAGCCTGTTGCAGAAAATCGGTGAGCGCACCGAACTGCGATTGAGTTGGGGCCGCTACCACCAATCGCAGGGTATCCAGGAGTTACAGATCGAAGACGATGTCACCGAGTTCTGGCCGGCACAACGTGCCGACCACCTTATCGCGGGTATCCAACACCGTCTGCGCAACGATGTCGCTCTTCGCCTGGAGCTTTTTCACAAGGACATGCGACACGTGCGGCCGCGTTTCGAGAATTTGTACGACCCTCTGGGACTGATCCCGGAACTGCAGGCGGACCGGGTCAGGCTGGAGCCGTCGAGCGCACAAGCGGATGGCGCCGAGATTTCAGTCAGCCGTGCCACGGGCAACTGGCATTGGTGGGCGTCCTACACCTGGTCGAAAGCAAGCGACGAGATCGACGACCGCGACGAGTACCGCAGTTGGGACCAGCGTCACGCGATCCAGGGCGGTTTCGGCTGGTCCGGGGCATCCTGGGACCTGTCGCTCGCCGCAAGCATTCACAGCGGCTGGCCGACCACCGACCTGTCACTCATCCAGGACGGCGTCGACCCGGGCGGCGAGCCCGTTTATGTCGTCGTCCCCGGGCCTCGTAATGCCCTCCGACACGACGACTTTGCGAGCATCGACGTCCGCGCCAGCCGGCGCTTCGATGTACGGCGCGGCACACTGAGCGTCTTTCTCGAGATCTCCAATATCACCGATCGCAAGAACGTCTGCTGTATCGACTGGGATATTGAGGACGACGCCCAGGGCAATCCCGCCCTCGAGTACAGCTACGACTACTGGCTGCCTCTCCTTCCTGCGATCGGGATTCTCTGGGAGTTCTGAGCAAATCGATCTCACAGCAACAAGGCCGGCACGCGCCACGAGTCAGCGGCCCGCTGGTAGACGCGCAGGTGCTCGGCCGCAATCCGTCGCGCGACTTCGTCGCCGTCGTCCTCACTCCTGTGCGAAATTCTGGGTATGACGTCAACTGGCACCGCCAACCCCTGATCGACCACGGCCGCCGCCGCACGGTCGCTCGGACATATCAGGCTGGCTGCCCGCCCGTAGACGGAGCGGATGATCGGGTTCTTGCCGGGCGGTATGGCACTTCTCCGGGTCGCGACGTAGGGAATCGAGCGCGTAAGCGTCAGCAGCAGGCCGGCGTGCCCGCCGGTCTCGTCATGCGTATGCACGACAGCAACCTGGGGCATCAGGCAGTAAGCGGAAACGGCCGTCGTAACCGTCGGACCGACGGTGACGTTTTCATAAATGGACACGCGGCGAGCAAGGGCCTTGTTGCGGACGATGACATGCTGATCGATGCCCAGCCGGTCGAGCGCCTCGATGAGCCTGACAAAGTGCTCGCCCGTACCGTTCATAGACTTGTTGAGATTGATGTGGCCGATCTGCACTGCTGACTCCGTTCCCGGTGCTGTCAGCCTGTTAGACGGCGCCAAACCGCAAAAATGGTCGCACAGAAAAGGGGTCAGAACCCTTTTCTTCGCTATCGGCCTAAGCGTGAATTATTCGGAACAAAAAGGGTTCTGACCCCTTTTCTGTACCGGAGGGCTACAGCATCCGCATTTGCCGATCAGCCGGAAATTCACGGCGGGCAGTACGGGCACGTTCGGCCGGATTGGCTTTTTCGTTGTGGATTGCGTCGATTCGAGCAACGCGATTGGCGAGGCCCGCACAATTCGCGATCTGAATACTGAGCCCGGGTCGTGCGTTCATCTCGAGGATCAGCGGCCCGCGTACGCGATCGATGACCATATCGACACCAAGGTAACCGAGGCCCGTCACCTCGTAGCCGCGAGCGGCCGATTCCATGATGAAGTCCCAGTGTGGAATGTTGAGACCGGAAATCAGTGCGCCGGTGTCGGGGTGATCGTCCACGACATTGTTGTTCAATACACCGGTCAGCGTCTCGCCCAGGGCGATATCCACACCCGCGCCAACGGCGCCCTGATGCAGGTTCGCCTTGCCATCCGACGCGCGTGTCGGCAGCCGCACCATTGCCATTGTGGGATAGCCGCGATATACGATGATCCGGATGTCCGGCACTCCCTGGTAGCTGACATCGGCAAAAATCGGATCGAAGCGCACACAGTACTCGATCAATGCCTTGTCAGGGTTGCCACTGAGGCTGTACTGACCGCTCACGATGTTCGACAGGTGATGTGCGATCTCGGCCTTCGAAATCAGGACTCCGCTCGACAGCCTGAAGCTGTCCCGCTTGCGATGGCTGCGGCCGGTCACGACGAGTATGCCGTCGCCGCCGCTGCCCTGCGCCGGCTTGACGACGAAACTGTCGAGATTCTCGACGATATCGCTGAAGCAGCGCACGTCGCCCTGGTTCTCGATGATGCCGTAGAGGTCCGGCACGGCCATGCCCGCCGCAAGCGCGAGCTCCTTCGTGAGGGCCTTGTCGTCGACGCGCGGATACAAACGCCGTGGGTTGAGGCGCATGATGAACTCGGCGTTGCGCTCATTGAGTCCGAGCACGCCGGATTCACGAAGCTTTCTGGCTGCAGCGAACATCAGTTCCGCGTCAGCGCCTTGAAACGACTGAGCTCGAGCAGCCGATAGCCGGTGTAACGGCCTGCCAGCAACACGAACGTGAGCACGACGAGCAGTAGTTCAGGGAACGTGAAAAAGAGGTGTTCGAGCCAGCTCATCCCCATGAATATGTAAGCCGCCATCGCGACCAGCAGGCTGCCACCGCCCGCGCGCATCGCATCGGCCGCACCACGTTCCTCCCACACAACCGACATGCGCTCGATCGTCATCGCAATGATGACCATCGGAAACAGTGCAACCGACAATCCGGTTTCCATCCCCAAGCGATGTGACATGAGACTAATCAGCAGCATTAGCATTACGACGACGATCAGCACCGCACTGAGTCGTGGCACCAGTAACAGCCGCAGTCTTTCGAGCAGGAAGCGGATGCTCAGTCCGAGTGCGACGAGCAAGGTGAAAAGCACGATCCCCCAGATGAGTTTGGTCTCGCGAAATGCGAGCGCAATCAGTACTGGCATGAACGTACCGAAGGCGTCGATGCCGATGATGTTGCGCATGATCACCATGACCAGCGCACCGATCGGGATCATCAATAAGACTCCGTAGACCGCCTGCGTCCGGATGGGCAGGCTGTACAGGGAGAATTCGATCAGCGTGCCACCCTGCTTCGCGGCCTGCGTTTTCGCGATGGCTACCGCATCGAGATGATTTTCCTGCACGGCGAAACCGACCTGCACGTTGCTGCCACCTTCGACCGTTACGAGCGGCTCGTTGCCGCGCCACCAGACGAAGAACCGTTGCGGCAGATGCTCCTCTCCCGTGGCGGGATTGAAATACCGCCAGCGATCGCCGTCGTAAATCTCCAGCCAAGGAACAAGGCCCGCATGACGCTGACGCCCATCCAGTTCGACGCCCCGCACCATGCGTGCGGGAATATGCGCAGCGGCCAGCATCGTCGTGATCATGTCAACAAAATCAGCGTCGTCCCCAATGTCGGACAACAGCAACTCGACATTGGGGTTCGGTGACGGGTCGTTCATGCGCCGCAACAACTCCGACGTGAATGTCGCGTCATCGGCGGACTGCTCCTCAACGTCGGCAACGATAACGTCGACCGCGGTCTTGAACGGTTCGTTGATGACGGGCGGCGGCGGATACGGCGGCGTGATATCCGATGCCTCGCTTTTCTCGTCTTCGAAGACCGAAATGCGGTAATAAATCGTTTGCGGCCCGTCGGCGCGGCGAATCGCCCATTGCGCCTCGCGGCCGCCGCTACCGTAGTCCACGCTGAACCCGTACCCTCGCGACACCGAGTTCTCGTTCAGCATTCGGAAGCCCGGCGTCAGGGTTGGAATGTGTTGATTGACTTTGATTGTGCCCGGACCCGGTTCGAAGCTGATCGCGGACTCGATTGTCCACACCGGCGTTTCCTGGTTTTCCGTCAACGGAAAACCCAGCGCCTGCCATTTGTAGCCGAATACGGCGAGGCCAATGACAGTCAGCAACGCGGCGAGCGCGTAGACATATCGCTGCTTCATAAGAACCTCACACTACTCTGACAACTACTGCCGCCCTGCCCCCAGTGCGACTCTGACCGCACGCTCGCGGACGGGTCCGCTGACGTTGAAGAGCCTCATTCCCGCACGGCGCAGTTCGCCGAGTAGCGGCGAATCCGATCCGAACAGGCGGTTCAGTCCCGTCATGAAATGCAGCATCGTCGCGTTGGCGCCCTTGCGGGCTCGCTCGTAGCGTCTCAAGACGGGCCTGTCCCCCGGGTGCTCGCCGTTCGTAATTGCTTCTTCTATTACCTCGGACAACGTGTGGGCATCCTGCAAGCCCAGATTCGCGCCCTGACCGGCCAGCGGATGTACAGCATGCGCCGCATCACCGATCAGGGCAAGGCGCGGCAAGACATAATGACGCGCATGCCGGGCGCACAGTGGGAACGCGCCCCTGGGTCCTGTGGCCTCCAGCGTCCCGTACACCCGGTCTGATGCTTCCGTCAGCATATCCCCGAGCTCCTCGGCAGTCGCGGCCAATGCCTTATCCGCTATTTCCGGCGGCGTCGACCAGACGACCGAGATTCTCCCATCCGCGAGCGGCAACATGCCGAGCGGACCGTCGGCCAGGAACCGTTGCCTTGCTGTACCACCGTGCGGAAGTCCGGGAACCAGGTGCGTGACGAAGGCGGTCTGCGCGTACGGCCACTCGTCCACCTCGATGCCTGCTGCACCGCGCACGAAAGACCGTGCGCCATCGGCCGCAATGACGAGATCGGCCTCGAGCTTTCGACGATCTTCGAGGTCGAGCCGATAGCGTTCGCCGTCACGTTCGATGCCGGCGATCGGTGACGCGAAGCGCAACGTTACGTCCGTTCTGTCGAGCACTTTCAGCAGCGCGTCCTGCAGCAGCAGGTTCTCAACGATGAAGCCGAGCTGCGGTATGCCGAATTCGTCGGCGTCAAATTTCAGCGTCGATGGCCCGTCAGCTTCGTCGGCCTCGTCCCACACACGCATATGCTCGTACGGACACGCCCGAGTCGTGACGACGTGATTCCACGCGCCGACGGAATCCAGGATATCGGCCGAGCCGGAAGCGATTGCGGACACGCGCAGTTCAACGTCGCTTCCCTGGACGTACTTCGGCCGTTCCGCCGCGTCGACCAGCGAGATGCGCATCGACTCCGATTGCGACGACTTCGCCAGCAACGCCGCTGCCGTAAGTCCTGTGACACCGCCACCAACGATTGCTATGTCGTAGCGTTTTTTCACCGGAGCGGCACCCCGCGTGACAGGCGCGGCAGGCGTCCCGCGAGTCCCATCATGTGGCGCGCAAACAGCGAGCGGACGCCCGGCACCAGGTCGAAGCCCAGCATGCCGATATTGCGGGCGATGCGCGCAGGCGGCCGCGAACTTCCAAAAAGTCGAACGATACCGTCGGTCAGGCGCACCAGCTTGCCCTGGTCATCGCGACGCCATGCCGCGTAACGCTCCAACAAGTCCGGATCACCGATGTCCGCGGTCGACTCAGCTCCCCGTGCATCGGCAATGCAATCGCACAGCGCGGCGACGTCACGCAAACCGAGATTGAAACCCTGTGCAGCAACCGGATGCAGGCCGTGCGCGGAATTACCGACCAGCACACTGCGCCCCGCCGTCAACCGTATCGCCTTGCTGAGTGCAAGCGGGTACGCGGCCCGCTTGCCGACGCGCGAGAATCGCCCCAGCCGATATCCGAACGCGGTTTGTAACTCGTTAACAAAGGACTCGTCGTCAAGCGCGAGCACGCGCTCAGCATCACTGCTCGATACCGTCCACACGAAGGCCGCACGATCGTCGGCGACTGGCAGCATCGCGAGCGGTCCCTGGTCCGTAAAGCGCTCATAGGCGCAGTTATCCAGCGGTTTCTCCGGAAGCAGGTTGCCGACAACTGCATGCTGATCGTAATCGGTCTTCGTTGCGCAGATACCCATCATCGGGCGCAGCGAGGAGTTTGCACCGTCGGCGGCGACCAACAGCTGACAACTTAGCTCCTGGTACCGACCGTCGTCGTGTTCGAGCCGCACTGTCATCGCGTCGTCGCGCGCGTCGATGTCGACCACGCGCGCGGGGCACAGCATGTCCACGAATTCCAGTCCGGCCAGCGTAGACTGCAGGACCTCGCCGAGCACCCGATTGATGACGACAAAACCGAGTGCGTCGACGTCCTGCTCCGCGGCGTCGATGTGAGAGAAACCAAATCGGCCGCGATCCGAAACGTGAACGCGACGAATAGGTGTCGACGCGGCGATTACCTCATCCCAGAGTCGCATTGCTTCGAACATGCGTTGCGTACTTCTCGACAGCGCCGTAGATCTGTCATCGAAACTCGGTTGCTGAGTCTTGCCGCGCGCCACCGCTTCGACGACGGCCACTCGCAGTTGCAACGGCGCGAGCGCGACTGCGAGGCTGGCACCGATCATGCCGCCACCGGCGATAACAATGTCGTACCGTGTTTCCGGATCGCCAGCCATTGTCAGCCTTGCATCAGTGCTTCGACAGCGTCGGGCTCTTTCGCCAATCTCTTGCTGAGCACGTCAGCACCATTGCTCGTAACAGCGACATCGTCTTCTATTCGGATACCTATGTTCCTGAATTTTGCCGGGACCTTCCGGCTCGCGGGAAGGTAAATGCCCGGCTCGACTGTCATTACCATGCCGGGCTCGAGCAGGCGCCACTCATCACCGACCTTATAGTCCCCCACGTCGTGTACGTCCATGCCGAGCCAGTGTCCCGTGCGGTGCATGTAGAACTCCCGGTATGCACCATTCTTGACCAGGTTCGGAAACGATCCTTCGATCAGGCCGAGTTTCTTCAGGCCTCTTGTGATGACTTTCACCGACGCATCGTGCGGATCGTTCCAGTGATTTCCCTTGCGCGTCTTTTCGATTGCCGCAAGCTGCGACTCGAGAACGATTTCATACACTGCGCGTTGCTCGGGAGTGAACCTGCCATTTACCGGCAGCGTGCGCGTGACGTCAGACGCGTAATAATCGATCTCGCAGCCAGCGTCGATCAGCACGAGGTCGCCGTCCTGCATCTGTTCGGTATTGTCCACGTAGTGCAGTGTGCAACTGTTGGCACCGGAACCGACAATGGGGCTGTAAGATGGCCACGCGTCGTTGCGGCGGAACTCATGCACGAATTCAGCCTCGACTTCGTACTCACGAAGCCCGGGCCGCACGAATTGCATGGCACGTGTGTGCGCCGCGGCTGCGATCCTGGCCGCCTTGCGCATTGCCACGATCTCTGCCCTGCTTTTATAAAGACGCATGTCGTGCAACAGATGGTCGAGTGCCACGAATTCCTGCGGCGTATGCACACCCCGGGATTCCCGTGAGCGCAACGACTTGACCCAGTCCGTGATCCGCGCGTCGAAATCGCTGTACATCCCCATCGTGTAGTAGACGCGCGTACACGACTCGATGATGCCCGGCAGTATGTCGTCGATGTCATCGATCGGGAACGCATCGTCAGCACCGTGCATCTCGATAGCGCCATCGGGTCCCGCCCGGGAGCCGTCCCAGCGTTCTTTCTCGGAATCGCGCTCCCTGCAGAACAGCAAGTACTCGCCGCTCTCACGGCCCGGCACGAGTACGGCGACCGCGTCGGGTTCGGCAAAACCGGTCAGGTAATAGAAGTCGCTGTCCTGACGAAAGCGGTGCTCGATATCCCGGCTCCGCATGCGCACGGGCGCCGCTGGCAGGATGGCGATTCCCTCCTCGCCGACCATGCTCATCAGCTGCTTGCGACGGCGGGCAAATTCCTTGCTATTCATTGAATGTACTTGAGAGACGACTTGCGGGCGCAGCGTATTCTACCCGCTAGTGCAGCGTCTCCGGCATGTCCGGCTGCGGCTGGCTGCTCGGGCGCCGAAACTCGGCAAGCTCCTCGTAGGCGAGCTGGGCGGCCACACGCAGGTACTCCACGAGCTCCATGTACGCGATCTCACTATCGTCCTCGTCATCGTCTTCCTCGGCCGAGGCGCGTGTAATCTGCAGCATGTCCTTGATAATGTCCGCGAGCGGATCTTCCGCCAGGCGCTGTTTCAGCGCGTCACCGAGCTCCGCGGACACGAGACCGTGCAGGAACCCCTCGCACCAGTGACCCAATGCCACAGCGCGGATCGACGTGCTATCACTGTCGTCCGGCAATAACGGCGCGAATTCAGACAGGCGCTCTGATAACTGCCGCTGAGTCACGTTGAATAAGGCACCCAGCAGGCGCTCGCAGTCTTCACGCGAGGCGTCAGATGCGTCCGCGCCGTCAAGAACCTGTTGATACCACTCAACTCCGGCCCCGGCACCCACGATAGCAAGCCTGCTCGAGAGCAGACCGTGACATTGCGCGGCATCCCAGGTGGCGCCGCAGCGCCGCAAGGCGTCGTTCAGGGTGTCATGACTAACGTCGGATTCCATCGGCGGGAGGTCCGTGCTTGCGCAGCGATGCCCAATGATCCCACGTCTGTGCCCCGCAGACCACGCCGGCGGGAATTACGTCGCATTGGCGATTGATTCTGCTGGAATGCGTGTCTATATTGATCCCTATGGCCGACAATTCAAATGTAACGTTTGAGCATGAACTCAAGCGTCTCGAAAAGCGCGTAGACGCTCTGGTGCGGGTCTGTGATCAGCTACAGGACGAAAACAAGTCGCTGAAACAGCGGCAGGACATTCTCACGGCAGAGCGCGCCAACCTGCTGCAAAAGAACGAACAGGTACGAGCCCGCGTCGAGGCAATGATCGGCAGACTGAAAGCCATGGAGCAAGGGACCTGATAATGAGTGACCAATTCGCACAGGTGAGCGTCAGAATTCTCGACAAGGAATACCAGGTTGCATGCCCGGCCAGTGAACGCACCGACCTCCTGGATTCCGCTGAAGTACTGAATGTAAAAATGCGCGAGATTCGTGACAGCGGCCGCATTGTCGGCCTCGATCGCATCGCGGTAATGGCAGCGCTGAATATGGCTAACGACCTGTTGCAGGCGCAGGCACGTGACAAATTTCTAGATGGCGATGTTAGCGATCGCCTGAAAATCATTTCGGATCGCGTCGAGAGCGCCCTCGGAGAATCCAAGCAATTGGATCTCTGAAACGTTCACGGCAAAAGAATTGGCGCCCCCTGCAGTGTTCGATATCGACCTGGAAACCTTTCGACCCTAAATCTTTACCTCGGGGTCGTGCACTGTCGGTAGCATTTGTGCAGGACCGAAACCTCGCATTGCGAGGCACCGGAAAGCCTGTTGCGACCACGGCTGACCCCACCTGTTGCTCCGGTTCGAGAGCGACGGTTCGTAACGGCACAGGCGGGGGGCGCTTTATCCCAAGAGTCAGCACATGGTTGCGATGACGGATTCCGCTACCCTAATTCCAATCCTGCGCGAAAACGCGCTGCATGCAAGACGGAAAATGCACGCCGCCGAACGCGCTCGCGCGTCACGAAGAATCGCCGACCGCTTTCTAAACAGCCGATACTTTCTGAGCAGTCAGTCGATCGCCTGCTATTTGGCAACATGGGACGAGGTCGATACGAACAGAATCATCGAGCGCGCCTGGCGCGCAAAAAAGCGCATTTTTGCGCCGGTAATCGACAGTCACGATGATATGACATTCAGGAATTTACAGCCGGAAACGACGGTTACCAGAAACCGGTTCGGAATTTGGGAACCAGAATCTGATTTCCGGATCGATCCTTCCGACCTCGATATTGTTGTTACGCCGCTCGTTGCTTTTGATAATGCGTGCAATCGTATCGGCATGGGCGGCGGCTACTTCGATCGTCATTTTGCGTTTCTGCAGAGCAGGCGATCCTGGTTGCGACCAAAGCTCATCGGGCTTGCATTCGATTGCCAGAAAGTCGAGAAAATAACGCCAAATCGTTGGGATATACGGCTTTCCCGCGTTGTCAGCGAGTCCGACTGATACCGAACAGCATTCATTCGGCAGCGCTCATCCGGGTGATTGCAGATGCATCAAAATTCTTGTCGAACGACACTCGTGCATCTGCAAAAGAGAATTTCAACAAGCATCGACTCGGCGATTCACGAGCGATTGATCAAACGTAAATGCAACTCGAAAAAGTCTGCCGGGCACAGTTCACATTATTCCTCTCGCCGTCTTCAAATTGCGACATTTCTCAGATCACTGATGTGTGACTTAACTCGCTGGATTTTTTGAATTTGTTGTATATACTCAACGCCGGGTACCCGACACGGAGATAATCATGGCTACCAAAAAGAAGTCACGCAAGAAGGCTTCGAGGCGCAAAGTCGCTAAGAAGCGTAAAGTAACTCGTAAGAAACCGGCGAAGCGTAAAGTCGCCAAGAAGAAAACAAAGCGCAAGACGAAAAAGAAAGCCGCCAAGCGCAAGACGAAAAAGAAAACCAAAAAGAAGGCTAAACGGAAGGTAGCCAAGCGCAAGACAAAGAAGAAAGCCAAGAAGAAGGCTAAGAAGAAAGCGAAGCGCAAGACGAAACGCAAAGCCAAGAAGAAGGCTAAGCGTAAGACGAAGAAGAAGGCAAAGAAGAAAGCGAAACGTAAGACTAGAAGGAAGGCCAAGAAGAAGGCAAAGCGTAAGACGAAAAAGAAAGCTAAGCGTAAAGTAGCGAAACGTAAGACCAAGAAAAAGGCCAAGCGTAAGACGAAAAGGAAGGCCAAGAGGAAAGCTACGAAGCGTAAGACCAAACGGAAGGCCAGCAGAAAGAAGGCCTCCAGGAGGAAGAAACGCTAGCTAGTCGTCGCTGGGTCCTTCTTCCAGCAGACAAAAGAGTGCCCGCATTTGCGGGCACTTTTTTTTGGGCCACAGGATTTTGACGCCGCGACAAATGTCTCAATTCTGCCAACGGACGTGGCAGATCGCCGGTCGATCAGATAAGCTCACGCCCCGTCAGCAAACGGGCCCCACGCGAATGACATCACCTGACAACAAACGCAGTGCCGCCGAGGCATCTCTGCAGTTCATCGAGCCTGGCGTAATCCTGGGCGTCGGCACCGGTTCGACGGTCAATTTCCTTGTCGACATGCTGCCGGACGTCAAGGACCGCATCGACCGCGTCGTATCGAGTTCCGCCGCAACAACAGCAATGCTCGAAGAGCGGGGATTCGAAGTTTCCACGCTGAACAAGGTCGGCGACATCGACCTCTATATCGACGGCGCCGACGAAGCAACGAAACGCCTGCACCTGATCAAGGGAGGCGGTGGCGCGCTCACGCGCGAGAAAGTCCTGGCAGGTGCCGCACGACGTTTTGTCTGTATCGTGGACGAAAGCAAGCTGGTCGGCATGCTCGGCACGTTTCCATTGCCTATCGAAGTACTGCCGATGGCGCAGTCCTTTGTCGCCCGCAAACTCGTCAAAATGCGGGCGCAGCCGATCTGGCGTGAAAATTTCGTGACGGACAATGGCAACCACATTCTCGACGTCCATGATCTGGCAATCAGCAACCCGCTGGAAATGGAAACCCGCCTGAACCAGATACCGGGCGTGCTCACGGTCGGGATATTCGCGCAGCGGTCGGCGGATATCCTGTTGATCGCGGGTGATTCGGGGGTGAGGGAACTCAGAGTTTAGAGTGGGGGAAAGGGATTGACGAGCGCCGTCCCGGGCGCTCGCCCTGCGGGCGGATTTCGTCCGTCCAAAAACGCTCCCAGCGTTTTTGTGTCGCTTACTTCGGAGAGGGATTGTCGCACTTCGTGCGACCACGTCGCTGCGCGGACGTGTCGAACAGGATTCGAATCTCGAGCCCCCACGGCGAAAAAGCAAAGGACCCCCGAGGGGTAAGGGATTCTCGCGCTGCGCGCGAGCAAAGCGCTTCGCGGCTTTGTCGAACAGAACTCAAATCCCAACCTCCCCACAATCAAAACGAAGAAAGGGCCCCGCAAAGGGGCCCTTTCTTCGTTTGGCTGGGGGAGAGGGATTCGAACCCCCGTTGACGGAGTCAGAGTCCGTAGTCCTACCACTAGACGATCCCCCAAATCGGGATCGATGTTTTTCTAGCGCTTCGAGTACTGCGTAGCGCGGCGGGCTTTGCGCAGACCGACTTTCTTGCGCTCGACCTCGCGCGCGTCGCGGGTCACGAAACCCGCCTTGCGAAGTCCCGGGCGCAACGACTCGTCGTACTGCATCAGGGCGCGCGTCAGACCATGGCGAATCGCGCCAGCCTGGCCCGTTGTGCCACCGCCACTGACCGTGACATTGATGTCGAACTTGTCTGTCAGTTCCATCAGTTCGAGCGGCTGCCTGACTATCATCTGCGCCGTCTTGCGGCCGAAAAACTCGCCCAGCGGACGGTCGTTGACCTTGATGTCTCCGCCACCCGGCTTCATGAATACACGCGCCGTCGACGTCTTGCGACGACCCGTACCGTAGAAATGACCTTCACTCATTATTTCGCCTCAATTCTCGTTTGCCCGGACTTCAGACGTTCACGTCCAGGGGAATCGGCTGCTGTGCAGCGTGGGTGTGTTCGGGGCCTGCAAATACGCGCAGCTTGCCCAGCATCTTGCGACCCAGCGGGCCCCTGGGCAGCATACCTTTCACTGCGTACTGAATGGCGCGTTCCGGCGCCTCGTCGAGCAACTTCTCGAGGTTGATCGACTTCAAGTTACCAATGTAGCCCGTGTGATGGTGATACATCTTGTCCTTGAGCTTGTTCCCCGTTACCCGGATCTTCTCCGCGTTGACGACAACGATGTAGTCGCCCGTGTCCACGTGCGGGGTGTACTCCGGCTTGTGCTTGCCACGCAGGCGGCGCGCAATCTCGGTCGACAGACGGCCCAGGGTCTTGCCCGATGCGTCAACCACGTACCAGTCGCGCCGTACGTCTGCGGGTTTGGCAGAAAACGTCTTCATGATCTCTAAATTCCTAAGGGAATATGTTGTTATCCGGTGCCGCCGGGCTGAAACCGGGCGCCACGTGCGCCCACAACGGCAGCTTCGCGCAGCCGGAGAGGCGAAAGGCGCGAAATTCTACTCGACCCCCCGGTCCAATGCAAACAATCGGGGCGTTTTTGAGTGAATAATTGAGCTGCTTTGCGGCCTAATTTTTTCTCTATTTTTCAAGGTGTTACGTAACGCCCAACGCGGCCCTGGCAACTAGAAGTCGTATTGCAGCGAGATCGCCGTACGAGTGTCCTTTTTTTCCGTACCCACAGGCACGTCGCTGTTGTGCCGGATCGTGTACGAGGCGACCAGCGAAAAGGCTCCGATCAGGGTTGTCTTCACGGACGTCACCGACTCGCTGAAGGTATTGGAGTCGCCGGCTTCGATCGCGAGCGTCTGGCCGAACTCGGCCGTCTCGCTGAATTTCCACGTGTAATCGAGATCACCCGTGAAGATGAACTCACTAGTACTCACGCCAAGTTGGTCCTCCGATTGCCGCGCACCGGCTCCGACGCCTGCCGTGAGCGTGTGCACCTCTCCGGTCAGGATCTTGCGGCCGTAACCGCCGGTCTGCGAAAACTGCGTATTGAAACCACCGAAGCGATCTTTGCGCCACCTCAGGCGGCCGAACAGGAAGTCGCGCTCGGTGAGGTCCCAGCCACTCGCCCAGCTGGCTTCGTACGCCTCGGCCGTCGTAACGCTGTTATCTTCCGAATAGATTGCCGCAGCCGATGCCTTGTGCGTCCAGCGGTCGAGCGTGTAGCTCGCCTCGAAGCCCGTATTCAGGGTCGAGGTCTCAGTGTTGCCGGATGTGCCGAGGAAACCGAGCTTAACGTTCCCCTCGAGAGGCTTTGACTCTTCTTCTTCCTCGGCGGCAAAAAGTGGCGCGGACAGCACGAGTGCTGCTGTGAACAATAGACTTTGAATTCTCATCAGGGTCTCCGGAAACCGCGTGACAGACGCAAACGGCCGCGGAGTATAGCGAAAGCAATGCTCAGCTCGCGAGTTTTTACAGCTTGCTATAATTCGGCACATGCACAGCCGCCAACTAACGCCGCTCGATCGCCTGCTGACCGGCGCGAACAACGCGTTGCGAACCGTCGCCACCCCCGCAGGACACTCAGCACGGGACAATCCGGCGCGAGATATCGCCGAGTCGGATCTCAGCGAGGAACAGAAAGCCCATGCCGCTGGCCTCATGCGTGTCAATCACAGCGGCGAAGTTGCCGCCCAGGCGCTCTACCAGGGACATGCCGCCGTCGCCAGGGACAAATCCATCGAGGCGCAGATGCAGCGAGCCGCCAGCGAGGAGTTCGATCACCTTGCCTGGTGCGAGCAGCGTCTTACGGAACTTGGCGAATCGCCGAGCCGCCTGAGCCCACTTTGGTACGCGGGCGCATTCGCCATCGGCGCGGCGAGTGGAATACTCGGTGACCGCTGGTCCCTGGGCTTCATTGCAGAGACCGAGCGCCAGGTCTGTGAGCACCTCGAGAGCCACTTCGAGCACCTGCCGGAAGACGACGAACGCAGCCGGGCAATTCTCAAGCAAATGCACGAGGAGGAAGCCGAACACGGCAAAAACGCGATCGATGCCGGCGCGGCTGAGTTGCCACGACCGGTGAAGCGCCTGATGAAGCTCACGGCAAAAGTCATGACGCGGACCGCGTATTGGCTGTAAATCGCCCCGTACCCCGACGATTTCAACCAAAACACGGACTTAGCTTGCCCTTCTCGGCGAACTGTATTACAACGGGGACGCTTGAGCGATGAGGGACCTTTCCATGCAGACGAATGCCAAGACCCTGAGCGATGTGCCGGCCATCAATCGGTTTCTAAGTTACTGCCGCGTACGTACCGTCCCCTCCAAAACCGTGATGATTCACGCCGGCGATCTTCCCGACGTGCTGTATTACATCGTTGATGGTTCGGTCGAAGTCATGATCGAGGACGAGGATGGTAATGAAATGGTGCTCGCCTACCTGAACAAGGGACAGTTCTTCGGCGAGATGGGGCTTTTCTACGAACAGCCGACGCGCAGCGCCTGGGTACGTACCCGGACCGAGTGCGAAATTGCCGAGATGACCTACCCTCGTTTCCGGCAGATCGCGTCTGAAAGCCCGGGACTCGTTTTCGAACTTGCCACACAACTCGCCACCCGCCTCGACCGCACCAATCGCAAGCTCGGAGACCTGGCGTTCGTCGACGTGACGGGACGCGTCGCACACGCAATCATGGATCTATGCAACGAACCGGACGCCATGACGCATCCGGATGGCATGCAGATCAAGGTCAGCCGCCAGGAACTCTCACGGCTCGTCGGCTGCTCTCGCGAGATGGCTGGCCGCGTGTTGAAAGTACTCGAGGAACAGGGACTCGTTTCGGCCAGCGGCAAGACGATCGTGGTTTACGGCGCGAGACCGAACCGCAACCTGTGATTCATTAATGTGTGTCGCCCGCGCCGCGGGCGATCGCGCTGGGGCGCGCTCCTACGAGCCGGCCTTTTCGATTTCCGCCTGCATCGCCGCGATCGTCGCGGCGTAGTCGTCGCTGCCGAAAATAGCCGAACCGGCGACAAAGGTGTCGGCGCCCGCTGCGGCAATCTCACCGATATTGTCCACCTTGACGCCGCCGTCGATTTCCAGACGGATTTCGCGGCCGCTGGCGTCGATTATCTTGCGTGTTTCGCGCAGCTTGTCGAGGGTCGACGGAATGAACTTCTGCCCGCCGAACCCCGGGTTCACCGACATCAGCAGGACCATGTCGACCTTGTCTATAACGTGCTCGAGCCAGCTGAGCGGCGTCGCCGGATTGAATACGAGTCCCGCCTTGCAACCCTCCTCGTGAATCAGACCCAGCGAACGATCGATGTGACGGCTGGCTTCCGGGTGAAACGTAATATAAGTCGCCCCGACCTGCGCGAAATCCGGAATGATGCGATCGACGGGCTCCACCATCAGGTGCACGTCGATCGGTGCCTTGATGCCGTGTTTGCGCAATGCCTCGCAGATCAACGGTCCGATCGTCAGATTCGGCACGAAGTGATTGTCCATGACGTCGAAATGCACGATGTCGGCACCGGCATCCAGCACGGCCGTGACATCTTCGCCTAGCCTCGCGAAGTCGGCCGACAGTATCGAAGGGGCTATGAGTGGCTTCAAGTTTCAATCCTTGTGTCGGGTTGCCAAATGTACCTGAGTTGCATTAGCGGATCGACCGCCGCGCCTTGAGCATCTCGTAGGCGCCGCGAATTTCCCGGGTGCGCCGCTCCGCCTCGGCGACGACAGCGTCGTCGGGATTGCTGCCCGCAATTTTGTCGGGATGATTTCTGTTCATCAGCCGCCGGTATGACTTCTTGATATCGTCGTTGGTCGAGGACTCATCGACGCCGAGTGTCCTGTAAGCATATCGTACGCGCGCAGTATCCGCGCTGCCGGCAGGCGAACGGCGAAAGCCCCGCTGCGCCCGGATCATCGCCTCGAGTTGCGCGAGTTCGACTCTGCCGATATCCAGCTCGGTGCAGATCGTCCAGATCAACGCCCGCTCCCGTTGGTTGAAGCGGCTCTTCGCAAGTATCACCTCGAGCAACAGTCGCACGAACAGCAGGCGCTGGTCGGATCGGCGCGCATGCACGCGACGCAGCTCACGCATGACGTGTATCAGCGCAAACCCGGTTTGCTTGCCTTCGTCGAACCAGTGGATCGACCGGCGCACCTGCGCAGGGCTGAGATTCAGCTGGTGCATGACGAGCCGCGCCGCGCGAATCTCATCCTCACTAACGCGACCGTCAACCTTGGCGACATGCCCCATGCACATGAACAATGAGCGCACATAATCTTCGGAGAGGCGTCCCTTGCCTACGCCGATCTCGTCGAAGACGTGGCTGTGCGCCGCGAAGCCGCGGTCGAACTGGTGGCCGACGAAGAATCCGGCCATCACGGCCAGGACTTTCAACACCGGAGACACGAGCAGGACGCCCACCACAGCGCCGATAAACGTGCCGATGATTTTGCCCCAATACAAACCTGCTCCCGGTGAGCGTATCGCCTGGTTACGCATCGTAGCGCTTGTGACACAGCATGCCTATGCCCATGCCCATGCCTACGCCTACGCCGATCGCTTGCCACCTTCCATGCGAACAGCGATCATCCCGGTTGAGGCGACGAGTATGAACACGCACATGATCGACAACGCCGAGGCACTATTCGAATCCGCAATCCCGGACTATCCGCTGATCGGCCGCGGCAAGGTCCGTGATATCTACAGCATCGACAATGAGCACCTGCTGCTCGTCGCATCGGACCGCCTGTCAGCATTCGATGTCGTGTTGCCGGACCCCGTGCCCGGCAAGGGTGAGGTTCTGACGCAGATCTCCCTGTTCTGGTTCCGCATGATGGCCGACATCATCGACAATCAGCTGACGACCCGGACGATTGATGACGTCATAGCCGACCCGGAACTGCGTGAGCAATTGCGGCGGCGCTCGCTCGTCGTCCGCCGCCTGAAGCCGTTGCCCATCGAGGCAGTCGTACGCGGCTACCTGATCGGATCCGGCTGGAAGGACTACCAGGATTCCGGGTGCGTCTGCGGCATAGAACTGCCGGCCGGGCTGCAGCAAGCCGACCGCTTGCCGACGACCCTCTTTACCCCGGCGAGTAAGGCCGAGGCCGGCGACCACGACGAGAACATCTCGTTTGACCAGGTCGTCGACCTGGTCGGCGAGCATCACGCAACCCGCGTACGGGACGTTGCAATCGAAATCTACGAGCGCGCGGCGGCATACGCATTGCAGCAGGGCATCATCATCGCGGACACCAAATTCGAGTTCGGTGTGGACGAAGAAGGCCGCCTGTATCTGATCGATGAGGTGTTGACGCCCGATTCGTCACGCTTCTGGCCGCAGGACGGCTACGAGGTGGGCATCAGCCCACCGAGCTATGACAAACAGTTCGTACGCGACTATCTCGAAACGCTCGACTGGGACAAGACGGCGCCCGGCCCCGAATTGCCGGCCGACGTCATGGCGCGTACCGCGGAGAACTATCAACAGGCGTTGCGCCAGTTGACACAGGGCTGAATGTGGGAGCGCGCCCCAGCGCGCGATGCGGTGTCAATCGCGCGCTGGGGCGCGCTCCCACAGTAAGTCCCAACATTTCACAGCAGGTACAATGCTGACATGAAAAAGAACCCGATCGAACATTTCAACGACCTGATCTGGGGCAACACGCTCGAGCGCCATGGCCTGCCCGGTCGCATCGTCACCGCAGTGATGCGCTACCTGTACGCCGTCGTGCGCGACTTAATCAGCGGCCAGCTGAACTTGCGCGCGATGAGCCTCGTCTACACGACACTGCTGTCAGTCGTACCGTTAATCGCGTTCAGTTTCTCGGTACTCAAGGGGCTCGGCATTCACAACCAGCTCGAGGAACGCATGTATTTGCTACTCGAGCCGCTCGGCGACAGGGGTGTAGAAATCACCGACAAGGTGATGGCGCTCGTGCACAACGTGAACGGCGGCGTCCTGGGAGGGATCAGCCTCGCGTTTTTCATCTGGACAGCCGTGTCGATGGTGCAGAAAGTCGAGGCCAGTTTTAACTATGTCTGGTATGTCGCCAAGCCGCGCAGCTTCGCGCGACGCTTCACCGAGTACATGTTCGTGCTGCTGATCGGCCCGGTGGTCATCGCCATTGCGCTCGGCATGATCACCTCATTGCAGAGTGAAGAGATTGTCCAGTACCTGCTGCGTAATGAGCTAGTTGGCCCGGTATTCGTCGCCACGAGCAAGCTGATACCGTATCTGCTCGTATCGGGCGTGTTCGCATTCCTGTACTGGTACATGCCGAATACGCGTGTTCGGGTTTTGCCAGCCCTGTTCGGAGGCCTTGCAGGCGGCTTCATCTGGGCGAGCATGGTGATCATTTTCACCACCTTCATCGCCAGCGCAGCACGAACGCAGGCTGTCTACGCAAGCTTTGCAATCGCGATTATTACGCTGATCTGGCTCTATCTGAACTGGATCATATTGCTCATCGGAGCCCAGCTCGCGTTCTACATCCAGAATCCCGCATACCTGCGCGCCGGCCGACGCGAACCTCGCCTGTCAAACTCGATGCGTGAGCGCCTGGCGTTGAACATCATGTTGCTCGTCGCACGCGCCCACCGGCACGCAGACAAGAGATTGAATGTGCAGGCATTGAGCGACGCGTTGCAGATTCCTGCGCTGACACTGTCGCCAATTCTGGTGGGCCTCGTGGACAACGGCCTGCTCGCCCCCGACGAAAAGGAGTTCCTGTTGCCCGGCAAGGAAATGGCACGCACCGGCTTGGGTGAAATACTCGATGTCGTGCGCAACCAGGGCGAAACAGGCTCGCACCGTGAGCCACAATGGGCACAGGCAATTGACGGGTTAGGTCGGGAACTCGACGACGCCGTCGTCGCGACGATCGGAGATATGACCTTGTCCGACCTGCTCGATCGGGCCGAGAAGCGATCAACTGCCGGCGATGGTCATCCCGTCGACGAGGATTGATCCACAGCGAATGCCACCACGCTGATCCTGGTCGCAACCCACGGCGACAATGCGCGAATACAGATCGCGCAGATTTCCGGCAATGGTCACCTCGTGCACCGGGTACTGAATCTCGCCGTTTTCCACCCACTGGCCGACAGCACCGCGTGAGTAGTCGCCCGTCACCGCGTTGACACCGTACCCGATCAATTCCTCGACCAGCAGGCCGGTACCCATGTCGGCAAGCAAGGTCTCGAGATTCCCGGCGTTGCCCGGCACGATCAGGTTCTGCGCACCACCGGCGTTGGCGGTCGTTTCGAGCCCGAGGCGCCTTGCCGAGTAACTGCTGAGAATGTAGCCCTGTAGCACGCCGCCTGCCACGATATCCCGATCCCAGGTCGCGACCCCTTCCGAGTCGTACGGGGCGCTCGCCATGCCCTTCGAAATATGCGGGCGCTCCTCGATGCTGATGAAGTCCGGAAATATCTTCTCGCCTGCCGCGTCGAGCAGGAACGACGATCGCCGGTATTGAGCGCCGCCCGCAATCGCACCCATCGCGTGACCGATGAAGCCGCGAGCGAGTTCCGGAATAAACAGGACCGGCGCTTTGGTCGTCGCTATTTTCCGTGCACCAAGTCGTCTGACAGCGCGACTTGCCGCCGTTTCACCGATTTTCTCCGCGGCCTCGAGTTCCGCGGGATCGCGCGACGCGCTGTAGAAATAGTCGCGCTGCATGTCGTCATCGGCCTCCCCGAGTACCGAACAGCTGATGCCATGTCCCGTTTTGGCATAACTGCCGATGAAACCATGCGTGTTGCCGTAGGCGCGCACGCCGCGATTGGTCCACACGCTCGCGCCCTCGGAGTTGGTGATTCGCTTGTCGAATTTTAGCGCGGCCGCCTCGCAGGCAATCGCCATGTCGATCGCGGCGGTCGCATCCAGCGTCCAGGGATGGTCGAGTTGCAGGTCGGGGAATTCAGTTGCCATGCGGTCGGCATCCGCAAGCCCGGCGTGCTTGTCGCTGGCCGTGAATGTCGCGAACGTACAAGCCTTGCCTACCGCCTCGCGAATGGCCCCCTGGGAGATATCGGAGGTGCTCGCGCTACCCTTGCGCGACCCACAGTAGACCGTGATACCGATGCCCCGGTCGTTGGTGTATTCGAGATGCTCGACATCGCCAAGCCGGGCTGTCGCCGACAAGCCCAGGTCATGGCTGACAGCCACTTCGGCCTGATCGACGCCCCTTGCGCGCGCCTCGTCAAGCGTCTCGGCGACGATCGACTCGAGTTCAGCGGGCCCGTGCGACCGGATTATTGCGGCTTCCCCCATGGATCGATTCTCCGACTTCGCGGTTCTGCGATTTCGTGATTCCCCCGACGACCGGCCAGGGGACGCATGCTAGACTGCCGCCCCGTTGCCGACCCGGGGTGACCAAGCGGAGTAGCTTAGCCGGTGACCCAGACAAAGCCCAGCAAAACGGCCCGAAAACGCGAGCACCTCATGCTGCAGGAACTCGGTGAGCGCCTCATCGGGCTCACCGGCGCCGAACTCGAGGAACTACCGCTCGACGAACGACTCAGGGAGGCCGTTCTTGCGGCGTCGGCCATGACGTCCAAAGGCGCCCTGCGGCGACAAAAGCAACTCATCGGCAAGCTGATGCGGGACGCCGACGCCGGTGCAATCCGCCGAGTAATTGACGCCAGGAACGCCGACGAGCGGCTCGCGAAACGCGCTTTTGCCGAAGCGGAACGCTGGCGCGACCGAATCGTCAGCGAAGGACACAACGCGATCGAGGCGTATCAGCAGGTGACGGGCTCTGCCGACGACGTGCTCGGTGATTTGCTGACCGAACTGCGGCGCACATTCAACGAGCGGACAGCGAAGGGAATTCGCCGCCAGATTTTTCAGAACGTCCACGGTACGCTGCTGGCTCGTGCGCGGGATGATAGAATTCCGCGATGACACACCAGGTCGGCATCATCATGGGCTCGCAGTCGGATTGGGACACAATGCGACACGCCAGCGAGACCCTGGATCAACTCGGGATCAGCCACGAGGTGCGCGTTGTCTCGGCACATCGCACACCTGACCTGTTGTTCGAGTATGCCGGGTCCGCCGTCGAGCGTGGCCTCAAGGTAATCATTGCCGGCGCCGGCGGCGCCGCCCACCTGCCGGGCATGACCGCCGCGAAGACACGCGTACCTGTACTTGGTGTGCCCGTGCAATCGCAGGCGTTGAGCGGTCGGGACTCCCTGTTGTCGATCGTCCAGATGCCGGCCGGAATTCCTGTCGGCACAATGGCGATCGGCAAGGCCGGCGCCATAAATTCTGCGCTGCTCGCCGCGGCCATCGTTGCCAATGACGATGCAGATGTCGCCGATGCACTCGACCGGTTCCGACAGGACCAGACGGACAAGGTCCTGGCAAACCCCGACCCGCGAAGCTAAGCAAGCCGTCATGCGCATCGGCATTATCGGCGCCGGGCAACTCGGCCAGATGCTCGGAATTGCAGCGCGCGATCTGGGCATCGAGTGCGTCTTCGTCGATCCCTCTGATGCGCCGCCCGCAGCAAGCACCGGCAAGGTCATCAAGCGCCCGTTCGACGATCCAGAAACGCTTGCCACGCTAGCCGAAAGTTGCGACGTGGTGACCTACGAATTCGAAAACGTGCCTGTCGAAGCACTGCTGCAAATCAGCGAGCGTGTCGCCGTCTATCCGCCGCCCGACGCATTGCGCCACGCACAGGATCGGCTCGACGAAAAGCGCCTGTTCGACAGTTTGCAGATCCCGCTGCCCCGATTCCGCGCCATTGATTCGCTGGCAGATCTTCGCGGTGCCGTTGACGACATCGGGCTACCGCTCGTCGTTAAGACACGACGCCTCGGCTATGACGGCAAGGGCCAGTTCATCGTACGCAGTGTCGACGATATCGACGCCGCCTGGCGAGCGCTTGGCGTACAAGCTCTGATCGCCGAGGAGTGGGTTCCGTTTGACTGCGAGGTTTCCGCGATCGGTGTTCGCTCCGAAGCCGGCGATATAGCCACCTACCCGCTCACCCAAAATGAACATTCAAACGGCATTCTGCAACTGTCGCGCGCGCCAGTGGACGCCCCCGAACTGGCGGCCGTCGCCGGGCAATACGTAGGTGCCCTGCTGGAGCACCTCGACTACGTCGGCGTGGTCGCACTGGAGTTGTTCGTCGCCGGCGACAAGCTACTCGCCAACGAATTCGCGCCCCGCGTCCATAACTCGGGACACTGGACCATCGAAGGCGCGGAGACGAGCCAGTTCGCGAATCACCTGCTCGCGATCAGCAATCGCGAGCTCGGATCGACAGCCTGCCCTGCGCATGCCGGCATGCTGAACCTGATCGGCCGGATTCCGGATGCGGTACGCACCCTGCCCGCCAGGGACTTCTGGCTGCACGATTATGGCAAGGCGGCCCGGGCCGGTCGCAAGCTCGGACATATCACGGTTGTCGCGGAGTCTGCGGCCGAACGCGACCGCCGATTGCAGGAGTTACTCGAAACACTGTAAAAAGTGTGACGCAGTCGACTCACTCACTCGGGCACGGGTATTGGCAGGTCGCCCGAAAAAGCAGGTAAACTGAGCCTGCGCCGCTGCAGAAGCGTTTGACGCAACTACGAAAAAGTGACCGGTGGCCCAATAAATTGACGACATGTCGTATCTCGAACACTTTAAACTGAAAGAGCAGCCGTTCCGACTGACACCCGACCCCGGTTTTGTCTACTGGAGCAAGCAGCACGCGCGGGCCAAAGCGTATATGGAGTCGACAATCTGGCTCGCTGACGGCTTCGTCATCATTACGGGTGACATCGGCTCCGGCAAGACCACGCTGTTGCAGTCCTATCTTTCCGAGCTGGACGACAACGTCGTCTACGCCGTCGTTTCACAGACACAGTTGACCGCGAAGCAGTTCCTGCAGGCGACGCTGACCGAATTCGGCTTCAAGCCGTTCGACAAGCACAAGGTGGAATTGCTCGACATGCTCAACATGTTCCTGATCGAGCAGTACAACAACGGCAAGAAGGTCGTGCTGATCGTGGATGAGGCGCAGAACCTGTCGATGAAGGTGCTCGAGGAAATTCGCATGCTATCGGGCATCGAGACCCACAAGGAAAAAGTACTGCGAATCATCCTCGCCGGACAACCCGAACTGCGAGAAACGCTCCAGTCGCCGAAACTGAAACAACTCGTCCAGCGTGTCCGCCTGCGCTTTCACGTCGGCCCACTCGACAAACGCGATACTCGTCTGTACATAAACCACCGTTTGTCGGTGGCCGGGGGCGATCCAAAGCTCCTGATCCCGGACGATTGTTTAAACGTGATCTATCGTTATACGGGCGGCGTGCCGAGACTGATCAATACCTTGTGCGACTCAGCCCTGCTCTGTGCGTTCGCCGACCAGAAACCGGGCGTCGTCGTCGATGACATCATGACGGCCGTTGCGGAACTGGACTGGCAGGAACATGAAAGCAATACCGGCTCTTTCCTCCAGCTGCAGGACGTCGCCCGGCATCGCCCCGGCGCCGAAACGCATGTCATGCAGATCGAGGTTCGCAACGATGGAGAGACTGAATCGGTGTATACCTTCCCGGCTGGGCGGGTCATCGTCGGCCGGTCACCCGACAATGAAATTTACATCAAGAGCAAGTTTGTCAGTCGGCACCACCTGCAGCTCGTCAGCAACGGTGAACGTTGCGTGATCGAGGACCTGAACAGCACGAACGGAGTTTTTATAGGCGAGGCACAGGTCAAGAAACGGCTGCTCGAGGACGGCGATATCATCTCGCTTGGCGCCCACGAGCTCATCTACACTGACCTGCGCGAAACCGGCAATGTAGAACCCGGGAACGAAGACTTCGAGGATACGCACGACGACGTCCCACCCGTCGTCGGCAAGAGCAAAGCAGCGCTGAAGCCAGCTTAGTCTCTGGCCACCCTAGCGATCGGTGCCCCGGGCATCACGGCGCTTCAGCAATACGACCAGCCCGGCGACCAGGCAAACCACACCGGTGACGAAGCAAATCGTCGGCCAGTACCAGTGATTGACGTACATTGAGGCCGCCAGCGAGAGCGTTCCTACCAGGAGGTAGAAATACGGCAAGCTCTCGTAGATCGGTTTCGAAACCCACATAGCGCCTGAATCGCAGCTTCGGGGCAAACCATTGTCCACGGCTGCCGCCCTGCCGTCCAGTCAGGCAGGTCGGTCGGCCACGGGCCGCACAGACGGGGGGTAAACGAGTGAAACTCGGCCGTTTCCGGGCGCAATCAGGCGAGGCGGAAGAGACGCAGAAGCCGCGCCAGTATCGAGTCGGAGAGACCGTCAACTGCGAGGTCAGGTTCGTAATCGCCCTTGTCGCCACGGAGCCCCTGCACGAAATTCTGCGAGGTCGAGTCGATGTCTTTCTCAGTTATTGTGCTCTCGAATGCCATGATCCGGTTTCCTCCTTGAGACGCGTCCGACTTTACCGCAGTATTTTTTTTCGCGGAGTGAGCTGGCTCACAAGCCTTGAAGTGACTTGAGAATCCGAGCTTATGTCAATAGTCGCATCGCTGCGACACGCGCCGTTGTGCGGTTTTTTGTCGCCTGACGGCGACAATCATGTCTCCGGTACCTTCTCCGGTACCTTCTCCGGTACCTGGCACCACTTTTCGAACATTTCGAACATTTCGAACGTTTTCGGATGTGGAAACGTTCGAAATGTTCGAAATGTTCGAAAAGTGGTGCCAGGTACCGTTACAGTCGTTATGCGGTTCCGCCTACCGTAAGCTCATCAATTTTGAGCGTCGGCTGACCGACGCCGACGGGCACTGACTGGCCGTCTTTGCCACAGGTGCCGACGCCACTGTCCAGTTCGAGGTCGTTGCCGACCATCGATATCTTGGTCAGCGCTTCCGGTCCGTCACCAATGAGCATTGCGCCCTTCACCGGCATCGTGATCTTGCCGTTTTCAATCAGGTAGGCCTCACTGGCCGAGAAAACGAACTTGCCTGACGTGATATCCACCTGCCCGCCACCAAAATTCGGCGCGTACAGGCCCTTGTCGACAGACGCGACGATTTCCTCCGGGTCATGCGGACCGGCAAGCATGTAGGTATTGGTCATACGCGGCATCGGCGTGTGCGCGAACGACTCCCTGCGGCCGTTGCCCGTCGGCGCAACGCCCGTTAGCCGGGCATTGAGCTTGTCCTGCATGTAGCCGCGCAAGATGCCGTCTTCGACAAGAACATTGTATTGCCCCGGCGTGCCTTCGTCGTCGATTGCGAGCGAGCCGCGACGGTTCGGCAAGGTGCCATCATCGACGATCGTGCAGTGGGGCGGAGCAACCTTCTGGCCGATCTTGCCCGAAAACGCGGATGTGCCCTTGCGATTGAAATCGCCCTCGAGCCCATGCCCGACTGCCTCGTGCAAGAGTATTCCGGGCCACCCGGAACCCAGTACCACCGGCATCGTTCCGGCCGGCGCAGGCACGGCATCCAGCGCAACGACGGCCTGGCGCACAGCCTCGCGTGCATACTCCATGGGTCGGTCGCCGGACAGGAAGTAGCCGAGATCGGATCGCGCACCACCGCCCGAGTAGCCCTGCTCCCTGCGCCCGTCGTGCTCGAGAATCACGCTAACGTTGAAGCGCACGAGCGGTCGCACGTCGGCCGCCAGCGTGCCATCGGAGCCAGCAATGAGGACGAGGTCCTGGCCGCTGGTCATGCTGATAATGACCTGCTCGACGCGTGGATCAAGTGCGCGGGTCCCCTCGTTGATACGGGCGATCAGCGCTGTTTTTTCCGCGTCGCCAAGGCTCGTCGTCGGATCGGCGACAGGATACAGGGGCGCCGCATCGCCTCGTTGCCAGGCGGGTATGCGCTTGGTCTCGCCTTGTCTCGCGATGGCGCGAGCTGCCTGCGCCGCACGCTCCAGGGCCGGCAACAGCAGTTCGTCCGAGTACGCGAAGCCGGTTTTTTCGCCGCTTACGGCGCGTACACCGACGCCCTGGTCGAGACTGAAGCTGCCCTCGCGAATGATGCCGTCCTCGAGCGTCCAGCTCTCCTGGCGCGATACCTGGAAATAGAGGTCCGCGTAATCGACCCCGCCTTGCAGGATGCTGCCGAGCGTCGCGTTGAGGTGCTTTTCCTCGAGTCCGGCCGGCGCCAGCATGTGCGCCATCACCGATTCAATCGGGCTCACGTCATTGCTCAATTAAATCTCCTAGAGACGTCTGTTAGCGAGGGCGGGAAATCTCTCGCGGAGTTTAGC
>Ga0255053_10000044_pt1 | contig 52256 bp, 45 predicted proteins | sample JV7_2_22_MG_FD_188635 | JGI IMG/M metagenome (GOLD analysis project Ga0255053, IMG submission 188635) | Seawater microbial communities from Jervis Inlet, British Columbia, Canada - JV7_2_22 | ecosystem: Environmental > Aquatic > Marine > Inlet | place: Canada: British Columbia | collected... | reverse complement strand
AAATCTATTATTTGCTGGTGAGCCTGTGGTTTCTGGTGCTGTCGATGTTGCCGCGCGCAAAATCCCGCCGCAATTATTTCAGCGCCCTTTTTCTGGCGGCTACCGGTATTTTGGTTTGCCTGATCACCGTCAAATCAGAGGGGGTCCTCTTTTTTAACACTTATCAGGTTAATCTGTTCTCCCAGGTATTTAAGGTATTGCTGTCCCTGGGGTTGTTTCTGGTGATTTGTCTGTGCCCGAATCTCACCGCTATCAAAGCAAAGCACCATCCGGAATTTTATCTTCTGTTATTTGTCTGCACCCTGGCGATGATGCTGCTGGTCAGCAGCGTGCACCTGCTGGCCATCTATGTTTCCCTTGAGCTTTCCAGCTACTCCCTTTACATACTGGTGGCTTTAAGGAGAGGCAAAGATATGGGCATTGAGGCCGGTATTAAATATTTTCTGATCGGAATCTCTGCCTCGGCTCTGATGCTTTTTGGCCTGGCGTTGCTTTACGGAACCACCCAGGCCACCTATGTCAATGAGATGGCAGAGGTGCTTCCGGGGGTGATCGACAAACCCGCTGTTGTCATCGGACTGCTGCTGACTCTCAGCGGATTCTTTTTTAAACTCGCCGTTTTCCCCTTCCATTTCTGGGCGCCGGATGTCTACCAGGGGGCCGCCAATCAGGTCACCGCTTATATTGCCACGGCTTCCAAAGTGGCCGCCATGGCGCTTCTGATACGAATGGTAGCTTTAACCGGCAACGCTGCGGCCGGCAATTATCTGGTGCACATTCTGGTGATGCTGTCCATCGTTTCGATGACCGTGGGCAACCTGGCGGCCATCGTTCAAAAAGACATCAAACGCCTGCTGGCCTATTCGACGATCGCCCATGCCGGTTACGTATTGATCGGGATATTGAGTATGAGCCCGGCCGGTTACAGCGGGGTCATTTTTTATGCCCTGGCTTTATTGGTGATGAAATTCACCGCATTTCTGGTGGTGGTCAAGGTGGCCGATGATGACCGCAACTTACAGATTGATCAGCTGGCCGGTCTGCATCAACGCTCTCCGTTACTGGCGATGGCATTGATGGTTTCCATTTTCAGTCTTGCCGGCATCCCGCCGACCATTGGATTCACCGGGAAACTTTTCGTCTTCCTGGCTGCGATGGAGCAGGGTTACTTCACGCTGGTGCTTATCGCCATGATTAATGTGGTTATTTCCCTCTATTACTACCTGCGGGTATTAAAAGCGGCCTATATGTTGCCAGCGGATGAAGCGTTACCCCCGCTGCAACTATCCCCTGCGGTTAAAGTGCTTGCCGCGGTACTCATTGTTGTGATGGTGGTCGTTGGGATTTTTCCGAGCTATGTGCTCGAGCTTGCTGAAGCCGCAGCCCGAGCGCTGGTTTAAATGCTGTCTTTTATAGTAATTGTCAAAAATATGTTCCAATTGACTTAGCGAATCTTTCAAAAGTCATTGCGAACGCAGCGAAGCAATCTGATCCGCCATGGCGGATCATCCTGAGTAAATCGAAGGATCCCTCGACTTAGCTCGGGACGATGCTTTGCATCGGATTGCTTCGTCGCTAAGCTCCTCGCAATGACAGATTATTAGAACAAATTTTTGACAACCGTTATAGCTTTTTTAGGGAATAGCTTTTAGGAAGGGATTAGGCGTCGGTATCCGGAGGTGCCGGCATGGGAATTTTTACAAAGTCGATACCCTCTTCTTTTAGCATTTTTTCTTCTTCTTTGGTACTGACGCCTCGGATGTTTCGCGGCTCCTCGACCCCGTAATGGATTTTCAAAGCTTCTTTGGCAAAATCACATCCGACATTATCAAAGTTTTTCTCAACAAAATCAACAATTTCTTTGCCAACTTTTTTCAGATTTGCTTCCTCCAAAGATGCTTTTTTGGGGATTGCTGAGGATTTGATCGCAAAGGTGGACGGTATTCTGGACACACGGGGATCATTGCAGATCGGGCAGGCGATCAATTCCTTTCTTTTCTGGGTCTGATAGGCCTCACTGTCTTCAAACCAGCCTTCGAATGCATGGCCGTTTACACATTGTAAATCATACGCTATCATAGAGGGACACCACCGTTATTTGGAAATATCAATAATATTAGATTAATACGTAGTACCTAACTAAAAAATAACACATCTGTCAATATTTTTAAAGGCGTTGTTATCAGAATTTACTAATTTAACAGAATGTTGTAGAATAAAGTTTATACCACTATAAGGCATGATCATAAAAATCAGATGGAAAGGGCTTCGGAGATGAATTTTTTGTTGAAGTGCTTCAGATTGTTGGGGTTGGTGCTGCTGTTATGTCTATTTTCGGCTTCTGTTTATGGAAAAACAATGTATGTTTCTGATATTTTGAAGTTAACGCTGAGAACCGGGCCGAGTATCGAAAACAAAATACTCGCTGTGATCGATTCCGGGCAGATGATGGAAATTGTTGAATTCGGAGATGAATGGTCTCAGGTGCAGCTGCCCAATGGCAAGGAAGGCTGGGTTCTGAGCAGATATCTAACACCCAATGAAACCAACAATATCAAGCTTCAACGCTTGGAGACCAAGCATAAAAATCTGATGGTTCAAGCCGCTGAATTATTGGAAGAAAATAACAGGCTCAAAGCGGAAAATAAGAAACTCAGCACCGAGTTTGAAGCCGATCAAAAACAGTTGGTTAAAGTGCGCACGGATTACGAGACGCTGAAAACAGAAGCCTCCGAATTTTTAACCCTCAAAACCAGGTATAAGCGTGCCGCTTCACAGCTGGCCGAACAGACCGCCAAGGCGCAAAAGCTTGAAGAACAGCTCTCGAGGCTGGGAATGAACACTTACATTAAATGGTTTCTAGCCGGCTCGGGGGTGCTTATCGTCGGCTTTATAATCGGGTTTAGCAGCAAGCGTCAGCGCCGCCGCCCGGCGCTGACATGACCTGCCGACAGCTTATTGAAGTGATTCACCCGCATAAATATTGCATGCCGTGTTCGGATAGACTTGGCAATTGACATACTCGTCGAATATCATTATATTAAACCATACATAGTGGTTTGTTCAATATGAATACGCTTTATCAGGAGGTTACAACTAGTATCATTTATGTTAATTGATCAAGTCGTAGTCTTGATAGTCTTGCTTGTGCTTTCCGGATTTTTCTCATCTGCTGAAACCGCCCTGTTCACCATCAGCAAAGCCAAAGCAATTCATCTTGCCAAACAAAAAGGGCCTACCAATAAGCTGATAAAAAAAATGAAAGATGACCCTCACCGGCTTCTTTCAACCATCCTGATTGGCAACAACATTGTCAATGTCGGTGCCTCCGCTATCGCCACCGCTATCACCATCAGTTTGGTGGAGAGCCATGCGGTCGGGATTGCCACCGGCGTCATGACCTTTCTTATTTTAATTTTTGGTGAATTTTTTCCCAAATCCATTGCTACGCGCAACAACATCTTAGTCGCACGCCTGGTCGTTTTTCCGTTATACTGGCTTTCGGTTTTGTTTACACCGCTGATTGTATTTTTAAATTTCATCCCCAAACTGACCGGTAAAATCCATAAGAAACCGCAGGTCACAGAAGCGGAATTGATGACCTTTGTCGAGGTGGTTGAAGAAGAAGGCGAAATTAAAGAAGAAGAACGAGAATTGATCCACAATATATTTGAATTCGACGACACCAATGCTTCAGAGATCATGACTCCCCGGGCGGATATGTTTGTCATAGATGTGAATGAGGAATTAAAGCTTGAGGAGATCGTTAACTCCGGTTTTACGCGAATTCCGGTTGTCGAGGGAGATATCGATCATGTGGTGGGTATTTTAAACATCAAAGATCTGCTCAAGCACCAGGCCACGTCCGATGAAGCGGCTGATGTGCGCAAAATCATGCGCGAATCCTATTTTGTGCCTGAAAATAAAAAACTGGATAATCTGCTTCAGCAATTTAAAAAACGAAAACAGCACCTGGCGATAATTGTCGACGAGCATGGCGGCGTTTCCGGACTGATAACGCTTGAGGACGCCCTTGAAGAGATTGTTGGAGAGATTGTTGATGAAACCGACCGAATCGAGCCGCATATCGTAAAGCTCAAAAAGGATGAATGGCGGGTTCTGGGCAAATCCGAAATAGATGAGGTCAATGATAAGATACCCATGGATATTCCCGATTCAAAAGAATATGATACCTTTTCCGGATATGTTCTGAACCAGATCGGCAGGATCCCCCGGGAAAAGGATGAAATCTTGCTTGGCGGCTTTCTGGTCACGGTCAATGAGATGGACGGCAATCGAATCCGGGAATATATCGTCTGCCAAAAGGACATTGAAGTACCGCAGGAAGCCTCCCCGGCTTAGTGACTTGTCAGCCTTTATTTCCTGCTTTCAACGATTTCAAATTGTACGCCAAATCCAAATGAAGTCGCCCAGACAATCTTGCTTTGAGATCGGATTGGAATTTCAAAATTGGGGAAGAAAAAGCGCTGGCTGATTTCCAGGTCAACGGGAAAGCGGTTGGTACTTTCGATAAAGGCACCGTCCAGACTGATGTTTTTAATCGTGTCTTTGTACACCCGGTTCAACGCACGATATTCGGTGATAATGGTGCAGGGAATTCGAGGATGTAAGCGTTGCTCTCTTTTTTCCCAGTTATTGAGCAGCCGGGCAAGGATGCGTTGTTCTTCTATTGATAAATTCTTAACCAAATCGGACATGCGCTTGGTGGCGGCATGATTGTCGGAATATTTATCGGTGGATATCATGGTCAGCCTCCTATTATTAAGGCCTAAAGCTAAAGCCGAGGCACTTATGCCATCTGGCATAAAATGCAACGGCTTAGCTGAGGTTAAAAACTAGAATAAGCATCGCTAAAGGCGGGTCAAGGTGAAAAAAAAGAGCGTGCCCATTCGGCCGTTTGTTCCGGGGCGCTAAATGTGGTCATATCACCGAGCATAACCTCAAACCCGGTATGATCACTGCGTACCCAGGGGGCGTAATTCGATCGCACCATGATGACGATCCGTAGCTCGAGACGGCTGGTAGGAATTTCAACAGACAGCAGGCCCAGATTATATCCGTTGCGGTTCAGGTCACGATAAAACCGTTGGGTTTTAAGAATGCCCCGGGCAAGGTCCCGCCAGTCTGACGCGCTCATTTGTTGAAATGAGGTCTTTTGCGGCAGTATGCCCCATATTTCAAAGAATCCTTCGGGCGCAAATGCGGCCATCCATTGCCATGAACCTGTTGTTCCGATATAACGGGACCCTTCAGCCATCTCATGGTCAAGGTAGCTGGAAAACAGGTAATTGCCGCTTTGGTGATAAAAATCATTGGCGCGTTGCAGTAAAATACGCGGGTGGTTGGCCGGCAATCGGTCGGCGTTTATTTGCAGATGAGGATGAAGTAAAGAGCCGCCGGCTGAAGGTAGATGATTCTGGGTGATGGCCATATATACGGCTGCGGGATCGTGATTTTTGATTTTTGCCAGATACCGGCTGCAATTTAAAAAGCTGTTTGCATATGACTCAGCGGAGGCATTGCCGATTTCAACAAAGTGGGTATTGTCGAAAAGGCTGACGGCGGAATAGCTGCCGTAAGGAAACAGATTGGGAAACAGAAGCGAATCGCCCTGGGCCAGTCGCCCTGAAGACGACAGATCGGGATGCAACTGAGGTGTTTTAGAGCTTACCTGGGGCCGGCAAAACGGGCATTGGGCAGTTTTAGCCGCATCCGGCGGCGGATGGGGCAGTGACTCGGTTCCGGGTTCTTTTTCATCAATACGGCTAAATGAGATGCGGCAGGTGCGTCCGGTAATGGGATTTGTGCGGATTTCAATTATTCGTTCTGCGATCGTGCCGCCGGGATCGATAAATTTTGCAGATACCGATTGACTGTCAAACGTCAGCTCTGATGGTTGGGCCGTCGGCATGTGGTTTCTTAGCTGCTGATTAATACGGTTTTGCGGAAACCCCGAAAGCCTGGAATAATACAACAAACAGCACGATTTGAACAAACGCGCTGATGATCCAGGCGGTGATACAGGCGGCTGCGGCACGATAGGTGCTTTCAAAATTTAAGGCCTGCTTTACGGCAATAGTGGATGCAACGATCATCCAAATTGTCGACCCCCCCAGAGCAACAGGCCCCAGACCCGGTATCATACCCAGTAAACGGACCACACCGGGTGCACTGGCAAATCCCATCGCCCGAATGACGGTTTTGCGATCCACTCGCTCAATTTCGGTTTGGGTTTCACGAAACAATCTGGAAGCGGCAAAATAGGTAAAAAAAGCCCAGATATACCATCCGATCAGGGTGGTTATCATGGCGATATTGGACCCGACAGCTCCGACCCCGCCGAAGCCTCCCCAAGAGGCCGCCATACAGTAAATCAGAACCGTAATCCAGGCCTGATTCAACGTTCGAGGATCCGCTACGACCTCTCTGTACAACTCAACATCCAGCCTTGCAGCCCGAACAAAACGATTCAGGAAAAGACGCATAGGCCTCCTTATTGATTCACGGGTTAAAAATCCTGGGCCCGGACAACTACAAAAATAAATGGGTCGCTCGGGGTTTTCTAAGATTTGTTTTTTGCAGTTACCGGCTATCACGTTGCCGGCGGTGTGTCAATAAAACCTGGCGGATTTAGCAAGGGGGTTGCGAACATTGCCTGGAAGTGAAGGTTACTTTCACATTTCTCAATTTGGGCTGATTCCCGGGATAGGGGACGGCTGCCGGATTCACATAACCGTACTCATGCGTTTTAAGTCTTCTTTTTTGCCGATGACCACGATGACATCTTCGATTTCGAGCGTTTCAGACGGCATGGGATTAAAGATCATGTTACCGGCCATCTTTTTGATGGCCACAATGATCACACCGAAATCTTTTCGTAGATTGCTGTCAACCAAATTTTTGCCGATCAGGCCCGAACCGTTTCCGACGGTAGTCTCTTCCATCATCAGGCCGAGAGAATTGCCCATGGTGGCAATATCGATAAAATCAACAACCGTCGGTCTTTTGAGAACCTGGGCCATTCTCTTGCCTCCGATAAGATGGGGCGAAACCACCCGGCTGGCACCGGCGCGGGAGAGTTTGTCTTCATTGTTTTCATGAGAGGCCCTGGCAAGGATATAGATATCCGGCCGAAGCCCTTTGGCTGTCAATGTAATGAAAACATTGTTGGCATCGGAGCGCAGGGCGGTGGCAATTCCCTTTGCTTTCATAATACCGGCTTTTAGCAACGCTTCTTCAGAAGTGGCGTCCATTTCAAGGAATAGATAATTTTTAGATTCAATTTGTTCTATAATGGCGGGGTCCTGTTCAATCACCACGAAATCGATATCATCGGCAGCCAGCTCATTGCTGATGATGCGGCCGATGCGTCCGAACCCGCACACAATATAATGGTCCTTTAATTCCGATATCTGCTTTTGCACTTTTCTTCTCCCGAATATTTTTATCATTTCGCCTTCGATAAAGGCTCTGACCAGCAGGCCGATGGTATAGGCGCCGACCGTAATACCTAAAACGATGATAATGATGGTGAGGACGCGCCCGGCTTGTGACAGCGGTAGAATTTCAGCATAACCGACGGTGGAAATGGTGATGATGGTCATATAAAAGGCTTCAAAAAGCGGCATTTGCTCAACGAAATAATATCCGCACGTGCCGAAGGCCACAATGCCGATTAGCATGACAAATGAGTTTCTTAACCGTATGTTTTTTGATTCCATTACCACCCCGGTGGCTAAACCCGATCGGTCATCTGGTTGCTTTTTGTGCCAGAATCCTGCAAATTTTACACTTTTATTTATATCGGCATTGTTTTATCATTATATTACCTGAATCTTGCGTGAAAATTAATGAGAAGTTGAAATGGTGTTTAATGACAGCAGGTTAAGCAAATCAGCGACGTAAACCAAAATACCGATTTTGAGGATTTTTGAAGATGATGTCTGGCTTTGGGTTCAATCTGAAACTGCGCTGGAAATTTTTTATCATTTTGCTGGTTTTTAGCCTGACGCCGTTGATTGTGGTCACCGTCGTCAGTCAGCGTGGAACGCTACTTTTGGGGAAAACGATTTCCGAAGATGCTCGTATGCGGCTCACCCATATTGTCGGGATGGAGTTGCGGCAAACCGCGGAAAATTCGGCAAAAGTTTTACAGCGAACCAAAGATGCGATGGCGTTTTACCTTCAGGTTTTGGCCGGGGAAGCCGAACTCGCCTTTTCGAAAATGCCCGCTGAATCCCCCAAAATTTATTTTGCGGCCGATTTTGACGACCCCCGGACCGCTCCTGCGGATTTTTTGCCGATTCAGCGATACCGGATGAAAACCCATGACGGCGAGTTTTTAGATAATCCGGTCAGCTTCAATCATCCCGTTTTTATGCTGGCTCCAGACGTTGAGAAAGAAAACGTCGCCCGTGATCTTGTCTCCTTGAGCCAGATGATACCGACCTTCAGAGAACTTTCCAGTGAATTCGGTAAAACCTTGCATTGGGCCCATATCGGTTTGCAAAATGGTGTCTATATGTCGTATCCCGGGCACAACGGCTTTCTGGATAGTTTTGAGCCCCGGCGGTATCCCTGGTTCACAGAAGCCAAAGATTCGCCGACCTGGACCCTGCCCCAAATAAATACCACTACCGGATTTCTGACCTTCACGGTTTCACAACGCCTATACCAACCCGATGGGTCTTTTTTGGGGGTTGTGGCCATCGATATCCTCTTTGCCGAAGCGTTGCAAAAAAGTGCGCTATCCCCGCTGTGGGCATCCAATGCCCATTCTTTTATTGTGACCACCACCTTAAATCCAGAGACGCATCAGCCCGGACTTCAAATAGTGGCTCAAAAGGATTATCAACACAATCCCGGATCCTGGGCGCCGGTGGCTGGAAAAAAGTGGCTATCTTCTACAGAGAGCATCAGATTTGATGGTGTTCTTAAACAACTCGAGGTCGGACCGGCCGGATATACGGCTCTGCCGTTTAAGAATGTGGAATCAATTTGGGCCTATGCCGGTATTGATGATCTTATCCAATTTGTGGTGATCGTACCCAAATCGATCATCATGGCATTGCCGGACGAAGCCCGGAAAACATTTTTTGCGTATTTAAAAGATCAAATCCTTTTTGCCGGTGCGGCCACATTCTTAACGATTGTTTTCCTTGCGGCGGCCGCCCTGTTCGGTTCCTATATTATTACGCGGTCATTGTTAAAAATCACCGCGGCCGCCAAGAAGCTGTCCAGCGGCGACTTCTCTGTTAAACTGGGCTTGCGTACCGGAGATGAGCGTGATCTGGTGATTCGAGCCTTCAACGAGATTGGGCCCAAACTCGAGGATCATCTGCGTCTGCATCAATCCATGGATCTGGCGATGAAGGTTCAGCAAAAGCTTTTACCCGGCAAAAACCCTGAAATCCAGGGGTTGGACATCGCCGGAAAAAGTATCTACTGCGATGAAACCGGGGGCGACTACTATGATTTTCTGGAGTTCGCCGGGAAAAATGACAGGAAAATCAGCGTCGTCATTGGTGATGTATCCGGGCATGGAATTTCCTCAGCCTTGTTAATGGCGTCTGCTCGTGCGTTTCTTCGCCAGCGGGTCTCATTGCCCGGAACGCTCGGTCAGATCATTTCGGATGTGAACTGTCAACTTGCCCAGGATGTGGCTGAATCCCATAATTTCATGACCCTATTCTACCTGAGAATTGATTGCGAGCATAAAACACTGGAGTGGGTCCGCGCCGGCCATGATCCACCCATTTTCTATGATCCCAAGACGAGATCGTTTGAAGAGCTTGAGGGACAGGGCGTTCCGCTGGGGGTAGAAGAATCATGGGTGTATACCGAAAACAAAAAAGTCGATCTGTCAGAAGGTCAGATTATTGTTCTGGCAACCGATGGGATCTGGGAAGCCCGAAATGTCAGTGGAGAGATGTTTGGTAAAGATCGAATATATGATCTTATCCGGGCCAATTCGGCATTGAGTGCCAAGGGAATTTTAAATATTTTACTGGAGATGCTCCACCGATTTGCCAAGGGGAAAAAATTTGAAGATGATGTAACGCTGGTGGTCATTAAAATACGATAGGGAAAAAAACGGTGCCCGCAGCGTTTTCCGCTCAGCGGTTGAATAGGGGTTGCCGGCTTATGCGCCTTCGCCTGAATACCCCGTCCGCCAGAGGCGGACTGCGGAGAGCTTCATTTTAGCTCTTCTTCATCTTCGGATTCGTTTTGAATCGCCTGGGTCTCATCCAGTGAGGCTTCCGTTTCCACAACCGCCGTTTCTGCAGCAGTCGTCTTTTCCGCTGCAGGTTCTGCGACTTTATCTCTTAAACCACGGTTTTCTTTTTGTAATTGCCTTATTTTTTTGCGCTGGGCAAATCGGGTGCTGATACCGACGATCATCCCGACAAATACCCCCACTAAAAGGGAACCATATACGACCGCATATACTGGAAGTGGCATACTGCTCAATTGTAAATAAAAATGCAATATCATCGTTTCATTGTTTTTAATACCGAAGGTAACCAACACAACCAGTACAATGAGCAACAATAACGCTTTAATATAGGTCCCCATTTTATTCTCCTTTAGCTGTTATCCTTTGTGTCAGCCATAAGATAAATGCGAAATGCATTTGTTGTCAAGTTTTTCACCCTATTCTTATCATGTTTGGCTAAAATTCCAAACGAATTTGTTGGCCTGTTTCCGGTGAGCGTTAGATCTAAAAATCAATGGAATTTATTTATTTTCTGAATCGAGTGCGCCATCGATTTCTTTGTCTGATTTTGACGGCTGGATCCCGAGATTTTCAACCGCTTTGGATGCCGTTTCTGCTTTGGCTTTCGCTTTGGCAGCGCGCCGTGTCGTTTTTTTTGCTTGTTCGTCAGCCTCTGTCAAAGAAGCTTTAAGTTCTTCGCGTTTTGATTTGTTTATGCCGTTTTTATCCGTTTCTGATTCCAGTCGTGCGAGTTTTTCTTTTAAACTTGTCGCGCTTGCTTTGGCCTCCTCAGCGGCTTTTTGGGTCTGGCGTACCCGTTTTTCAGCATCCGCCAGGGCATCGAGAGCGGTGGCCACTTCACCGGCTTTTCCCGTCTCGGGTTCGGCCTCCAGGACGATATCCTCAGCGGCCAGCACCAGAGCGGTGATGGGCAAATCAGAAAGAATCTGCTCAATCGGGTTGTCAAATGGATCCAGGGGCTGATTGCCCTTAAGGCGAAATGGCAGGAAAACCAAGGAAGCGTCCTGTGAGTACGCGATGATGTTGCTCATATTGGCATTAAACACCATTTCGGGTTCAGCCTCAATCCGAGCGTCCGCTAACTTATGTCGAAAATCTTTCATGGTTTCTTCGGTCGGATGGTCAACACTTGGCGCTAAAACCCGAATCTTAGCTACTTGCCACTCTTTGTTGCGTGTCGTCAGGTACGCCAGCAACAGCATCAAATGACTGCTGGCGTCATCCCACCACCACACATCGATTCGGCGCTCTCCGGAGGAAACCGCCTTCAATTTTTCCCATTCTTTTTCGTTTGTTTTCAATACGATAATATTGCAGCCGAGTCGAAAGGCCGTTTTAATGCGGCGACCGTAAAGTATTTCGCGGATGCCGAGATTGTTGGGAGGCTCATGCTCGAACCAGTTCAATAAAATGGTGTTGGCCTTTAAGGGGCCGATTCCGTAGGCCTGCACCAGGGTGTGAATTCCCTGGATCAGACCTGGGGCGACAATGACCAGCGGAAACGCCTCGGAAGCATAACTGACGATGTCTTTGTGCAATTCGTTTTCGGCTTCCTCGCGAAGTTTGAGCATTTGCGGACCCTCTCCCTCCAGTATGTGAACCAGCGTGACGAATCCGGTATCGCTTTCGAGCCATTCTGCAAACTGCAGCAGCCGCTCGCGCCGATGGGCATCGTGAGAAAACACCAGCAGCTGGGGGCGCCAATCACGGGAATGTTCGGGTTCCTGGGCTGCCGCCTGCAAATTTGCCCGAATACGCTGAAGATAATAGGAGCGTCGGCTGTCGGCCCAGCGTGCCGGGCCGCTGGTGCGCTTTAAATATTGGTATAAGCCGAATAAAATTGCTATGGCAATCAAGCCCGCGGTTACGTGAATCGCCAGCATCACTGCCAGGCACGCCAATGCGCCCGTCAGGCTAAGTCTCTGGTCAAACCAGCGAAAGCGCGGGCGGAACGACGGGCTGCCGGCGCGAGCTTCAAAATAAGTGGCATAATTCAGCAGGCCGTAGGAAATCAAAAAGAACATGGAAACCACCGGTGCAATAATATTTAACTTTCCCAGCCCGATGGTGGCAAAAGCAATCCCGGCCGAAAGCAAAACGCCTCTGCGGGGATTTCCAGTGGAGCCGTATCCTTTGGCGAAGGGCAGCAAAAAGGGGAAAATCCGATCAGCGGACAGGGATTGTAAAATCCGGGGGGCCCCCAGAAAAGACGCCATGGCCGAAGACAGGGTGGCGGCAATGACTCCGGCTCTGATGAAAAATTCTACGGCAGCCACCCGTTTCATAGATCCATATTCATGCATTAATGTCTCGGACGGCAGCGTGGCGGCGAAAACAATCGCTGCCAGGAAATAGACCACGATTGACAGGCCTACGGCAATGAAGGTGCCGCGAGGTAAGCTCTTGCCGGCATCTTTTAGGTCGCCGGACATGCTGACTCCCTGGGTAAAGCCGGTCACCGCCGGGAAAAAAATGGCGAAAATAACCCAAAAACCCAGGCCACCTTCAGGTGCGGTCCAGTTCTGGACTAGCAGCGTCTGGTCCCATTTAGCCATTCCGCCGATGAAAAAAGACAAAAGGGCTGCCACCAGGATGGTCATCACCAGATATTGAAAGCGGGTTGCCCAATCAGCGCCCAACCACACAAATACAAACAGGAAGGTCACCGCAGCGGCTGCAATGATCTGGGTATAGTAGCCTTCCTGCAAAGCCAGTGTGCGGGCAAGCACTTCTCCAAATCCGAGACAATAAAAGGCGATGGAAACCGACTGTGCCAGAAACAAAACGATGCCGATGGCACCCCCGAATTCCAGCCCCAGCGTACGGGAGATCAAATAGTAGTCCCCGCCGCCTTTGACTTTGAGGTTGGTCGCAATTGCAGATAAAGAAAAGGTCGTCAGCATGGAGATAGCGTTGGCCAGGGCCAATATGATCAGGGCCCTTGCCAACCCCGCATTGCCGACCACATACCCCAGCCGCAGAAAAAGGATAATGCCGAGAATCGTCAGAATACTGGGAGTAAAAACCCCTGCAAAGGTTCCCAGTGTTCCACCGTTTGCTTTCGCTTTCTGTTTTTTGTTATTATTTTGCATGGTTAACTAATCAAATCTCAGCATTTTTGCGGTGAATCAGATCATAGCGCCTTGGGCGTCAAAGTCCCTCCGGTGTAAAGGTTACAACATCATCAATCTGCTTTGAATCGCTGAAAAGCATTACCAATCGGTCAATCCCCAGCGCATTGCCGGCGGCTGCGGGCATGTTGCCGAGGGCCGCCAGAAATTTTTGCGGCATCGGATAAACCGGCTTGCCGGACTTCCGGCGATGATCCTGTTGGCGTTCAAACCGTTCTCGTTGCTCGATCGGGTCGATAAGTTCACTGAAGGCGTTACATATTTCAAGTCCGCCGATGTATAATTCGAAGCGTTCCGCATATCGCAAATCTTGCGGCTTCAGCCTTGCCAGCGCTCCCCGGGAAGCCGGATAATCATACAGAAAAACCGGCTGGGTTTGTCCCAGGTTGGGTTCGATTTTTTCAACCATAATGTCGTCAAATTGATCTTGTTCCAGAGCGGTATTAAGCGGGATGGGGCCAAATTTTTTGAATGCGTCGCTAACCGATAATCGGGGCCAGGGCGGGATGAGTTTGATTTCTTTTCCCTGATAGAACAGGATATCTTCCTGTGAACCGTTCATGCGGGCGATGGTATTGATCAGGGCCTCACATTCATCCATCAAGTCCAAATAATTGCTGTCTACCCGGTACCATTCCAGCAGGGTCATTTCCGGCAGGTGCAGACGGCCTCTTTCTCCTTGACGGAAGCATTTGCAAATCTGAAATATGCGGTGGATGCCCGCCGCCAGCAGTCGCTTCATGCAGAGTTCCGGTGAGGTTTGCAGAAACCAGCCCCCGGATTCGACCGCATCGATATGGGCTTCGGGTGCCGGTGCCGGTATCCGGATAGGGGTTTCCACTTCCAGATATTCATTATGGACAAAGAATTTCCGGATCGTGTCAATGATGCGGGCTCTTCGCTGAAGATGTTTTTGCAGAGATGTTTGCCGGCAGTATCCCATGTGTCATTCCGTAGAAAACCCAGATTAAACTATATATTTATTGGATTGGGATGAATGCGTCAACTCATTGTTATAATGTGCGTTGCAAAATCAGTGGTCATCCTGTAGAAAAAATGATGATATCTGCTCTCTAAATGGGATACCTAACCCGGACAAGCCAGTTGGAGCGAAGCGGAAATCCCGGTTTATCGGGGAATTGAAAATTGAAGATCGTTTGGATTGACTATTGTCGATTGACTATTGAATATTGGAGGCATTCTATCGTTTTATTATCAGGTTTTCATTTAAACCTTCAATTCTTAGGTTTGTGAAAATGTAAAGCGAAGAATTAACCGGCATTCTTACCTCCTCCAGAAATACAGAATGCAAAGAAAAGAAAATAGACGCAATTCCATAAATATTCAATCGTCAATCGACAATAGTCAATCGTTACAAGACAGTGAAAATATTCCAATACAATTTTTTTGCCACAAAATGCACAAAAATAACAACTAAGGTACTAAGCAAGGGTTGATCAAATGCTCGACTGAGGGATAAATAGGCCTGGCAGTCTATGCTTAAGGAGGGAAAATGAGAAAGCATCTGGTGCTCGTCGGCGGCGGGCATGCGCACATGACCACAATGCTCAATCTTCGAGATTATACTGAACGCGGCCATCAGGTAACGCTGATTGGTCCTTCGCCCTATCATTATTATTCCGGCATGGGGCCGGGGCTGCTTGGAGGAATATACCGGCCGCAGGATGTTCGTTTTCACATCAAAAAGATGGTAGAGGATCGGGGGGCTTCTTTTATACAAGATTTCGTTGCGCACCTGGATCCGCATAAGAAGGTTTTAACGCTCAAATCAGGTAAGCAAATTGATTATGACGTGGTTTCCTGCAACACCGGCAGCTTTGTGCCAACAGATGACGATACCGTTGCCGGTGATCAAATTTTTACCGTCAAACCGATTGAAAATCTTATCAAGCTGCGCGATTTAATCGATGCGGGTCTGGGTACCGCAACACCTCGGTTTCTGATCGTCGGCGGCGGTGCTGCCGCCCTGGAGCTTACCGGCAATCTCTGGCGGCGGGTTCAACAGACGGGAGCATCGGCAGCCATTACCATCTGCGGCGGCCGCAATTTTTTATCTTCAATGCCGCAAAAAGCCCAGCGCTACGCCAGAAGATCACTGCTGGCACGCAACATTGAGATTATAGAGGGTGTTCGTGTCAGTCGTCTGGATGGGAGTCTTGCGGTCCTGGAAGACGATCAAGAGGTAGCCTTTGATCTGGCTCTTCTGGCCTGGGGGATCAAACCGTCGCATCTTTTTAGTGCGTCTGGATTGCCGACCGCTAACGACGGTGGCCTCTTGGTCAATGCCTATCTTCAGAGTATCGCTTATCCCGAAATTTTCGGCGGCGGCGATTGTATCAGTTTTGAAAAGCGCCCCTTAGATAAAGTCGGGGTATACGCCGTTCGCCAAAATCCAATTTTACATCACAATTTAATGGCTGCGCTGGAAGATCGAAGCTTGCAAGCGTTTCAACCCCAGGATATCTATTTGCTGATTTATAATTTAGGCGACAATACCGGCATTTTTTACCGCGGAAATCGGGTTTGGAAAGGCAGGCTTATATTTTATCTCAAAGATTATATCGATCGTAAGTTTATTCGTAAATTTCAGGTCTCCGGTGAAACGGCGGAGTCCGGGCCATAACGCCCAAACGATAGGGAGGCGCGCATGATCAGTCTAAAAAAACTTTTTACACCCGTAAAATCCATAAATAGCGAAGAAGTAAAAAGGTTTATCGCCGGGCACGAGGAAGGCGCTTACACTCTTTTGGATGTGCGCCAGCCGGGAGAATATGAAGCCGAGCACATTCCGGGCGCCAAACTCATCCCCCTGCCGGGTTTAAAAGACGGATTAAGACAGCTGGACAAACAGCAGCCGGTCATCGTTTACTGTGCGAGCGGCGGGCGCAGCCTGGCGGCGGCTCAACTTTTATCCGGTCTGGACTTCAACGAAATCTACAATCTTCAGGGTGGCATCAAGGCCTGGCAGGGGGGCAAGGCTGCCGGTCCCCAGGAGCTTAACCTGGAGCTAGTGCGCGGAGATGAAACACCGGCTGAAATGATTGCCCTGGCTTATGGCATGGAGATGGGCCTGGGGGTCTTTTATCAAAACCTGATTGAAAACGCCGAAGATCCGGAACTCAAAGCGCTTTTTGCCAAACTGGCCGATATCGAGCGCCATCACAAACAGCGCCTGTTTGATTTGTTAGCCGAGATCGATCCGCCCGGCAAGGATATTCAAGCTTATGAAGCCGATATTAAGCCCTCTATCCTGGAGGGTGGTTTCAAGCTGGATGATTTTCTGCAAAAAAATGAACCATTTCTACAGACGGTTTCAGATGTCCTCGATCTGGCGATGATGTTGGAGACGCAGGCGTTGGACCTTTACCTGCGATTCGCAGAGAAAAGTACCGATGAACGAACGCAAAACGTTCTTTTTTCAATTGCAAATGAAGAAAAGGCCCATCTCAGTTCCCTGGGTGATTTGATGGATAAAAAGATTATTTAACTTTTTATGTTTAAAATTGATGAATTCGTAAAAAGTCCTATCGCCTGAGTAAATCGAAGGACCCCTCGACTTAGCTCGGGACGATGCTTTGCATCGGATTGCTTCGCTGCGCTCGCAATGACAGCTTGGCAGACTTTTTACGAGATTATCAATATTAAGGGCTAAATATCATGACACCGGAAATCATGCTCGTGCTGTCTATTCTGCTCGTGGCCGTTATATTTTTGATAACGGAATGGATCCCGATGGAAGTCACCGCCCTGCTGTCGCTTGGAGCGGTTGCCTTAACCGGCCTGGTAACGCCCGCTGAAGCACTAGCGGGTTTCAGCAATCCGGCAGTCGTTACGGTTTGGGCGGTATTTATTCTGAGCGGGGGCTTAACCCGGACAGGGGTTGCGAATGCCATCGGCCACTTTGTGTTGAGATTGGCGGGCAATAGTGAGACCCGCATGATTGTCGTTATCATGGTCAGCGCCGGTACGATGTCCGCCATCATGAATAATGTGGCCGTGGCCGCTTTGATGCTGCCGGTGGTCATGGACATTGCGCGCCATACCGGAAGCCCGCCCTCAAGACTTCTAATGCCGCTGGCATACGGTTCTCTGTTGGGAGGCCTGACGACCCAGATCGGTACCCCGCCCAACATCCTTGTCAGTGAAGCCTTGCGTGATGAGGGATTAAGGTCGTTTACCTTTTTCGATTTTACGCCCATGGGCCTGGCGATTATGTTCTCCGGTATTGCATTTATGATCCTCATCGGCCGCCGTTTTTTGCCCCGGCGGGATGTTGCCAAAGAATCAACCGCAAACAAAACCGTCGACTGGGAAAGCCAATACGACCTTGATGAGCAGCTGTTTAATATCCGCATCCCCCATAACTCGATGCTCATAAAAAAAACGCTGGCCGAAAGCCGATTGGGATCGGCCCTGGGCTGGAACGTGATCAGCATTATGCGCAATGACCAAATACGACCGGCTCCGGGACCCAGCGAAATTTTGCAGGCCGGAGATCAGTTGACGGTTGAGGGCCGAATTGACAATTTAAAGAAATTGAAAAACTGGCATCAATTAATGGTTGATAAGAGTGGAATTGATATCGAAGCGCCCTATTCAGGTGAAATCAAAATTGCAGAAATTATGCTTGCGGGAAATTCCCCATTTATCGGCAAAACGCTTAATTCGATCGGTTTCCGCGGCCGATTCAAAGTCAATGTGCTGGCCATCCGCCGCAGCGACGGCATCAAACGCACCCATCTGCAGGACGTACCGCTGGAACGAGGTGATGTCCTCCTGATTGCCGGGCGTCATGAACACCTGGCGGAATTTACTAATATTTCCGGATTCGAGCAATTCAGGCGCGTTTCCCGATCCGAGCTAATCGACATCTATCATCTCCACGAACGCTTGATGGTCATGACGGTACCACCGGATTCGGCTATGATTGGGAAAACCCTGAAAGAAAGCCGGCTGGGGGAAAGTCTTGGCAGCAGAGTTCTGGGGATTCTGCGGGGCAACGACCCTGTCCTGATGCCGGAGCCCTGGGAAACGTTACAGGCCAATGACCGGCTGGTGGTCGAAGGACGCCTGTCGGATTTTGAAATTTTAAGGGAGCTTGAAAAATTGATCATCGAACGCAGGACCCGCCCGGACATAAAAACGCTGGTTTCGGGAAATGTGGGGCTGGTGGAAGCCATTCTTTCACCGCGTACAATGCTGGTTGGCAAGACGCTGCGCCAGCTTAATTTCCGTGAAAAATACGGTTTGAGTGTACTATCCGTGTGGCGTGAGGGAAAGGCCTATCGGTCCAATCTGCGGGATATGGCCTTGCGGTTCGGTGATGCCTTACTGCTTCTTGGCCCACGCGATAAATTGCGAGTGCTGGGTCGTGAGCCTGATTTTATTGTGCTTACGGAGACCGCTCAAGAGGAGCTGCGACGGGAGAAGATGAAATTTTCAATTTTAATTATGGGCGGCGTCTTACTGCCGGTCATCATCGGATGGGTGCCGATATATATCGCTGCCGTAATCGGTGCGGCTTTGATGGTCCTTTTCGGTTGCCTGTCCATGGATGAAGCTTATCGCCAGATTGAATGGAAGGCGGTTTTCCTGATTGCCGGGCTGCTGCCGCTCGGCACGGCGCTGGATCAAACCGGGACCGCCAGGCTGATTGCTGAAGGCGTTGTCACCCTTGTCGGCCCGTTTGGACCCCGAGCGGTGATGCTGGGCCTGGTGACACTGACATTTCTGGGCACATGCTTTGTACCGACAGCCGCACTGGTGGTGCTTATGGCGCCCATCGTTTTAAGCACTTCAACGAATATGGGGCTGTCTCCCTATGCATTCATGATGGCGATTAGCATGGCGGCATCGGCAAGTTTTATGACACCCATATCGCACCCTGCCAATATCCTGGTGATGGGTCCGGGAGGTTACCGTTTTTGGGATTATTTCAAAGTCGGCGGATTATTAACGTTGGTCGTTCTAATCGTGATAATGTTTGTCCTGCCGGTCTTCTGGCCGCTTGTGCCTTGAAGCTATCTCAAAAATGCATCTAACGCCCAAGGGCTTTGTTGCAAACCGATTCAAAATACTCGAATACTACCGTGTATGCTCCGTTTTTGAATCGGTTTGCGTCGCGCCCTTGGGCGTGATCTCCTATTTTTGAGATAGCTTCCAGTGGTGTGTACCAGAAATAATGGGAAAGAATATAAGTCAAATCTGTCAGTCAAGGATGAAAGAGGTTGAAAAATGAAGTTGGATTTAAACAAAGAAGAGAAGATGATTATCGATGAGGTTCGTAGAATCGTGCGCGGAGAGATTGCGCCACTTGCCGCCGAATTGGACGAACGTGGAGGATTTCCGGATCACACTCATAAGGTCTTTGCGGAAAACGATTTGCTCAATCCGCTTCTGCCGGTTCAATACGGCGGTGTTGGCCTCTCTTACATGATGTTTTCCCTTATCCTCAGCGAGGTAGCAAGGGCTTGCGCCGCTTCGGCTTTGCTGTTGATCGCCCAGGCCGACGGCACGCTGCCCATTGCTCACGGAGGGAGCGCAGCTTTAAAGGAGAAATACCTTCCATGCTTGAAGAACGATTCATTGGCCCTCACCGCTCTGGCCGCCACCGAACCGTCCGCTGGATCAGACCTTCTCGGCATGGAAACGGTGGCGGTTCGCACAGGAGACAAGTATCTCATAAACGGCCAAAAATGTTTTATCACCAATGGTTCAATGGCCGACTTTTTCGTGTTGTACGCCTATACTGCTCCAGACAAAAAGGCAAAGGGCATCAGCGCGTTTGTGGTAGAAAAGGAATTTGCCGGTCTTGCTTACGGGAAAAACGAGAACAAAATGGGGATGAGAGGGTCGATCAACTCACAGCTCTTTTTTAAAGACCTTGAGGTGCCGGCCGAAAACCGCATTGGCGAAGAGGGAGAGGGATTCGCCAACCTGATGCAGACCCTTTCATACAGCCGGCTCTTCTGTGCCGCTCAGGCTGTCGGCATCGCACAGGGTGCCTTGGAAGAGGCAGTTAGTCACGCCAAAAATCGTGTCCAGTTTGGCAAACCGATAGCTGCATTGTCTCCCATTCAATTCATGATCGCCGATATGGCCGCCGCCGTGGAAGGGGCTCGACTGATGACGCTTCACGCCGCCGTACTCTATGACAGCGGCAAAATCGCCAAAGCAGAAACTCAGGCTGCCATGGCCAAATTCATCGCATCGGATACGGCTATGAAGGTCACCTGTGATGCTGTTCAGGTGTTGGGCGGGTATGGCTACATGAAGGATTACCCGGTGGAGCGCATGATGCGCGATGCCAAACTAACCCAGATCTATACCGGGACCAACCAGATCTTGCGGCTTGTGGCCGGCAGATCCATGCTGGGCGGCTAAAGCGGCAGTTATTCATGAATAGCGATTGAAAAACCGCAGAACATTACATTCTCGTTCAACCTATGGCCGAAAATTCAAGCCATAAGGCCGGGATGGTCGTTGACTCAAGGTAAGGACCTCACCTATTGCTGCCACGGGCGGGGTCGGTTTTCGAGCATTTCCACGAAGGCTTCGATGCGGGTTCGCAGCTGGCCTTCGGCAAAATTGCGCTTATCCACACAGTCCACTTCCAGGTTCAACACCGGTACGCCGATTTCCTTGAGTCCGTCGCTGATCAGCCCCCTGGCGCCGCTGCCCTGGCGGCAGCCCCAGTTGCAGGGGTTGATGGCACCGTCCAGACTGTAAGCCCGGGCCAATTTCTGGAGATGTTTAATCCGGCCCTGCATGCTACCGTTAAACGGAATGGTAATGGCGCGGCGGGCCAAGCCGGTATACGGGTCATCGGGGTCAATGGGATCCCAGTAGATGTCATTCAATTCGTCCGATACGATGTTGGCCCGGTACTCTTTTTCCAGCAGTTCGACCAGCGGATTGTTAAACTGAATGCGGTTTTGGATCCACAACAGCCGCAGCTTTTCATCCGGTACGCCCTGGATGCCGTTATCAATTCGGGCAGTGAATTCGTCTTTATAGGCCTGGGCAATTTCAATTGCGGCGGGTGTACCCAGAAATAAGGGCCAGACGACTCCGAAATTAATGAGCAAACTCCCATTTGTCGGCGAAGGGACCTTTTGCGCGAGACGGTAGGCATCCTTCATTATGGCGCAGGCGCTATTTGTGTTTTCAATGGTTTGACACAGCCGGTCCTCATCTAATGCTTTCCCGGTGTGATGGCTGATGAAATCGACCATATCCTTTAATTGATCAGCCAGATAACGGACATTTTGCGGTTCATCTTTCTGGGGCACATTCAAAACAAAAAGATCTTTGTTAAACACCTGTGCCAGATTTTCCATAATGGCAATTCCACCCGAGCAGGGGCAGGTGGTGGCGATCAGAAAATCCGGTTCCGGCATAACTTTTTTTCGGGCGGCTCCGATGACCGAACGGTGGTATCCACACGTATCGCCGACGAAGCCGGCCTGCTCGGCTTCTTCCAGGAAGGGCTCCACCATGCCGGTGGCTGCCAGCACGGCGCCCACGAATTCAACAAAACAGGAGGTGATGCCCATGGCGTTGAGCAAATCAAACGGGACGGCAATGCCGCACCAGGCAACCGTGTTTTTGCCGGAGTATAAGCGGCTGCCGAGCCGGGCAGTCTCCAGCGCATATTTTTTTCTGGGATTGGGTAGATCCGGATCCTGCAAAATCTTGCCCTCAATTCCGGCTGCCATGTCGTTAAAGTATTGGTACATCATATGGTATGCCTTTTTTGTTAACTCATTTTAAATCGAATCAATTTTTGGTTTAAAGTGGCAATGCGTTATCACTTAACCACGAAAACACGAAATATGGAAAGCGCGAAATTTAAATTTTTTTCCTTTTCGTGTTTTTATTATTTCGTGCTTTCGTGATAGATAAATCTTTATATTTTCAACTCGCTATTTTGGGTTTCGACGATTAAACAAGCATTTCAATAAAGGCTTCGATTCGGGTTCGTTGCTGCTCGATGGATCGCAGGCTGCAGTCGCCTTCGAGCAGCAGTAACGGAATACCGGCTTCCCGCAACTTTTCGCGTACTGCCGGCAGGCGATCCAGGTAGGGATCGCAGAATTTGATGGTTTGGCCGATGACGCCTCTGGCACCGGAAGCCCGGGCGCGCGTCAGGATGTCTTCGGCCATCTTTAGCGGTTGGCCCGGGTCAAATGTCCGGGCACAGGGCGGCCGGGTCAACAGGCTGTGGGAAATTTCGAAAAGCAAATTCTGATCCGGGTCAATATCAAGGAGTGTAAACAACCTTGAGCCCGTGCAAAGATCATCGTCGATAATGCGGGCGTCGCAGGACTCGAACAGCGTCAGTGCTTCAGGGTCTGGCAGAACATTGCCGAAAAGAAAAACAGGGATTCCGTCGCTTTCCGGGTCTTTTGATTCCGGTTCGGCCAGCGCCTGCTTTAAGCTTTCCAGGCTCTTTTCAAATGGCGCCAGCATGGCTTTATTATAGAGCGTTTGCATCCCGGTGCTGCCACCCGCTAGCTTACCCTGGTGCAACCGTTCGCGCAACATGGCAAAAAGGGGCGGCAGCTGGTTGTAGTGCTCGATGCTTGCTGCTATATCGCTGTTGGTGATGTTATGTCCGCTCCATTCTGAAAGTGATTCGGTGAGACGGGTTAGTTCCCCGGCAAAATAAGCAACTGCAGCTTCGTCTGCGGTGGCGGGCAGATCCAGCAAGATGATCTTGTCATCGGGTCGCACGCGCCTCCAGGCATCCGCCAGGCGACGCATGGCATCACAGCTGTTCATAAAAACGACGCCGTAAAGTTCGGGAAGATCCTTGCTGATGGCGCGATCCAGAATACGTTTGACGTGCGGGCAGAGATTGTCGTGCAGCAGCTGCCCGGCCTGATCCGGGCACTCACTCATGGGCAAAATGCGATACGGCGTGAAGCCGGCCGCATCGATTAAGACCAGCGGGGTATAGGCGCAGGCATAACCAATTTTTTCATTTTTTATAGACATATCCGTCGCGGGTCCTCCTATTGTCTCACGAGCAATAGTTCTATATTCAACTGTTTCATTGGTTTGATTGGTTGAATTTGTTTCATTCCGAACAAAAGCTAAAAATATGGATTTCACGTGCTATCTTCATGCGCGTTGGCAAGCACTTGCCGTAAAATTGTTTTGGTGTGTGAAATATCGTTCTCCGGAATACCGGCAAAGACCTCGGTTAACACCCTGTCAATCACTTTGAGAACGGGCATGCGAACATTTTGCCCGATTGGAGTTAAGTGTATTCGGAGTACCCGGCGGTCATTGGGATCTGTCGTCCGCGCTACTAATTCATCCCGTTCCATGCGATCCAGCAAGCCCGTCATGGTTGACGGCTCCAGCCCGGCTTTTTTGCTAAGCTCGATAACTTTTAATCCATCCTCCTGCCACAGGCTCATGAGCACACATAAATACGCCGGTTTGACCTGTTCAACCCCGGAGGATGCGAATTCTTTTTTCAGGGCGGCTGTCACCAACAGGCTGACGCGTGATATCAGATAATATGGGCATTCTTTAAGTGTATTTAACATGATTTTTATTCGCCTTTTTATCACGCATCCTAATTATACGTATACGAAATAATTGTCAAGTTTTAATTAAAAGCTGTCACTGAGTTTTTGATCTATTGCAAAAGTTGTGATACGGATTTTTGAGATATCCTCATATTACAAATCATATTTACCTTGCCCAAAAGGAGCCAAGCAATGTTAAAACCTGGCAATACTTATAAGGAGGTGATTTCAAACTTTCGCTGGGAGATTCCGGAACACTATAACATTGGGGTAGACATCTGTGACAAATGGGCCCGGCAATCCGATCGTCTGGCCTTGATTTATGAAAATGAAAACGAAAAGGTTGAAAAGTTTACGTTTCAGGATCTGAAGCGCTTATCCAACCAACTGGCAAACGGTCTTCAGACCAGCGGCATCAGGCAAGGCGACCGCTTCGGGATTCTGCTGCCCCAGTGTCCTGAAACGGCCATCAGTCATATTGCGGCCTACAAAATAGGCGCCATCGCCATTCCGCTTTTCACGCTTTTCGGTACCGATGCCCTCGAATATCGTCTCTCCAACAGCGAAGCCAAGGGTATTGTTACAAATGCTGCCAACCTGCCGAAGATTATGGAAATCTGGGCAAACCTTCCCCGCCTGAAAGTGGTGATCGTAACCCAGGGAGAAAAAGATGATAAAGTTCTGGATTTCTGGAAACTCATTGAAAAAGGATCTACCGATTTCAGACCGGTTAAAACCAGGGCTGACGATCCGGCCCTGATTATTTACACATCGGGAACCACCGGTCCCCCCAAAGGCGCGCTGCATGCGCATCGTGTTTTATTGGGACACCTGCCGGGTGTGGAGTTTCCCCATAATTTTTTCCCTCGAGAAAATGACTTCTTCTGGACTCCGGCGGATTGGGCCTGGATCGGCGGCCTGATTGATGTGCTCTTTCCCAGCTGGCACCATGGCATTCCCGTTCTGGCGCACCGTGCTAAAAAATTTGACCCGGAAGCAGCCTTTCATCTGATTGCCAGATATAAAATCCGCAATGCCTTTATGCCGCCCACGGCCTTAAAACTGATGCGTCAGGTCAAAGATCCCCGCAGCCGCTATAAATTTCAGATGAGGAGTATCGGCAGCGGTGGCGAAACCCTTGGCGAAGAGCTTCTCGATTGGGGCAAAGACGTGTTTGATTTGACCATCAATGAATTTTACGGCCAGACCGAGGTCAATCTGGTGGTGGGCAACTGTGCTGAAATCATGGAAAATTTGCCCGGCTCCATGGGCCGAGCCGTTCCCGGGCACACCGTGGCGGTGGTAGATGATTCGGGTCAACCGCTACCATCGGGGACCACAGGTGAGGTTGCCGTCAGGCGGCCCGATCCGGTCATGTTTTTAGAATACTGGAAGAGTCCGGGAGCCACCGCAGATAAGTATGTGGGTGATTGGTGTCTGACGGGCGATCTGGCCAAACAGGACGAGGAGGGGTATTTTTGGTTTGTGGGTCGCAAGGATGATGTAATAACGAGTGCCGGTTATCGCATCGGGCCGGCTGAAATCGAAGACTGCATCATGAAACACCCTGCCGTGGGCATGGTGGCGGTTGTCGGAAGTCCGGATGAAGTGCGCACCGAAATTGTGAAGGCATTTATTGTGCTCCAGCCGGATGTTCGATCAGGGGGCGAGGTTGAAGCGGATATTAAGGAATTTGTGAAGGTGCGATTGGCCGCCCATGAGTACCCGCGGGAAATTGAATTTGTCAACGAGCTGCCGATGACCGCAACCGGTAAAATCATGCGGAAGGATTTAAAAGCGCTGGAAATAAAACGAAAATCGAAAGCTTGATGGGACGGGTAGAAAACTTATCACGAAAGCACGAAAATAAGAAAACACGAAAAGTAATAAAAATTTCGTGTTTTCATGGTTTTTAAAGCTCAAGTTAAAATGTCTGAAACAACCGAACTTATATTAGGTATCGGCGCCCTCATTCTGGTCATCACCCTGACTCGCAGGTATCATGCCTGGCGATTTAAACGCACCTTTTTTTTCATCATCGATGATCTTAAGCAAAAGGGGGCGTATAGTGCCCATTCTGCAGTGGAACTTCCCTATGCCAAAAGAAATCTGTTAAAGATGGGCCTCCGACAGCGCCATCCCCAGGCCCTTAGCCATCTCATCATGGAAAATATCATCGCTAAAACCGCAGACGGCCGCTTTTACCTCATTCAGAAAAATGTCGGCCTGTAAACACACTTTAGTTATTCGTTATTGGTTATTTGTTAATCGTTTGGAATAGAGATGTTGTCTGATGGTAATTTCCAATAACCCTTAACTGATAACGAATAACTTCTTATTCAAGTCCTGATTGCTCTCGAATCGTGCGGCCGATGGCAGATACATCATCATCGCCGTAACCTCTGGCGATCAGGCCGTTTAGGATTTGGGCCACCAATGCCGCGGCGGGTAGGGTCACGTTCAAGTCGCGCCCAGTGTCTAGGGCAATTCCCAGATCTTTGTGATGAAGCTTGACGCGAAAACCCACCGGATAGGTATTATTTACCACATTGATACCCCGGTTGTGCAAAACCCACGAGCTGGCCGCACCGCCGCTGATGGCCGCGATCACTTTTTTCATATCAAGGCCGGCTTTGATGCCCAGGGTTAATCCTTCCGCCACACTGAGATAAGTACCGGAAATAATGATTTGATTGATCGCTTTGGTAATTTGTCCGGCCCCGATGGGCCCCACATGGGTGACGGTTTTTCCCATGATATCCAATATGGGCAGCGCCTTTTTAAAATCTGCGGCATCCCCGCCGACCATAATGGCCAGGGTTCCATTCTGGGCCCCTTCCGGCCCTCCGGAAACCGGTGCATCCAGCATTTTTATGCTTTTTTTGCTCAGTTCTTCAGCCATTTGACGGGTGGCTGCCGGGCTAATGGTGGACATGTCGATGACAATCGCGCCTTGCGGAGCGCCATGGATGACCCCGTTTGCGCCCAGAACCACTTCTTCAACATCCGGTGTATCGCTTACAATCGTAACAATGATTTCAGCCCCTGAAGCGGCTTCCTTGGGTGATTCCGCCCGTGTGGCACCTTCTTTGGCGACGGCTTCTTCCTTTTGCCGGGTGCGGTTATGAACGGTGACTTCGTGACCGGCTTTGAGAATATTGAGTGACATGCCTATTCCCATGGTACCCAGACCGATAAATGCGATTTTCATTGTGCTTTTACCTCCTCATAAGTTTTCCATTTGTGGGATTTAATCTTGGTGCCTATAGTACAAATTTTTAATTTTGAATATCGAAATTTTAGCTGCACGCAAAGAGATGATAGAAAACTTTAAAGTGTATATTCAGAATTAATGATAGGATCAATAAAAAAAGGTGGTTTTTTTTATTGACACAAAGAATTATCAAGTATATAAAATTAACAAAAATGTTTATTTGGTATATTTGATGAAAATTCTGCAATTGAGTAAAATACGCAAATTGTATTTTGGCTACGCGGACATAGCCAGGGCGCTGGGAATCAGCACATCTTCGGCCAAGGTTTCTGCCAGCCGTTATGTCAAGCTGGGAGTGTTGGTCCGCATCAAGAGAAACATGTACGTGCTGCGTGAGGTATGGAATGCAGCCGGAAGGGAGGAAAAATTCGTGATTGCCAATCTGGGACAGGCTCCTTCCTACATCTCTCTGATGACTGCCTTAGATTACTATGAGATAACAACCCAGGTGCAAAGGGATTTTTTCGAGTCGGTTGCTGTGAAAAGAACAAAGGAAATCCAGGTAGGCGACACCCTTTTCCGATATTCCAAGGTTGCCAGCGCTTTATACTTTGGATTCAAAAAAGAAAAGGATTTCTTTATAGCAACTCCTGAGAAAGCTCTCCTGGACGCATTTTATCTGATGTCTTACGGCCGTTATGCACTTGATATTTCAGCAGTGGATGCAGAGAAACTTGACAGGGACGAGATCAGACGCCTGAGCAAAGAATTTCCTCTTAAAACAAAGAACATGTTAAAGAAGTATGGATATTTTAAGACAGCATGAAATATTTGAAATAGAAGTTTTGGACAAAATGAACAGCGCAAAAGTGCTGGAACCTCTTGTCTTCGGCGGCGGAACGATGCTGAGGCTGTGCCATGAGTTAGATCGTTATTCAGTCGATCTCGATTTTTGGTTTATCAAAAGGATATCGCAGAATACATACTTCGAAAGAATTCGAAGGGCCTTTGAGAAAGACTATGAGGTCACCGATTCCCAGATGAAACACTACATGCTCTTGTTCGAATTACGGTCTGCCTTATACCCAAAGCGGCTTAAGATTGAAATACGAAGGGAAAAGAAAGATTGCGATTTTCAGGAAAAGATCGCGTTTTCCAGGTTCGGCACAAAACAGGTCCTTCTAAAGGCCCATACTCTGAACCAAACAATGAAAAACAAATTCGAAGCGTTCCTTGATCGTGGAGAGATCAGAGACTGTTTCGACATCGAGTTTATGCTTCGGAGAGGAGTTGAGCTGCCGGCCCTTACCAGAAGGCAATCCAACGAGTTTCAGAAGAAGCTTGCGCGATTTAAAGAAAGAGATTTCAAGGTTAAGCTTGGATCCATCCTTGAGAATGAAATCCGAAACTATTATGTGAAACAGAGATTCGGATATCTTGAGGAAAAGCTCGCTTCAATGCGATAACAACCTTAACCTTGACAAGGGTTTTTTTCCTCAATACAGGTATGTTTATCCGCATTACTATCAAATGTATCAATTTGGATACAAGTGCTATAACACCGATTTCGGCTTAAGGGCAATTTTATGTTTTGTCATCTTTTTATAAAGCAACGTACGATGGATGCCCAACAATTTGGCTGCCCGGGCCTTGTTGTAGTTGCTTTCTTCCAGGGCATAGCGGATGGCCTCTTTTTCAGCCCGGTCTTGGACCGCTTTAATGGAAGTTTGATTTGATTTGGCCGAATTCTTTCGGCGGCGCTGCAGATAAAAGGGAAGGTCACATAAATGAATCGTGTCGCCTTCTATAGCTGACATCGTCCTTTCAAGCACGTTTGACAATTCTCGAACGTTTCCGGGCCAATCATAGCTCGTTAAAGCAACCTCAGTGTTCCTATCCAGTTTTATTTCGGAAAGCGTTGCTTCCTGGGCCATCTGATTTAAAAAGTGGTGTGATAGGGGAAGGATATCGCTTTTCCGCTCCCGCAGCGGCGGAATGCGGAGCGGAATCACATTCAGTCGGTAAAAGAGGTCCTTGCGAAATCGATTTTCGGGCAGCATTTCTTCAAGATTCTGGTTTGTCGCTGAAATTACGCGAAAATCTGATTGAATAATCTGGGTTCCGCCGACGCGTTCAAACTCCTTATCTTCAATCACTCGCAGCAGCTTTGGCTGCATCTCAATGGGCAGATCTGCTACCTCATCAAGGAACACCGTGCCATGCCGTGCCAATTCGAATTTACCGGGTTTACCTTCGGCTCCTGCACCGGTAAAAGCCCCCTTGTCATAGCCGAAAAGCTCTGATTCTAGAAGATCTCTGGGGATGGCAGCACAGTTTATGCGGACAAAAGGATGAACCCTGCGAGGGCTGGCATGATGGATGGCCTGGGCAAAAAGCTCTTTTCCTGTCCCGCTTTCACCCGAAATGAGTACTGGAAATGGGTTGGCAGCCGCTTTGAGGGCTTCCCTTTTGAGGTTGGTTATCGTCCGGCTTTTGCCGATGATACTGTCAACGGTATAATGGGTTGATCGAAGATTGATGAGTTCTTCCTCATAGAGCTTCACCTTTGATTCCAAAAGCGAAAGTTCCCTGGCAAGCTTGCCCACATCTTTGACATCTTTAAACATGACCTGTCCGAAAACGGCAATAACTTTGCCGTCTTTCCAAATAGGTATGCGTTGAACAACCATACTCTGTCCCTTAACCCGATGGCTTTGATTGATCTCCGGCTTTCCAGTCTGAGCAACGATATGCATACGGGTATTTTCAATGACTTCGGTACAATGTTTCCCAATCTGCTTTACAGGATTGAGCCCTAAGAACTGACCGTAAGGTTTATTAAAGTGGGTAATGAAGCCATCGGCGTCGGTTACCATTATACCATTGTAAATGCTGTCTTGGATGAGCTCAAACATTTCTAATTGCCGGCGCAGTCCGACTTTTTTGAGGCGTCGATCCGGATTTTTTTCCTTTCGTCTTTTGCCGGGTTTTGCGCCGATACGAGCTGTCGTTTCCATAACTACCTCCCGTATCATATTAGCTACATGTAGTTATTGTGATACGCATTTAGTCCTTATAAAACCACTAAATACTTAAAGCAACATAAAATTTAAATATGAGGCTCAGTATCTTAAGTTTTTGTAATCACGAATAATCCTTTTACATTGCGGTCCTGATTAGTCGATTGAGGATGGGCAATTAAAAATATGGCATAAATTTCGCAGAAATTGTTTTACATCATTCCGATTTGCTTAATCCTCCCTACATCCGGCGCATGGAGAAATAGAAGGTGGATATTCAAGAGCCAAAGATCACCAAAGAAGACATCTTATTGCCGGCTGACAGCCATTTTAATTCGAATAACGTCTGTATCGTCACCGGCGCGGCCAGCGGCATTGGCCGGGCCACAGCGGTAGCGGCAGCGGCAAACGACCTGATGACCGTCGGATTGGATATTGATGAGGCCGCTGGCAAAGAGACGCAGAAAATGGCCCGGGAAATGGGCGGCCAGATGATTTTTATCAAAACGGACTTATGCGAAGACGAAGAGATCGAGCATGCCGTGTCTGAAGCATCCAGGCTCGGTACCATCCGTTATTTGGTTAATATTGCCGGGATTCAACATATTGATTCCATAGAAAATTTCCCCATGGGAAAATATGATCTGATGCAAAGACTGATGCTGCGTGCGCCCTTTTATCTTTCCCAATTGTGTATCCCGCACATGAAAAAAAGCGATGACGGCATAGGGGTCATCGGTAACATGACCTCCATCCATGCCCATATCTGTACAATCAATAAGGCGGTGTACAACATCACCAAATTTGGACTGCGTGCATTAACGCAGTCTATTGCGGCAGAAGGTGAGGGCAAGATTCGTTCGTTTTCTGTAAGTACCGGCTTTGTTAAGACCGCTTTGGCTTTAAAGCAGATTCCCGCACAAGCTGAGCAGCGGGGGATATCGCCGGAGGAAGTCGTACATGATGTCATGATGGGAAGTTCGCGCGTCAAAGAAATGATGTCTCCCATCGAGGTTGCCAACCTTTTTATTTTCGGTTTTTCACGCCACGCCAGATACCTGATTGCAGGCGATCTGCTTTTTGACGGCGGCATGGTGCAAACCTATGCCCAGAAATAGGGGGATTTGATGAACATCGGGTCGCTTTTTTCGCGACATGCCCGTTACCGCCCCGACCATCTCGCGGTTGTTTTTGAGGATCAACGCCTGACCTATTGGGAATACAACCAGAGCATAAATCGTTTGGCGAATGCCCTTTTGGGGTTGGAAATCAGAAAAGGCGATAAAGTCGCAACCCTTCTTCCCAACTGCTTGGAGTTGCTGGAGATTTACTGGGCCGCTGCTAAAATCGGAGCGGTGATTGTGCCCCTGAGCACACTTCTGCTGGAAAAGGCCATGCAAGGATTATTGCGGGACTCCGATTCAGTTTTGCTCATCACCGATTCCAGCTTTGTTGAAAGGATTGATAGTATCAAATCTGCGCTGACGGCAATCGCAGAAGATCGTTATCTACTCACTGATCGCACCGATGTGCCCGGCTATCTTGATTATCACGCTTTAAAAGCTGCCGCCGGTGATCAGGAGCCTGAGGGTATCTTGGTCACGGATGATGATCCTTTTAACATCATGTACAGCAGCGGTACCACCGGATTACCGAAAGGGATTTTGCATACCCATAATGTACGGGCGTGGTACGCCACGTCTTTTGCCGCTGCATATCGGATGACGCCCGAAACCATCACCATGCACGCGGGGGCTATTGTTTTTAACGGCGCTTTTGTCGATTTGATGCCCACCGTGTTTGTCGGGGGAACTTATATTCTTTTAAGCCAGTTTGAGCCGATTTCCTATATCGATACCATTGAGCGGGAAAAAGTCACACACGTGATGATGGTGCCGGCCCAGATTATTGCCATGCTGAATGCGCCCAATTTTTCAGCCAAGGCCCTGGATTGTCTTGAAATGATTCTTTCACTTGGGGCCCCGCTCCACAAGGAACATAAAGATGAATTGAACAAACGATTGCCGGGCCGGTTCTATGAACTTTATGGGCTGACGGAGGGCTTTGTGACTGTTCTCGATAAAGAGGACTATACGGCCAAGCCGGAATCGGTAGGCGTGCCGCCGCCTTTTTTTGAGATGCGGATTTTAAACGAAAACGGTGAAGATGTCCCCACGGGCGAAGTGGGTGAAATCTGCGGCCGTGGTCCGATCCTGACGCCTGGATATTATAAGCGTGCCGACTTGACCGCCGAGGCTATTAGAGACGGCTGGCTGTATTCAGGTGATTTGGGCTATGTGGATGAAGATGGCTTCCTGTATCTGGTGGACCGCAAAAAGGATATGATCATTTCCGGAGGCGTCAATGTTTATCCCAAAGACATCGAAGAAATTGTCGTGCAGCACCCGGCGGTGCAGGAAGCGGCTGTCTTTGGCATTCCGCATGATAAATGGGGCGAGACACCGCTGGCGGCGGTGGTATTACACCCATCCGGCACAGTGACACCGGAAGAATTACGCAGTTGGGTCAACGAGCGGGTTGCCGCCAAGTTCCAACGGGTGAACGATGTGGTTATCATGGAAGAGTTTCCGCGCAATGTGGCCGGTAAAACGCTCAAACGAGTAATGCGGGAAGAATATTGGCAGGAGCAAGAAACAAAGCTTTAATGACCGGGTGGCCTGGTTTAATTGTCGGTATAATTTGTATGTTTTGCCTGCCTTAAAATAAACGGGGGTTTCCGATTGTGCCAGGTACGAATGAACAACATACCCATAACATTCAAAGAAGGAGGAAAAAATGAAAGCAAAACTTTTAACAATTTTAGTTAGTGCCTTAACAGTGCTATTTATTGCTTCCATGGCCCAGGCAGCCGATACGATCCGGATCGGCTGGACGGCTGACATGCCAGGCATTGGGGCGACGTTTTATGAATCGCAAAAAAGGGCCATCGAACTGTTTTTAGCAGAGAAAAATGCCGCCGGTGGTGTCTTGGGGAAAAAATTGGAGCTCGTTATCCGGGACTCCAAACTCAAACCCGATGTCGGGGCAACTGTTGCCAGGGAATTGATCCTCAGTGAAAAATGTGATTTTCTGATCGGTCCGACAAGCAGCGGTGTCGCATTGGCTGTGACCAAAGTGGCCAAAGAGTATAAGAAGATCGTATATTTCCATACCTCCAATACCGAGAAATTGACCACCACGGATTTTCATCCGTATATGTTTCAAGTGGTGCCCAATACCGGGATCGAAGGTCGTGGCATTACGATGTTTCTTTCCGAGAAGCCCTATAAACGCTATAGTTTTATCGGTCCTGATTACGCCTATGCGCACTCCCAGTGGGATTCTTTTAAGGAGAATCTGGGCAAGCTGAAACCGGATGCCGAAATTCTAGATGCGGTTTGGACAAAACTGGGAGAAACCAATTATGCGCCTTACATTCCCACCTTGATGGCCAGAAAACCTGAGATTATTTATACCAATCTCTGGGGCGGCGGCCTGAGCAGCTTTATTAAACAGGCCAAACCGTATGGTCTTTTCAAAAATGCCAGTATTACCTCATTGTATGATCTGGACATGCTGCGGGCCACCGGTTTAGATATGCCGGAAGGATTGCTGGGTTATGCCCGCTGTCCGTTTTATGCGATTAACACCAAAGAGATGAAAGCATTTGTTGACAAGTATAATGCCAAATACAATCAATGGCCGTCTGATTGGGCCTGCATGGCTTACGATGGACTTATTGCCTTGACCACGGCGATTGAAAAAGCCGGTAGCATCGATTCCGATAAGGTGTCAAAGGCCATCGGAGGTCTAAAATTTAATTCGCTGCGGGGGCCCCGATACATTCGGGCCGAGGACCATATGGCCAATGTTGGTCTTTATGTCGGTTACACGGCCAAGGCCCGGAAATACAAAAAATTTCTGATTTTAAAAGATGTTGTCGAAGTGCCTGCGGAAAAGGTCTGGCTGTCCGTGGAAGAGGTTAAAAAATTACAGCCGAAATAGCAATCGATTGGGGATTCGTTTCTTGGGTCCTCGGTATCTGAGGAACGAATCCCATTTCGTTTGCCTTTATCACTCCGGCCGCTTGCGGCAACTGGTTGAAAACAAATTGACGCAGTTTATTGAGATAGTTTGATTTTCGGTTGGGCAGCATGTTTAATTGTTGATTGCCTTGATAAACGTTTAATTATCAGGAAAGCGGGTACCCTATGGGCATCGAATTTTACCTCTTTATCCTCATTAACGGCCTCAGCCAGGGAATGGTTTTGTTTATTGTCGCCTCCGGTCTTTCGCTTGTATTCGGAGTGCTCAGGGTGATCAATTTCGCCCACGGTTCGCTATATATGGTCGGCGCTTATTTGGCTTTTTCCCTGAGCACCCTTATGCCGGCGGGTTCACTGTTTTCCTTTCTTATGTTGATGCTCCTGGTTCCGCCGGCAATTGCCCTTTTGGGCCTGGGTTTGGAGATTCCCCTGTTTCGCCGGATATACGGCAAGGAGCATTTGTTGCAGCTTTTGCTGACCTATGCCCTCTTGCTGATCATCGATGATGCTTGTCGCCTGATCTGGGGGGGAGCTATCCGTAATGTCGCCCGTCCCGAGATCCTGGCTGGCTCAGTCGAATTTTTTGGACTCTTTTTGCCGAGCTACAATGTGTTTATCCTGGCGGTGGGGCCGATCATCGCCGTAGGCCTCTGGTTTCTGCTGTATCGCACCCGATCCGGCAATCTTATCCGGGCGGCGGTTTCCCATCCGGAGATGGTCGGGGCTCTGGGCGTCAATGTATCCCGGGTGATGACCGCTACTTTCATGTTGGGGTGCTGGCTGGCCGGTCTGGGCGGGGTGTTGATGTCGGCCCTGGCAAACATCGATCTGAGTATCGGAATGGAAAAAATCATCGAGTGTTTTGCGGTGGTCGTTATCGGGGGCCTGGGCAGTATCGGTGGCGCGCTGCTGGGATCGCTCATTTTAGGAGTGGGAGTCTCTTTTATCCAGTTGCCGTTGAGCCGGGCGGCCATTGTTTTCCCCTATTTTGCAATGGCCCTTATTCTGATCATCCGACCCTGGGGATTGTTCGGCAAACCTGAACGCTAATGGAAAAGACGGGATCAATATCCATGGACAATTCGCAACCAGGTTCCACTAAAAATAGAATTATCGGCGCTATCGTTGTCGCGGCGCTTGTCATACTGCCCTTTATTCTGGCACAATTCGGCATGACCGGAGAATTCTGGATCTGGGTGACCACCGAGATGATCATCATGGCGCTCTTTGCCACCAGTCTGAATCTCATTCTCGGCTTTGGCGGGATGGTCAGTTTCGGGCATGCCGCGTTTTTTGGTGTCGGGGCTTACACGGTGGCGCTGCTGATGAAAAAAGCCGGGGTCTCACTGCTGTTCGCCCTGATCGCAGCCCCCTGTGTGGCCGGCATCACCGCCGCCATCATCGGCTGGTTTTGTGTGCGCCTGATCGGGCTTTATTTTGCGATTCTTACCCTGGCCTTCGGTCAGCTGCTTTATATGATCGCCTTTCAGTGGTACACCTTTACCGGCGGGGATGACGGTATTCATGGTATTCCCAAACCGGAGTTCTTAGACCCCACCAATTTTTACCTGCTGTGCCTGATAATCTTTCTGGTCTGCTTCCTGGTGATGCGCATGATTGTCAACTCCTCGTTCGGCCTGTCGATTCGACTTACCCGCGAGAACCTGGATCGCGCCAAATTTATCGGCATCAATGTTCGACGCTACCAGCTGATAAATTTTATTATTGCCGGTGCTTTTGCTGGTATTGCCGGCGGACTGTTCACCGAGCTGAATCGCTTCGCCCAAACTGAATTTTTGCACTGGAGCAAATCGGGCGATGCCATCTTTGGCTGTCTGGTAGGGGGTATGTACTCGTTTGTCGGGCCGGCCATCGGCAGTTCGATTTTAATATTTTTACACATCATATTGCAACAGATTCACCAGAGCCTGGTTGAAATTTGGGCCATTATCCTGGGATTCATTTTGCTCGCGGTTGTTCTGTTTGCCCCGGAAGGATTGGTGGGTCTGTATTTGAAAATAACCAAGAAATCAGAAACGTGATATAGCAATGAAACCTGAAGTCCTCAAAATAGAGAATCTGGTGAAATCGTTCAACGGTAATACGGTCATCAGTAACATATCCTTATCCATCGCCCAGGGAGAGCTGAGCGCAATCATCGGTCCCAACGGCGCCGGCAAGACCACCTTTTTCAATTTGATTACCGGTTACCATCTGCCCAACAGTGGAAAAATCTACTTTGAAGGCAAATCTATTGCAGGCATGCAACCTTTCGACATTGTTAGATTGGGAATTGCACGGGCCTTTCAGATTACCAATATCTTTCCCAAACTATCAGTACTCGAAAATATTGTCGCCACAGTTATCACTCACAAAAAGGGCAATTTCAATCTGGTAACGCCGACAGTCAAGCTCAAATCCGTTTACGAAAGAGCCTATCAGATACTGGAAGACGTGGGGCTGGCAGACCGGGCCCAGCGACAGAGCGGGACCTTGGCACATGGTAATCAGAAAATACTAGATATTGCCGTGGCCCTGGCAATGGAACCCAAACTGTTGCTGCTGGATGAACCCACCGCGGGGATGAGCCCGGAAGAGCGCTGGAAGACCGTGGAGCTTATTCAAAAGCTCTGGCAGCAGCTAAATATTACCATGGTGTTCATCGAGCACGACATGGACATAGTCTTCGGAATATCGCAAAAGGTCAGGGTGCTCTGTTACGGCACCATGCTCGCCGAAGGAACCCCGGAAGAAATTTCCAAAAACGATAAGGTTATTGAAGCCTACCTGGGAGAAGAAGTCGAATAATGGAACTTTCCGTAGAAAACATTAACACCTTTTATGGCCTGAGCCATATCCTTTTCGATGTATCTCTGCACGTCAATCAGGGCGAGGTGGTCGTGCTGCTTGGCAGAAACGGCGCCGGGAAGACCACGACCATGCTCAGCATTATGGGCTTGAATCCTCCGAAAACCGGAACGATCACCTATAAGAGAGAAGATATTACCGGTCTTGCGCCTTTCAAAGTCGCCAGGGCAGGCATCGGTTTCGTGCCCGAAGATCGGCGTATTTTTCCCGACATAACGGTACTGGGCAATCTCGATGTGGGGCGTAAGACGTCTAAAAGCAAAAACAACAAATGGACCCTCGACCGAATTTATCAGTTGTTTCCCGTCTTAAAAGACTTCTCCAACCGGCATGGCGGCACCCTGAGCGGCGGGGAGCAACAGATGTTGACCATTGCCCGTTCCCTGATGGGCAATCCGGATTTCTTGTTGCTGGATGAACCCTCCGAGGGTCTGGCGCCATTGATTGTAAAAGTGCTGGGCGAATTTATTGAGGTGATCAAAAAAGAGGGAATGACGGTGCTGCTTTCGGAACAAAATACCAAGTTTGCGCTGAAACATGCCGATCGCGCCTATATTGTTGATAATGGTTCAATTAAATACGAAGGCAGCATCGCTGAACTCGAACAAAATGATGAAATCAAAAAGCGGTACCTGGCTGTTTAAATCTTCTTTTTCCATCTTGAACCAACATCCTCCGGCACGACTGGCTTAACCTAAAGGGGAAAATCCATGGGTTCAGAAAGTCTTCTAAAAAACAAAATCCTCCTCATTGTTGATGACGAGCCGGACGTTTTAGATACCATTGCCGATCAACTTGATATGTGCCGGGTTCATAAGGCCAAAGATTATGATACTGCTCTTCAACTGCTGGCCAGTTATACGTTTGATATCGTGATCCTTGATATTATGGGCGTCGATGGATTTGAGCTTCTCAAGCATGCCGTATCCAGAGGATTTCCAACCGTGATGCTGACTGCCCATGCCTTAACACCGGAGGCGCTGAAAAAATCAATCAAACTCGGTGCCGTGTCCTTCCTGCCCAAAGAAAAGATGCCGGAAATTGAATCTTACTTAGAAGACGTTGTTCTGGGTGGCGGTAAATCTGCCTGGGAAAAACTGTTTGATAAACTGGGTTCTTTTTTTAGCAAACGCTTTGGTCCGGATTGGAAAGAACGCGACGCATTTTTCAAAGCGTTTGAAGATGAATTGAAAGGAGGTCCAAAAGAATAATCTTAGCCGGTACATAACAAAGTGACTTAAAAATGGTTTTTTTTACTACCCTGTGGGAGCGGCTTCCAGCCGCGAATTAGCTGGTATTAATTGAGAACTTATTTTCGCGGCTGGAAGCCGCTCGCACAGAGAGATTGTTTCTTGTTGGTTTTAATTGTTCAGCGGATTTTATCGACTTTGGGAGGGAAAAAGTGAAAAAAAGAAGAAAACTTGGCCGAGACATCGCCATTGTTGGAGCCGGCATGTCCAAATTCGGCATGTTTAAGGATAAAGATTCGAAGGACCTGTTTGCTGAAGCCTTCAGGGAAATGATCGCTTCGGTGGATAAGGGGATTGATCCCAATGAGATTGAGGCCCTTTATCTGGGCAATTTTTCAAACGATTTTTTCATGCATCAATCTCACTGGGGACCAATTATTTCTGATTTAATCGGGTTGACACCCAGGCCCGCAACCCGAACCGAAGGTGCCTGCGCCTCCAGCGCCCTTGCTTTTCGGGAAGGGGTTTTTGCCATCGCTTCCGGATTTTATGACATGGTTTTGGTGGGCGGGGTCGAGGAGATGTCCAAAAGAACCACAGCGGAAGTTGCTGAAGGTTTAGCCCTGGCGACCGTACCCTATGAAGGCCGGGTCGGATTTACTTTTCCTGGCGTTTTCGGTGCCGTGGCCACGGCCTACTTTGCCAAATATGGCGCCAATCGTGAGCATCTCATGAATATCACTATCAAGAGCCACAATAATGCACCGCTTAATCCCAAAGCACAGTTTCCTATCACCATCCAGGATCTGATGAACAAAAAAAAGGAAAGCTTAAAAAAGAGAAAGGGCACCGCACCGGAGTGGCAGACCGAAAAGGATTTTCTTGCTGATCCCCGTGCAAATCCTGTAGTCGCCTGGCCCATGCACCTTTTTGACTGCTGCCCCATCAGTGATGGGGCCAGCTGTATGTTGCTGGTTGCTGAGGAGATCGCCAAAAACTTTACAGACGATCCGATAACTGTGGCCGGATTAGGGCAGGGCAGCGGAAGAGGTTTTCATGCCTGTGATGATCTGACATATTTTGAAGCAACGCGGTATGCGGCTCAGGAAGCTTACGGGATGTCGGGTCTCACACCGGAAGACATACAGTTCTCCGAAGTACACGATTGTTTTTCGATTGCAGAGCTCGTGCACATCGAGGATCTGGGATTTTTCAAACCTGGCGAAGGATATAAGGCCATTGAAGAAGGGGCAACGCGATTGGACGGCGTCAAACCCATCAATACATCAGGCGGGCTTAAGTGTAAGGGCCATCCCGTGGGTGCCACCGGGATTTCTCAGCTTTATGAGGTCTGGACCCAGCTCAGGGGTCAGGCCGGCTCACGGCAGGTGCCAGTCAGTGATTTGCGCATCGGCGGGGCGCATAATTTGGGCGGCACCGGCGGAACCTGCACGTTCACAATCCTTGAAAGAAGGTAACCGTTCAGGGTTCAGAGGTTCAGGGTTCTGGGTTCAGAGGTTCAGGATATCTTTGCAAACAACCTTGAACGGTGAACGCTGAACCTATGAACCTCAATGAAAGGAGAATTTCCGATGGAGGAACGGCCTTTTAGTGATATATCCTATGAACAATTTTTAAATGAAGAAAAGCTCATGGGTTCGAGGTGTAATGGATGCGGGTCCCATTTTGTTCCCCCGCGATCCATCTGCGTAAAGTGCTTCAGTTCTGAAATGGAATGGATAAAGATGAATGGCAAAGGCCGTCTGGCCGCTTTTACATGTATAACTATTGCACCGCCCTTCATGATTGAGCAGGGATACAATCGGGAGAATCCCTATATCTCTGGTGTTGTGGAACTAGATGAGGGGGGGCGGGTTGATGCGCGTATCGAAGGTATGGACCCGGGCAAACCAGAAGAAATCCAAGTGGGAATGCCGCTCAAAGTAAAATATTTGCACACTGAAGTGGGAGAAAAAAAGGAGACCTATCTCGCCTTTGAACCGGCTTAGAGCGTTTGTCATAATAACGTTCCGATACAGGCAGTTTTCTGAGGCTTTTTTGAGTTATTAATAACGTCTAATATAGCTGGGTGCAAACGCTCTAGTAATTTTTTTTCATTTTTGCACACATCATTATTGAGCCCGCGTGCTTTAATCGTCAGCCAGATTCGCTCGATCGGATTTAAGTCGGGCGAATAGGGTGGTAAGTACTTTCTTGAGTTCTTCGATGGTTGCGTTTTGCGCATCGGGAATCAGTAAAGGCCGTGGCATTGATTAAACTATGGCACAGCGTTGCGTAAAATTCTAGCTTTTTTTCTATAAAAATAATAATATAGCGGTTGTCATGTTGATTATAATTTCAGGGGTCTACACCTTGCATTTTCGCCTGTTAGAATATCTGGCAAACGGAACATATTTATGACAACCGCTATAACAAGAATAATGAGGGAATGGAGACAGCCATGCGATTGAAAGATAAAGTAGCCCTTGTAACCGGTGGTGCGGCCGGCATTGGTAAAGCAACCGCTGAGCGATTTTTGGAAGAAGGTGCCTTAGTTTATTTTTGTGATATCAACCCGGAAGCCGGTGAAGCCACAGCCAAAGATCTTGGCGCCAGAGCTGTCTTTTCTCAAGTTGATGTAACGGATAAGGCATCGGTTTCAAATTGGATACAGGACGTTTTAGCGAAAAATGGCCGGATCGATATACTCGTTAACAACGCCGGTATTTTACGCGACAGTCTGCTGGTGAAAATGAAAGACGGTGAGCTGATCAAGCAGATGCAGGAAGCCGACTTTGATCTGGTTGTGGCGGTCAATCTCAAAGGGGTGTTTAATTGTACCCAGGCTGTTACCCCGTCTATGATTCGACAGGGGGGCGGTGTAATCCTGAATGCCACCTCCATTGTCGGAATTGATGGAAATTTAGGCCAGACCAATTATGTGGCAACCAAAGCCGGTGTCATCGGAATGACCAAAGTTTGGGCACGCGAACTGGGGCGTTATAATGTTCGGGTGAATGCCGTGGCTCCCGGATTTACGGCGACCGATATTTTGACTTCCATGCCGGATAAAATAATCGAGGGCGTGAAGGCGCATACACCGCTGGGGCGCTTGGGGCAAACTCGTGATATTGCCAACGCGTATCTTTTTCTGGCCTCTGAGGAGGCCAGTTTTATTACCGGAGAAATTCTGCGAGTAGACGGTGGGATCGTTGTCGGCACCTGATCGAAAAATGGCATTAAATCGTATTCAATACCCTCGCTCTTAATTCTCTTTTTAAAATTTTTCCGGTCGGACCCTTGGGCAAAGAGTTTACAAACTCCACCATTCTGGGCGCTTTGAATTTAGCAATTTTACTTCTAACATAATCAATGATATCTTCTTCAGTCGAGCTGCAGCCGGGCTTTAAAACAATATAAGCTTTTGCCAATTCCCCTTTGACCTTATCTGGAATGCCGATCACGGCTGCCAGGGCAACGGTCGGATGGGTATAAAGCACCTCTTCCACTTCCACAGGATAAATATTCATGCCGCCGGTGATAATGAGATCTTGTTTGCGGTCCACCACATATAGGTAGCCGTCTTCATCGACATAGCCAAGATCGCCACTGCAAAACCATCCTTCCTTATAGGTTTCTTTGTTTATTAGCGGACTCCGCCAGTATTCATGAACGGAGAAAACATCGCCTTTCTGTACGATTTCGCCAACCTCCCCAGGGGGCAATTCCGCGAAATTATCGTCAACAATTTTAACCCAGATATTGGCGATGGGAACGCCAACAGACTCCTTTTTTCTAACGCCCACAATCGGATTTAGAGTCGTAAATCCACAGGCTTCGGTTTGTCCATACCCATCCATAAATATGACGCCGAAAGTTTTTTCCACCTCCTCGATGAGATTGGCAGGGCAATGGGCGCCGCCGCAGTTTACGACCCGCATGGCTTCTAAATCGTGCTTTAAAGGATCATATGCCTGAAGAAGATATACGTACATGGTAGGCGTTCCGGCAAAATAAGTGGCTTGATGTTCAATCATGTTTTTGAGGACTTTTTCGGCTTCGAACCGGTCCACCACGATTAGTGTGCCGCCAGTGTAGAAAGCAGACATCATTACCACATTAATCGCAAAATTATTAAACAACGGCAGGGCACACAGGAGTCGATCTTCATGGGTGAGTTTATTGAAATCACACATCGCTTGCACACTGGTCAGAACAGACCGATGGGTTTGGGTGGCGCCTTTGGGTCGGCCGGTTGTGCCGGAAGTATAAATGATGCTAACGATATCATTAAAATCGGCATCATTGGTAACATCTTGTTCATCAGGTGCCGAAATGATGTCTTGGAACCGGATGGTGCCTTCAGGCACATTATCGCCGACAACGATGACCGTTTTTAAGGCCGGCAACTCTGAGCGAATATCCTGAAGCAGCGGCAGGAAATCCTTATCCAAAATAATCGCCGTCGCCTCTGTGTCGTTACCGATATAGGTAATTTCATGGGCCACGTACATTACATTCAAAGGGACAACAATCGCACCTGCTTTAATGATGCCGTAATGGGAAATAATGATTTCCGGCCCGTTTTTTAACTGAACCATGACCCTGGTGCCTTTGCCGATATCCAGTTTTATTAAGCCACTGGCCATTCTGTTTATATTTTCGTTTAATTTATCATATGACCAAGTTGACTCTTCAAAAATAATTGCCACCTTTGTGGGATAGGCCCTAACTGTGTTATCGAGCATTTCCCCGATGAGTTGCATTGCACACTCCTTTTAGTTCTTGTTGTTTTGTGCTTCGCCTTTCAAGGATCAATGCGAGAGAAGATCTTTACATCCAATGTGTTCCAAATGTATATTAATTCAGAAAAAAAGGTTCAACCCATTAATCAGATTCGACAGCCTTTATTTACAACCTATTAAGATATTGCTATGGTGGCAACGTTCCCAAATTGGCCACTTTAATTTTCTTTCACCATGCGTATCATAAAGGACAGACATTATGGAAGACATTCATAAAATTTTTAGCGAGTTTAAAGAAGAATTTCCTGAAATCCATGAAAAACACGAAGCCTTGGGAAAAGAAGTTCATGAAAAAGCCGGGCCTTTGTCTGGCCAAAGTCGGTGGTTGATAAAAATTGCGATTTCGGCTGCATGCAACCATAAACGCGCGCTTGAGACCCATATCCGCAAAGCCAGGGCAGCGGGCATTAACGAAGATGAAATCAAGCATGCCTTACTGTTGTTGATACCGACGACCGGCTTTCCGGCTTTTATGAAATCCTATGCAGTGCTTAAGAGCATAAAATAGCATTTAGGTGAAAAAGTGAAGCCCACTTCAAAACAGGATATACGAGATCTCATTATCAGGTTTTTTTCTTTTATCCGGGTTGATATCTGGCGGATTCGGCTGGCCGATCTGCCTTTCGGAAAATCCTTCCTGATCAAGCAGCTGCGAATCATCATCCTGGCATTTCGCGGCTATGATGAAGACCGCTGTTTGATACGGGCATCTTCTTTGACGTTTTACACTCTTCTTTCGATCGTTCCGGTGGCGGCCATGTTTTTTGGCGTTGCCAAAGGTTTTGGTTTTGCGAAACGACTGGAAAAGGAGCTGTACGATAAATTTCCAGGGCAGGAAGAAGTTTTAAGCCAGGTTATCAGTTTTTCGAATTCTTTGCTTGAGCAGACCAAAGGTGGTCTCATTGCCGGAATTGGCCTGTTGGTTCTTTTTTGGTCCGTTCTTAAGGTGCTTGGGCATATTGAAATGGCTTTAAACGATATCTGGGAAATCAAGAAGCAACGAAGCTGGGGGCGCAAATTTAGTGACTATCTGGCGATTATGCTGATCAGCCCCATTCTGGTGCTGATGAGCGGCAGCGCAACGGTTTTTATTACGACCCAGATCACGCAGATTACCCAGAAAGTAGAATTGCTGGGTGTCATTAGCCCGCTGATCTCTCTTTTGCTGAAATTGACACCCTATGTTTTGATCTGGGCCCTGTTTACGATTCTCTATATTATTATGCCCAATACCAAGGTGAATTTTAAGGCCGGCCTGCTCGGTGGGGTGGTTGCCGGGACACTTTATCAGATTGCCCAGGGGGCTTATATTAGCTTTCAAATCGGTGCTGCCAGATATAATGCGATTTACGGGAGTTTCGCCGCTTTGCCGCTGCTTCTGATGTGGATTCAGATCAGCTGGTGGATCGTGCTTTTCGGTGCCGAGCTATCCTTTGCCAATCAAAATGTGGATACCTATGAGTATGAACCGGATTCTCTTAAAGTCAGTCCTGGCTTTAAGAAATTGCTTACATTACAAATTGCTCAATTATTGGTCAAAAAATTCGCAAATGGCGACAAACCATTAACGGATATACAGATTTCAGGCCAGTTAGAAATGCCGATTCGCCTGGTGCACAATATCCTATTCGATCTGGTTGCGAGCGGCCTGGTTTCAGAGACCAAAACGAATCAGGATAAAGAAATTGCCTACCAGCCGGCCTGTGATATCAACCGACTTAGCATTCAATACGTTCTCGAAGCACTCGAAAAAAGCGGAACCGATAGCATACCGGTTGCTCAAACAGAGGATCACCAGGCGCTATCCGATGCGTTGCAGCATTTCAGCGATGCCATGCAGAAGTCGCCGGCGAACAAGCTGCTAAAAGATATTTAAAAGCAAGTGAACTAAAGTGACTAAAGTGATATCTAAAATGCCTAAAGTTTTGGAATTCTGCCCATCGAGAGCCTCTGGGTCGAACGACTGGGTCGAACGATCATTTTCATAGATGATTGAGCGAAGCGATACCTTAACTTTAGGCACTCCAAACTTTAGTTCACCTTAGTCACTTTCTATTGATTTGCTTACCACGAATACCCCCATCCACTACCAGCGTTTAAAAAACTTCCCACTGAATTTTTAAAGAATATATCTATACGTCTTTTTAAGTCGATAACTATCTGGATTGGATTCGTGGCTGAGTTTCGGCTTGTTTTTTATTGACACAGCTTCATTCAGAAGGGTATTGATTTAGTGCTAATATAGTTAATTAGCGCATTTAACATTTACTGTATTTCCGAAAGGAATCATGGGCGCTAATTCCCACCTTCTTCAAGTCGAAGATCTCAAAACCTACTTTTCTACCTTTGAAGGGGTTGCCAAGGCTGTGGACGACGTGACATTTCATGTCGACAAAGGCGAAGTGCTTGGCATTGTGGGAGAGTCCGGCTGCGGGAAAAGCGTGATGGCGCAGTCCATTATGCGTCTGATCCCGGAGCCGCCCGGTAAAATTGTTCAAGGGCGGATTTTATTTGACCAGAGCGACATCGTTCAACTTTCGATGGAGCAGATGCGATCCATTCGCGGTAATCGGATCGCCATGATTTTTCAGGAACCCATGGTCTCCCTGAACCCGGTTTACACCATCGGTGACCAGATATCGGAAATGTTTATCCTGCATGAGAAGCGGTCCAAACGGGAAAGCTGGGAACACTCCATTGAGATGCTGCAAAAAGTTCAGATTCCCGCTCCGGAAAAGAGAGTGCATGAATATCCGCATCAGCTTTCCGGCGGTATGCGGCAGCGCGCAATGATCGCCATGGCCCTGGCCTGCAATCCGGAAATACTCATCGCCGATGAGCCCACCACCGCTCTGGATGTGACCATTCAGGCCCAAATCCTTGACCTGATGCTGCAGCTCAGGCAGGATTACGATACGGCCATCATGATGATTACTCACGATCTGGGTGTTATCGCCGAAATTGCCCAGCGGATTATCGTTATGTATGCCGGCAAGGTGGTGGAAGAAGCCAAAGCCCTTGCCATCTTTGCAGAGCCCAAACACCCCTATACCCAGGGGCTGCTGCGGTCGATTCCAAAGCTTGGCGAGCGGTCGCGCCATGGGCGTCAGCGACTCGAGGAAATATCCGGAATCGTGCCCAGCTTATATGAATTACCGCCGGGGTGCCGCTTTTATCCGCGTTGCCCGCATGCCATGGAGATCTGTAACCAAGATCCGCCCCAGATGACGGATCTGGGCGATGGGCATCAGGTGCGATGTTATCTGTACTGAATATACGGTCGGCGCAGTGGCCGACCCTACGTTGCTATGTTGCATAAAAGTATTTGTGTAGGGCGGGTCACGGCTCGACTGAGCTCGCCGAAGTCCGTGCCCGCCTCGTTGGCAGGATGGGAGACATTTGTTTTGGAAACACTGCTGTCAGTTGAAGATTTAGAGGTTCATTTCCCGATCAAAAAAGGCTTGCTCTCCCGAGCCGCGGGCTATGTTTATGCCGTAAGCGGGGTTTCTTTTCATCTGGAAAAAGGGGAAACCCTGGGCCTGGTCGGTGAAAGCGGTTGCGGCAAGACCACTACCGGCCTGGCAGTTTTAAGATTAATCGAACCCACCGCCGGCACGGTCCGATTTCGGGATGCGGACATCAGCGGGATGAACAAATCTGAATTAAGGGTCCTAAAAAAAGAAATCCAGATAATCTTTCAGGATCCCTATTCTTCGCTAAATCCCCGCATGACCGTTAATAAAATCCTCAGTGATCCCATGGAAATCCATGGGATGTATGCGGGGACCGAGCGCAAGGATCGGATCACCTACTTGCTGGAAAAAGTCGGACTGCGGCCTGAACAGGGCCGGCGCTATCCCCACGAATTCAGCGGCGGACAACGGCAGCGAATCGGAATTGCCCGGGCACTGGCGCTCAACCCCCAGGTCATCATCGGGGATGAGCCGGTTTCCGCACTGGATGTCTCCATCCAGGCACAGATCATCAATCTGCTGATTGATCTTCAGCAAGAATTTCATCTTTCATACATTATTATTGCCCACGATCTGGCGGTGGTCGAACATATTTGTGACCGCATTGCCGTGATGTATCTGGGTAAAATTGTAGAAGCGTCCGCTTATAAAAATGTCTATACGGATCCGAAGCACCCTTATACCCAAGCGCTGCTGTCGGCCATTCCGGTGCCGGATCCGCGGATAACCAAAGAGCGAATGATTCTCAAAGGCGATGTGCCCAGCCCGATCAATCCGCCTGCCGGCTGTGCATTTCATCCCCGATGTCCGCAACGAATGGACATCTGCGATAAAGAGGTACCGATTCTAAAGGATATCGGCGGCAATCACGCTGCCGCCTGTTATTTATATTAAATCCAACACCCCTTGGGCTCCTGTAGCCCATATCGTAATTTGGATTGCATTGATTACGAAGAGGTTAATCAAATAACCACAAACGGAACGAAAGGAGGAACACCAATGAAAAAGACATTTTGTTTACTAATGGCCGTCGCCTTTACGGTGATGGTGTTCGGGTTTGCCGGTCCGGTGCTGGCGGCATCTTCCCTTGTCGTGGCCCAGGATACACCGCCGCGGATGATGAATCCGCATGGCTCCGACGCAGATGCAAACCTTTCATTCATGGCCAATTTTTTTGACGGCCTGTTGCAGCGCAAAGGTCCGAATGGGACCCTGGCACCGGCTCTGGCCGAGCGCTGGGAACGGCTGGATCCGTTAAGCTGGAAATTTTATCTGCGCAAAGGGGTTAAATTCCACAACGGCAATCCTTTTACGTCCGCGGATGTCAAATTTTCCTTTGAACGCCTGAGTAATCCGGAGGTTTCCGAATTCATCAACACCGGCAAGTCGATCACTGCTGTGGAAACACCGGATGACTTTACGGTGGTCATCAAAACCAAAGAGCCCATTCCCTGGTTTGCCAACAATATGCACCAGGTTTTTATCATGGATAAAGAGTCCACCGAAGCCCGCGACCCGGGGGAAGTCATGGTCAAACCCATCGGCACCGGGGCTTATAAATTAGTAGAATGGGTCAAAGGTTCCTATGTTCGGCTGCAAGCCAACGCCGACTACTGGGAAGGCGCGCCGCCGATAAAAACGGTTGAGATCCGTCCCATCACCGAATCTTCCACCCGCTTTGCGGCGCTGGCTTCAGGGCAAGTTGACCTCATGTCCGGTGTCCCGGTTGAGTTGTATGATAAAATTCTCAAGAACCCTAAACTGGATGTGGTCAGCCGTGCGGCCCGCCGCTCGATCTTTTTGGCATTGAACAATAAGCCGGGCAGTCCCACCGCCGATATCCGGGTCCGCAAGGCCATGTATAAGGCCATCAATGAAGATGAGATCATCGAAAAGGTCATGCGCGGACATGCCGCTCCGGCAGCCCAGATTCCCGATCCACCCACCATCGGCTACAATGGTAACATTCAGCGGCTCAAATACGATCCGGCTGAGGCCAAAAAACTGTTGAAAGCAGCCGGCTATGAAAACGGATTTCAGATTACGCTCTCCGGTCCCAATGACCGCTATGTCCAGGATGCCCAAATTGCCGAGGCCGTGGCCAAATATCTGGCCAAGGTGGGCATAAAAGTGAAGCTGGATGTCAAGCCCAAGTCCGTCTTTTTTCCGGAAGTGACCGGAGGCAAGCTGGAATTTTATCTGATCGGCTGGTTTGACGGCACCTTTGACATGGGTCGAACCTATTTCAAGCTGGCCCATACCCGCGATCAAGAGTCCGGTCACGGGCATTTCAACGGTGCGGCCTTTAGCGATCCTGAAATTGATAAACTTCTGCAATCCACGGCCGATATTGTCAATCCCCAGGAACGCGGCAAGGTCCTGCAGCAGTTAAACAAGATGGCCATGGTCGATAAGATCACATGGATTCCGCTGCACTATCAGGAAGATCTGTATGCCATTCAAAAAGGCAAGGGCATTAAATTTCAACCCCGTCCGGATCGCTGGATGGTGTACAAAGAAATCGCCAAATAATCTAACCTGAAACAGATGTCGGGGCTGGACCATTCCGGCCCCGACAAAACCTTTTTTTAAAGCGCCATGATCACCTATATTGCACGCAGACTGATTCAGGGCGTTGTCGTCCTGCTGGTCGCATCTCTCCTATGTTTTATCCTATTTCGCTACATGGGAGATCCGGTCATTACTTTGGCCGGGCGCTATGCCACCTTTCAGGAAATTGAAGAAGTACGGCGCAGCCTGGGTTTGGATAAGCCCGTGTATGTGCAGTACTTTCGTTTTCTGGCGAATGCAGCCGAGGGAAATTTCGGCATATCCTATGTGACCCGGGTGCCGGCTCTACCGCTCATCCTGGAGCGGTTTCCAGCCACCTTCGAATTGGCTTCGACAGCCCTCATTTTATCTTTTGTGGTCGGTGTGGCCTTGGGTGTTTTGGTGGCCTTGAAGCCCTATGCCTTGCGTAACCGGCTCATCATGGCGGGATCCCTGGGCGGTATTTCCATCCCTACTTTTTTGATGGGCATATTATTAATTATGGTTTTTGCAGTTTATCTGGGGATTTTACCGCCCTTTGGACGGGGTGAAACCTTGCAGGTGGGTTTCTGGCGCAGCGGTTTTTTAACCATTAATGGGATCACGCATTTAATTCTGCCGGCGCTGACGCTGGCCATGTATCAGCTGGCGGTGCTCTTGCGGCTGACGCGGGCCGGTATGCGCGAGGTCATGACCGAAGAATATATTAAAACCGCCTGGGCCAAGGGGTTGTCGCCCATGAAGGTGATTTTTAAACATGCCCTGCGCAACGCCCTGATTCCGGTGGTGACCATTACCGGCCTGCAATTTGGCGAACTGATTGCCTTTTCCATTGTGACCGAAACCATCTTTCAATGGCCGGGTATGGGCAGTTTATTACTGACATCCATCCGCGAAAATGATCAGCCGGTGATTGTCACCTATATCATGCTGGCGGCCTTGGTCATTATTACCATGAACATCATCGTCGATATTCTTTACGCGGTGATCAACCCGAAGATTCGTTATGAGTAACCGACGCATCAAATCCAGAATGCTTTACAGCTTTTTGCACGACCCCTCCGCCATCGTGGGCAGCGTTATTCTGGCGTTATTCATTACGGCCGCCTTGCTGGCACCCTGGATTACCCCCCAGGACCCGTATGATCTGGAAACCCTGACCCTGGATTATTTTTTAACGCCGCCGCTGTGGATGGAAGAGGGGCAGACGCCTTATTTATTGGGGACCGATGATCAGGGACGCGGTATATTCAGCACCATCATTTACGGTTGCCGGACGTCTTTGATCGTTGGTTTCAGCGTCGTCCTGATGGCCGGAACATTCGGTGTGATCATGGGGCTTCTGGCCGGATATTATGGCGGCTGGATAGACGTGGTTACGATGCGTCTGGCGGACACCCTTTTTTCGTTTTCGACCACCCTGCTGGCGTTTTTATTTCTCGGTATCTACGGTGGCGGCAGCATATTGATTGTCATTATCGCCATCTGCGTTGCCGGCTGGGTGCGCTATGCGCGCACCATGCGCGGCAGCGTGCTGGAGGTCAAAGAGGAAGCCTATGTCATGGCCGCCAAATCCACCGGGGCCGGTGATTTCAGGCTTCTGGTGCGGCACGTGCTGCCCAATGCCATCCCGCCGATTTTTGTGGTTCTGGCCATCGACCTGGCGGTGGTGATTATGCTCGAAGCCACTCTGAGTTTTTTAGGCGTGGGGGTTCCGCTGACCGAACCTTCCCTGGGCATGATGATATCCATCGGCAAAAACTACATTTATGCCGGCATGTGGTGGATGATTGTTTTTCCGGGAGCCGCATTGATCCTGCTGGTGATCGGCATCAATCTGTTTGCAGATTGGCTAAGAGAAGAGCTTAACCCCAAAATTCAACGCAAAGCCTAAAACTGATCTCAAAAGAGCTATCTTTTGCTCGATAGCTGCGTTGTGAATCGCTTCAAAATGCTCGCGTACTACCGTGTACGCTCCGCTTTCTCAGCGATTCACGCCTTGCTATCAAACAAAATCTAACCCTTTTGAGATCAGTTTTGGTTAGTAGTTTATTAACCAAAGCCGTCGCTTACGGAGAAAGCAATGGACGTTGAAAAAGAAGTCCGCCATAATTTAGATTATTTTAGAGAGCATCGTAACTGTGAGCTTCCGTACTGTATTGAGGTGGCGGCAGACAGGGAGGGGGAGCATGTGGTGGTTGTCGGGGGCACCCACGGCAATGAACCCGCTGGTGTCAATGCCATGGTTGAGTTTCACCGTGGGTTGGCAAATGGCGATATTAAATTGCATGCCGGCAAAGTCAGCCTTTTGCTGGGCAATCCGGAAGCCTACCGGGAAAACCGGCGCTACATCGACAAGGACCTGAATCGCAGCTTCTGCGATCATGATGACACCACGGTTGAAGGTCGGCGGGCTGCCGAAATCAGAAAATTTATAGGTGAATCCAAAGATATTCATTCTTTATTGGATCTGCATTCGGTTAGTATCGGTGATTTCAAAATCTGCGTTTATCAAAAAGACAACGGCCAAAGCCTGAACCTGGCGCTGACCATCAGTGACATCGCCCTGCATTTTGCCTATCATCCGGCCCATATGCCGGGTGCGCTGATCGAAGCGGCCGGCCGGCAGCAAATCTGCGGATTGATCGTGGAATGCGGCAATCACCTGTCCAAACAGAGTAAAAATACTGCGCTGGAACACATCCATGCCGTTTTATGCCATCACAACTTGATGGAAGGGCCGCTTTCACCGGAAAAATCGATGCCGGCGACCATCATACAGTACGAAAGCATTCAATTCATAAAACCCGGTGTTAATTTTAGATTCTTGATTGAGGGGGTTAAAACCGGAACGAAACTGCAAAGCGGTCAGAAATTTGCCCGGGATGATCGTGGATATCATGTTGCACCGCAGGAATGCTTTATTGTGGTGCCATCCATGACAGTGAAGCCTACCGATCGCGATGCAGGCTTTCTATGCAAAATGAATCGATTCGCTAGAAATAATTTATAAAAAAGAATTTGCTTATCTGGAAAGTCCAAGTTTCATTAGATAAACCCTCTGTGGGAGCGGCTTCCAGCCGCGAAATCAACTGTCGCGGCTGGAAGCCGCTCCCACATTCAATACCACTTGTTCTTT